>ERZ1046740.2444-NODE-2444-length-11979-cov-4.694314_pt1 | contig 11979 bp, 9 predicted proteins | sample MGYA00383093_ERZ1046740 | MGnify/ENA primary metagenome ERZ1046740 (study PRJEB29581, sample SAMEA5548363) | metagenome | biome: marine; feature: coastal; material: water | depth 25 m | study: Short-term variability in the microbial, nano- and picoplankton...
AAAGAAGTTGCTGAACTATCCTACCGTTATAGAACTCTTGGTTTGGGATATGCCAATATGGGTTCAGTGCTCATGTTAGCCGGTATTCCTTACGATAGTGAAAAGGCATTCTCTATTTGTGGAGCGATTACCGCAATACTTACAGGAACGGCATATGCGACTTCTGCAGAGATGGCATCTTACTTAGGTGCATTTGAAGAATACGAGAATAACAAGGATCATATGTTGCGTGTAATTCGCAACCACAGATACGCAGCATACAATGTTGATGAATATGAAAACTTGAGCGTTAAGCCAGTCGGAATAGATCAGAAATCGTGTCCCGAATACTTGTTAAGAGCAGCGACAAATTCATGGGATCTTGCACTTAAAAATGGTGAGAAGTACGGATATAGAAATGCACAAACCACTGTAATTGCACCTACAGGTACTATAGGACTTGTAATGGATTGCGATACTACTGGTATTGAGCCGGACTTCGCATTGGTGAAGTTCAAGAAACTGAGTGGGGGAGGATATTTCAAAATTGTGAATCAGAGTGTTCCAGGTGCATTGAGAAACCTTGAATACACTGAAGATCAAATCGAAGAGATTGTCAATTACGCTAAAGGTCATGCCACCTTGAAGGGATCACCACATATCAACCATAAAACGCTTAAGGAAAAAGGTTTTACTGCTAAAGACTTGAAGAAAGTTGAGGAGAACCTCGCCAGCGCTTTTGAGATTGGTTTCGTATTTAACCAATGGACTTTGGGTACTGAAATAATGGATAAATTGGGCATTAAAGAATCCCAATACACTTCTCCAGATTTCAATATGCTGAGTTTATTAGGATTTACTAGAGCTCAGATTAAGGATGCGAACGATTTCGTTTGTGGAACGATGACGATTGAAGGAGCGCCTTACCTAAAAGAAGAGCACCTACCAGTATTTGACTGTGCGAACCGTTGCGGAGAAATAGGAACTAGATTTATCCACGCTCATGGACATATCAGAATGATGGCGGCGTCTCAGCCGTTTATCTCTGGAGCAATATCAAAAACCATCAACCTTCCAAACGAGGCTACGGTCGACGATATTAAATCGAGTTATCAGTTGAGTTGGGAACTTGGATTGAAAGCAAATGCGTTGTACAGAGATGGTTGTAAGCTATCGCAGCCGTTAAGCAATAAGAGCGATACCAAGAAAGAAGAAGAGGAAGAGAAGAAAGAGGTGGTAGAAGAAGTACTCAGTGGCAATGGCCACATGAGGCTTGAGGACATCACTCCAGAGCAAGTATTAGACGCTGCAAGAAAGATTATTGATCAATCTAACGACACTAAGTTTAAACAACATTTAGCTAACATCGTTGAGCGTAAAAAACTACCAAATAAAAGAGGCGGATTCACCCAAAAAGCGAAAGTCGGGGGACAAACATTATTTATTCGAACAGGAGAATACAATGATGGTCGATTGGGGGAAATCTTCGTAGACATGCACAAAGAAGGGGCAACATTCAGATCATTGATGAATTGTTTCTCTATTGCTGTGTCTATTGGACTTCAGTACGGTGTGCCTTTAAGAGAATTCGTAGACAAATTCACTTTTACCAAGTTTGAACCTTCAGGAATGGTTAGTGGACATGATAATATTAAGAATGCGACGTCTATAGTCGACTTCATGTTCCGATTGTTAGGGTTTGAATATTTGGGAAGAACCGATTTAGTACAGGTTCCTCCGGTAGAAGGAGAGAATAAAGTAGACATGTCTGCTCAAACAGCTGCTCGAAAAATATCGGTAAAACAAGAGAAGATAATCGAAACTACTACAGTTACATCTTCTTCTAACGAAGGGGCGGAGTTGAAAATGAGTGCTACAGATGAATTTATGAAGTCTCAGCAAAGCGATGCGCCAGCGTGCAACGTCTGCGGGCATTTGACTATCAGAAGTGGTACTTGTTATAAGTGTCTCAACTGTGGAAACTCGCTCGGCTGTAGCTAATCATAAGCTTTAACCAAAAAAAAGAGTCACCTTGTGCAGGTGGCTCTTTTTTTTGGAGAATAATTTGCAACGTTCAATTGGAAATGAAGAAAATGTGAGGATGCATTCCCGCGTATATGTTTAGCTTGGGAGGCACAGGTATTCTAAACGAATTGTTGAGTCTCGGGGTTTGGGGAAAGTTCAGGACTTACAACGAGGGGTTTAAACCCCTCGTTGTAAGTGGTTCGATTTCGAAAACAGACTCAAAACAAGATGAATGAGACTGAACTGCTCGGGCTCAGAGACTATTTAACAATGGTTCGACCCATTTTTAAAATCGCTCCAATCAAAAAATCTTCTATCTTGAGCCAAAATTAGAGCAAAAGTGATTTTAAGATTCTTCAAAATAGTTTGCCTGATCGGTCTGATGGTCATATGTTCTAACATTAATGCTCAGACCAAAAAGCTCAGTCCCTGTGAAATACAGTCGGACTCGGTGATTGACATGCTCATTCCTCAATTCTATCAAAATGACTTTGACTCAACAGGGAGTTTAATTGACCATTGGAGCTCAGAATGTGGGCTATATCACCCTCAGTATCGGGCGAAAGTTTTATACGTAATCTCAATCAATGAATATCGACAATCGCTCTGGGACACATTTTTATACGAGAACCTTCCTGATTTCGAAGATTGGCTGATTAAAAGTCGAGACACCACTTGGAAAAGGTTACGGCATAGAGGAAGATTAATCAAGTATTTTGGTTCAGTTCCCGTGGGCCGTGCGTATGACAGCTTCAGTCGAGACCAAGCCAACTACCTTCTCGGGTATGATGATTTAAGTGCCTCCGAACAAATCGTTCTGACGCTCCTTTCTGAAGACGACAGTACTTATTTTAAAAAGCTCAAAACGACAAATAGCGACAGCTCCATACTTGCCAATTTATATCAAAGTGAGATTCGGAGAACACTCGAGGAACCCGACTATTTCATAGCTTGTGGTATGGGTATATGGAGTCCAGATCGAGAAGCGTCAATCCTTGGATCTCACCCATCTTTGGTGGGTTCATGTGGACAATGGCATTCCAAGTGGGGCTGGGAAATGGATTTCGATTTAAGAATTCTCAAAAGCCGGGATAGCTTTAGCTTTATTAAGAAAGACTTTGACCTCTATACCGATCGATTTGCGGGTTGGGCAATTAATGGATTCTATACCAGAAACATATCCAAGACCTACAACAAACGACTAAACCTAAAAATTGGTGGAGGTTGGGATGCACTCTCAGTGTTATATGAAAAGGAAGTAGATGGAGAAACAGTCGACGATTTTGTATTTGCCAATTCTTTTTCTGGGGTATTAGGATTGGAATGGTCCATGGATATAGGTAATAATATGTGCCTGAAACTCGCTTATCATAGACATTTTATGAGCTATTCTTGGCGTGATAGAACTACTTTGAGTGGAAATGCACATAGCCTTAATTTGAACATATCTTGGCTCGATAGACATTCAAAGAATAAGGCACTTAAGAATTTAAGGTTCGACCCATATACTGAGTCTCTCAAAGGTCTGGGCTACGCAAATTAGTGGTCTGTTGATAAATGATGACCTGAATTTGAAATCACCGCATTGGTGAAGTTTATCTTTGATCGTTACCTAGAGACATTTGTCACAACTAAAGAAATTAGTATCGGAAACCGCCATTTATGGTGTGACCCACACGGTTGGAAGATTGCTCAATTTTCTTCTCGTTCCGTTTTATACAGGTATTTTCTTACCCGCAGAATACGGGAAAATTAATGTATTCTATTCGGTGGTTGGGTTTGCGATTGTTGTATTGCTCTATGGTATGGAAACTGCTTTTTTCAATTTCACCAGGAAGCACGATGCCAAGAAAGTCTATAGTACGGGATTATCTTCCTTATTGATAAGCACCATCATTTTTATTCCCATTTGTTGGGGATTCAGTAACAATATTGCATCCTTTCTAAAGTATCCAGAGCTGGCACATTTCGTGCAATTATTTATCATAATTTTAGCATTGGATGCCCTCAGTGCGCTGCCTTTAGCGTGGCTTAGATATCAAAAAAGACCCATACGTTTTGGAGTCATTCGTATCATCAATATTACTTTGAATATTGGAAGCAATTTGTTTTTCCTATTACTCATTCCGCATCTTGTCAGGAAGGGTTGGAGCTTTGGTTGGTACGACGAGAGCTTTGGGATCGGATATATCGTTCTTTCCAATTTAATTGCAAGTGCAGCAATGTTCATTTTGCTATTGCCTCAATGGAAATACATCAAGGAAGGGTTTGACAAGTCCATTTGGAAGGAAATGATTCGATATGCCTATCCGTTGATTTTTGTTGGTCTTGCTGGAATTGTAAATGAAACACTCGACAGGGTGCTGCTGAAAAGGCTTTTACCAGAACAGACCGCGGATTTTGAAATAGGAGTTTATACGGCTTTCTATAAGATCAGCATCATCATGACGCTTTTTGTACAAGCTTTTCGTTTTGGAGCTGAGCCATTCTTTTTCAGGAATAGTGAAGAGAAAAACTCAAAAAAGACCTATGCTTCAATCATGCATTACTTCTTTATTGTGGTGACTTTTATCTTCTTGGCAACAACTGTGTTTTTACCGCATATAGCTCCAATTATTGTTAGGAGAACGGAGTATTTTAATCATCCAGATGCGCTGAGAATAGTTCCAATCCTATTGCTAGCAAATTTGTTCCTTGGTGTATTATATAACGTCAATTTCTGGTATAAACTCAGCCATAAGAACCATATAGGTATGTGGGTTTCAATTGGCGGTGCGTTGGTCACCTTGGCCTTAAATTTTATACTTATTCCAATGATCGGAATTATGGGATCGGCGATAACCACTTTGGTTGTTTATTTCATCATGTGTATTACTAGTTATCTACTTGGACAGAAGTACTATGCAATTCCGTATCGCATAAAGCCAATGATATTCTATTTTGCTGTGTCGCTGCTCCTTGTGGCAGTTGTTGTGACGTTGAGTCGAACAAGTTCTACCCTATATTCTTTAATTGCTGCGATAGTAGCAGTAACGGGCTTTTTGGCTATTGCTTGGATTGTCGAACGTCCGCCCAAAAAAGCGTAATTTTGCGGCTAAATTCAGAAAGTGTGCTCCGGATAAAAGTTGTAAATAAATCGAACCACCAATTGCCGAAACATGAAACGGCTTTGGCTGCGGGTCTTGATTTACGCGCAGATTTGATGGAGAGTGTGGTTTTAAAACCTTTGGAAAGAAATTTGATTGGCACGGGTTTGTACATGGAGCTGCCTGAAGGTTTCGAAGCTCAAATTAGACCGAGAAGTGGTTTGGCTTTTAAGCGTGGTTTAACAGTATTGAACAGCCCAGGGACCATTGATGCAGATTATCGGGGAGAGGTTAAGGTAGCCCTTATAAACTTGTCGAACGAAATTCAAACCGTTGAAAATGGCGAGCGCATTGCCCAAATGGTTGTGGGGCGACATGAAACAGTTGAATTTGAATTAGTACAAGAACTGACAAAAACAGAACGAGGATCGGGTGGTTATGGCCATACCGGAGTGAACTAAAAATATATGAACGTAATAATACCAATGGCAGGAATGGGTAAGCGGATGAGACCGCACACTCTGACAGTTCCCAAACCACTTTTGCCGATTGCTGGCAAACCAATCGTACAACGATTAGTGGAAGATATAGCCAAGGTCTGTGACCAGAAGCTCAATAAAATTGCCTTCATTATCGGAAGGTCTTTTGGGAAGGAAGTAGAAGAACATTTACGCAATATTGCGAGCGCTCAAGGTGCAGAGGGTTTAATCTATTATCAAGATGAAGCACTCGGAACTGCACATGCGGTGAATTGCGCAAAAGATTGCCTCGAAGGCAATGTAATTGTTGCATTTGCAGATACTCTTTTCCGAGCCGACTTCAAAATAGATAGCTCTAAGGATGGCGTGATTTGGGTTCATAGCGTGGAAGACCCAAGTGCTTTTGGCGTTGTGAAATTAGATGGTGAGAATCATATTACTGATTTCATTGAGAAACCAGATGTATTCATTTCAGATCTCGCTATCATAGGAATCTATTTCTTTAGAGATGGAGAACAATTGAGAGAAGAGATTAAATATATCCTCGATAACGACATCAAAGAAAAAGGTGAATACCAGTTGACTAATGTGTTGGAGAACATGAAGAAAAAGGGATGCAAATTCATTCCTGGAAAAGTCATTGAATGGTGGGACTGTGGTAATAAAAATGCTACGGTATATACCAATCAAAGGGTTTTGGCCAACCTAAATGGAGAATTGGTAAAAGAAGAACCAAAGACGAATGAATCAAGTGTAATCATAGATCCGTGTTATATTGGAGAGGGCGTTGTTCTAAAAAACTCGACAATTGGTCCATATGTATCGATAGGAAGTAATACAGTCGTTGATAATAGCGTTATCAGCAATAGTATTATACAGTCTAATACGGTAATTCGCAATGCGAACTTGACAAACTCCATGGTAGGCAACCACGCAGTTTACGATGGGAAGGCAAACGAATTAAGTATTGGCGATTTTAGCCAACAAAGCGAATAATATGAAAAGAGTACCCTTTATTCTCCTTCTAGTGAGCACAGTCTTATTGAGCTCGTGTGGAGTATTCAAAAAAGGGTCCACTTCTGAGCTTGGCTTTGCTGAAAAACGCAAATTTCAAGACTTGTACTACAAAGCAAGCAAGCAAAAGATTCTTGAAAACAAATTCGAGGCAGTCACACTTTTCGAAAAGGCCCTTGAGGTAAACCCGAAAAGCCACGCGACAATGTATCAGATTGCGAATCTGAAATTCGCATTGCATGACCTTTCGAGTGCGATATATATGGCTGAGCAGTCGATAAAGCTTAATCCCGAGTATAATTTCTGGTATTATGGTCAACTAGGTCAGTTCTATAATCGACAAGGATTATATACCGAGGCTGGCGAAATATTTAAAAAGATGGCCGGGTTTGAACCGGAACGAAAGTCTAATTATATAGAATCTGCCAACCAATTTATGAATGCGCTTGATTTCAAAAATGCGCTTTCGATGTTGGAAGAATATGAGAGAATGTTTGGCATTGACGAGCAAAGTGCCAGAAAAATGGAAGGTCTTTTTGGAGAATTAAAAAAACCCGAGAAAGCCAATGCCGCAATGGAAAAGTTGGTTGCAGCCAATCCAGGAAACATCCGATACATGGGACTTTTAGCTGAGAGTTATTTGAGGGCCCAAAAAGTAGATCGCGCCAAAGCTATCTATGAGCAAATGATTGAACAAGACCCCGGAAATGGATATGCACATTTTGGTCTGGCCGATATTTCGAGAAAAGCAGAAAAGGAAGGGGAATCATATGAACATATGCTCAAAGCATTTGAAGATGAAGAAGTATCCATAGCGCTCAAACTACAAGTAGTTCAATCCTTTTTCCCGTTCTTAAGAAGCGATAGTACCATGCGTTCACGGGCCTTCCGACTTATGGAAATACTTGAAACCGTCCACTCCCAAGAACCAAATGTTTTTATTGCCTTTAGTGATATCTTATACACCTCGGGTGATGCTAATTCTGCAAGGAATAAGTTGAGAAGAAGTCTTGAACTAGACGCTTCTAATTTCAATGGATGGCAACAATTGATTGCATTGAACAGTGAAATTGGCGACTTCGAGGCAATGGAAAAGGATTCAAAGAAGTTCTTGGATAGGTTTCCAGTACAGCCCCTGCCATATCTCTCAAATTCACATGCCAACATGCTTCTTGGATTCTATGAGCAAGCGATTCATGTGGCTCAGGAGGGGTTAGAAATAAGTAGGCTCAAAGAAGACAAGTCTCAACTTCTTATAACATTAGCAACGTCTTTCTACGAAATTGAAGAATTCAAGAAGAGTGATGATGCGCACGATGAGTTACTCGAATTGGCGCCAAATGACGATTTGGCTTTGAACAATTATGCATATTTCTTAGCGGTGAGAGGCCAACGACTTGAAAAAGCTCGGGAAATGAGTGAAAAGGCTCTCAGTATTTCACCTAATAACGTTTCTTATCTAGACACATACGGATGGGTATTGTTCAAATCCGGGAAATTCGATGAAGCAATAAAACCCTTGAAGCGTGCTTATAAATTAGATAGTAATGATCCGGAAATATTAGAACATCTTGGTGAAACCTTGATGAAATTAAATCGTATCCAGGAAGCAGAATCCATTTTCAAAAAGCTTGAAAAAATTAACAAGCATATTCAATCGGGAATTTGAAACGAGCTCAACTCAACTTATTTGTCATAGCCGCAATTCTAATCACATTTGCTTCTTGCAAAAATCGAATGCGCGCTACAAATTGTGGGGTCACTATGGCAACCTTTACAGAGAATGTGGCCCAGAATTGGTCTGAAGAATTCTTTGAATTTGATCAACTTAGTGTGAAAATGAAGGCTGAATACAAAGATGGGGCTGACAATCAAAACTTTACCATTAATGCGGTAATGATTAAGGATAGCCTGATTTGGGCAAGCATCTCAGCTTTAGGGATTGAAGGAATTAGAATCTTGGTCGATAAGGACAGTATCAAATTGATAAACCGATTAAAAAAGACCTACTACGTCCACTCCACCGATTTTCTAGAACAGTTTTTAGGTCAGCCATTTGGTGTTAGTCAGCTTCAACAACTACTTCTTGGCAATCCAATATTTGACTTTGAGAATTTGAAGTACTCTGAAAATGATCTTTATGGGGAGCATTTCAGCAGTCAAGCTGGAATGGCGCGCTATATCGTCCAATTGAATGAATGCCTTCGAATTAATCGATTTGTATTGAAGGAGGCCGGTTCAGAGAGGAAACTAGATTCTGAGTATAGCAATTTCATGAAGGTTAAGAAACATGGAATACTTCCCACAATTATGAACCTTCATGTAAAAGATGAACGCAAGGATGTATATTTCAAATTACAATATGTCAGTGTGAACACCGATGAGATCAACGCAATTCCGTTTAGAATACCTTCAAGGTATGCAAGGGGTATGTAAGTCATTACTCATACTTCTTCTTCTCCAGCTTCCATTTGGAATGCTTGGGCAGAATCGTTCCGATTTGGAAAAACGTCGAAAGGCCAATAAGGATGCCATTGATCTTACGCGTGAGGTTATAGAGCGCACCAAAGACAGACAAATACAAAGTCTGCAATCATTGACTTTGTTTGAAGAACAGATTAAGCAGCGTGAGGTATTCATTTCCTCTATCGACGACGCCCTTTTAGAATTGGACAAGGATATCTTAGTAGCAAATAAGGACATAGCCGCGTTGAGAAGAGAAATCGATGAAATGAAGGGAGAGTTCTCTGCCCTTTTGTATCAAGCATATAAGATGAGGCAAAAGAAAAGTATGCTGTATTTTGTTCTTTCATCGTCTTCCTTCAATCAGGCCATTAAACGATTACATTTCATCCGCGACCTTGTCCGCTATCGCAAGAAGCAATTGAAATTGATTGTCGCGAAGCAAAAAGAGAACAGTGGAAATATTTTTAAGTTAGTTCAGAAGAAAAACAGTCAGCTTAGTTTAAAAAATGAACGTCAAGATGAAATGGGTGAGCTGAACGATGACAAAGAAAGGGTCATTGAGTTAATCAATGAGTTAAGAGGGAAAGAAAAGGAACTCAAAGAGCAATTAAAGAAACAAAAGCAAATTGATAAAGAACTTAACAGAGCAATTCAAAAAGCCATTAAGGAAGAAATAGAGCGATCAAAACGGATTTCAGAACAGGAGAAGAACGATCGCAATATTAATGAAGAGAGAAAGGCTCCTAAGCTAATCATCGGTTCTAGCTTTGACAAAAATAAAGGGAAAATGCCATGGCCGGTTTCCTATGGACGCATCAGTCAAAAATTTGGAAAACATAAACATCCCAAGCTCAAGAATATCACCACTGAAAATAACGGGATTAATATTGCTACAAAGAATAACCAGTCGATTAAATGTGTGTTTGACGGTAAAGTAAGTGCTGTATTACAAATCCCGGGAATGAAAAATTCAGTTCTAATTAAGCATGGTAGTTATTATACGGTATATGCGAACCTGGATGAAGTATTCGTTGTAAAAGAAGAAACTTTAAAGAGGGGTGAGGCATTAGGCAGAGTGAAAGAAGGAGATAACGGTATTACTGAGTTTCATTTCGAAATATGGAAAGGTAGCAATAAGCTTAATCCAGAACCATGGTTGAACAAGTTGTAATTACTTGGCGAAAGGATGACCTTTGGTTCCAAGATTTTGGCAAGAAGAGATTATAATGGACAATCCAATGAAAATAGCAATTATAGGGGCAGGTGTTATGGGGTCGGGAATTGCCCAGGTATCCGCCATGGCCGGGCATCAAGTATCCTTGTTCGACCTCAATCAGGATGCGTTGAGCAAGGCATTAAAGACCATAGAATCAAATTTGGATAAGGGTATTGTTAGGGGAAAAGTCAGCGAATCAGATAAAATCAATTGCCTCTCTAATTTGACATTGCTAGGCAAATTGGAAGAAGTGCAAGCAGACCTAATCATTGAAGCAGTAGTTGAGCGTTTGGATGTTAAGATTGAACTTTTCAATAATCTGGCAAAGAACAATGGTCCTTCTACTATTTATGCCACGAATACTTCGTCTATCCCAATTACTCAAATTGCAGCTGGAAGTATGTATCCTGAGAGGGTCATTGGAATTCACTTCTTCAATCCAGCGCACATCATGAAGTTGGTTGAAATAATTAGCGGAGCACATACGTCAGAACAAACAAGAGAGATTGCTGAAACTTTTGTGAAATCAATTGGTAAAATTGGCATCAATGCTGCGGATGCACCTGGCTTTATTGTGAATCGGGTGGCGAGAAACTTCTACGTAGAAGGCTTAAAAACGCTCGAAGAACGAGTGGCATCGTATGAGGTGATTGATGAGCTTATGGAGTCGAGCGGATTCAAAATGGGCCCTTTTCGTCTTATGGATTTGATAGGAGTTGAAACTAATTATTCAGTGACAACCAGCATGTATGAATTATTCAAGCATGAGTCTAAATTCAGACCAAATAGGATTCAAAAGCAAAAAGTAGATGCTGGACATCATGGTCGGAAAAGTGGAAAGGGGTTTTACAACTATGAATAAACTATTGGGAGCTTTCTTAATGTTCTTAATGGTCGTCACATTCAGCTCGTGTAATGACGATCAGAATCAAAACAGACCATTTATACCGAGTGTTCCGGTAAATATCACTGTGAATACAGATTTGCCGCTGCATTTCCACCTTAAGAATTTAGGCTCATTTGCCTATTTTGAAGGGGGAAACAGAGGTGTCTTTCTCGTCCATAATTTTGACGATCAATTCTATGCATTAGAGCGCACTTGCGCATTTGAGCCAGACCGTGCATGTTCAAGAGTTGAGGTCGATAGTTTAAACTTCCAATTGAGATGTGGTGAATTGGTTGATGGTGTTTGGGAAGAGTGTTGTGCTTCGAAATATTCGTTTGACGGTAATTTGCAAGAAGGTCCCGCTCAATTTCCACTAAGAAGATATGCCGTTCAGTTCAACGGATCGTTGATTACCGTCCGCAATTAGACCTTCTGAAGCGCTGGGGTCTTGCGTGAAACAATATAATAGAGTCATTAAAGAAAGTCTGAGAAATCTGTTGTGAAGGCTGTTAGGAAATGACTACCACAAAGAATAACATAGCGTCAATTTCATCTGGCAATTCTGTAAGATAGGCACAGACTCAGAGGCTGGCCCTGAATATTCAAAAGCAATGTTAAATTATTTTGGAGAAATCGAGATGTGTCGATTTACCAGTCGTCGTCTTCCTCAAGAGGTTGTTTCTGGCAATGCTCTCTTAAGGTTTCAATCATGCCATTAATCTTCTTATCAGCAGCAAGAAGAATGTCGTCATTATTACGGGCATTATCCTCTGCTTTCATGAAGTATTCGAAATAGGTACGGTCTCCTTCGTTTTCACCGGATAATGG
>ERZ1046740.2447-NODE-2447-length-11966-cov-4.625556_pt1 | contig 11966 bp, 12 predicted proteins | sample MGYA00383093_ERZ1046740 | MGnify/ENA primary metagenome ERZ1046740 (study PRJEB29581, sample SAMEA5548363) | metagenome | biome: marine; feature: coastal; material: water | depth 25 m | study: Short-term variability in the microbial, nano- and picoplankton...
CTCTTTGCTCTCGTCTATTGAAGGTGCTGAAGCTAAAGAGTGGGTCGTAGGTACAAGGTATCACCCATCTGATTTGTACCAAGAGCTTCAACAAATGGTTGAAGAAGTCTTTGATAAAGACGGTAATCAAATAGGTGAAGAAAGTATTTACGAAACCTTTGAGCAACCCGTAGAAGGCAGAGGTGATGGAACAGGGGAGTTCCTTTGGCCTCGACAACAACGTAAAGATGGGAAATGGTTTGGGTTCGATATTGCAATTCTTGCTAAAAAACGAGGCAAGTACTTGGATAAAGGTCAATACCGAGCACAGTATTACAACGATCCATCTGACCCTGACAATGTTCCTGTAGGTAAAGAAAAGTTTCAGTACTTCGATAGGAAACACCTACGTCAGGAAAATGGTTACTGGTACTTTAGAGATGAGAAACTAAACGTATATGCAGCAGTTGACTTCGCATTTAGTTTGTCTAAGAGAGCCGACTATACAGCCATTGTTGTCGTAGGAATAGATGCTGACAATAATATTTATGTCTTAGATATTGACAGGTTTAGGACGGACAGGATTACTGAATACTTTGAGCACATACTTCACCTATCAACTAAGTGGTCATTCCGTAAACTAAGGGCTGAAACAACGGTAGCTCAGGTAGCTATTGTTAAACAACTAAAAGAACTAATCAAACAACACGGCTTATCTATTAGTATAGATGAGTACAGACCTAACAAAAACCAAGGTAATAAGCAAGAACGTATATCTTCTATCTTAGAACCTCGTTACGATAACATGGCTATATGGCACTACAGAGGCGGCAATACTCAAGTACTTGAAGAAGAACTATCTTCTCGTAACCCACCACACGACGATGTGATTGATGCCTTAGCATCTGTGGTGGACATGGCAGTAAAACCCTCTCGCACTGTACGTAGAAACACAGATAACATAGTACAGTTTAATCAAAGATTTGGTGGAGTTTCCTTCTAATGTCTGGAACAACGATTGACCTTGACACACTTATCGAACCTCACGCAATAGCCTCAGATATTGCTGATCGTTGGACTACGTGGAGTAACTCTCGTCAACAAAAAATTGAAGAGTGGAAAGAACTACGTAACTACCTGTATGCTACTGACACTCGTACTACATCTAATAATAAACTACCTTGGACTAATAGTACAACCACACCTAAGCTGACACAGATTGCTGATAACCTTCACGCTAATTATTTCTCAGCCTTGTTTCCTCAGAAGCGTTGGTTTAAGTTTGAGGCTAATGACCAAGAGTCAGACATCAAAAGTAAACGTGATGTTATTCAGGCTTACATGGAAAACAAAGTCCGTCAGTCAGACTTTGAGAATACAACGGGCCGACTAATTAATGACTACATCCAGTATGGTAACTGCTTTGCTACTGTTGATTTTGTCAGGGACTATACTGAGTACGAAGACGGTGAACGTGCGGTAAACTATGTTGGCCCTAAGCTAGTACGTATATCTCCCTTTGATATTTGCTTTAATCCCTTAGCTCCATCCTTTGCTGACTCACCTAAGATTATTAGGTCAGTTCTTACTAAAGGTGAAATCAAACGTAAGATAGAGGAGACTGTTGACAATGAGTATATGACAGGCATCTTTAATCGTATGATGTCTAATCGTGTGTCTTACTCAGGTTCTAACATAGATGTGCATAAGGCTCATGGTTTCTTAGCTGATGGCTTCTCAGATATTAAACAGTACTATGAATCAGACTATGTTGAAATCCTTACGTTCTATGGTGACATCTATGATGGTGACACAGGTGACTTCCACAAGAACCGTGTGGTAACAGTAGTTGATAGAGCATATGTTTTGTCTAATGAACAGAACCCTAGTTGGTTAGGTAAGGCTCCTGTCTTCCATGCAGGTTGGAGAGAACGTCCTGACAACCTATATGCTATGGGGCCACTAGATAACTTGGTCGGTATGCAGTACCGTATTGACCACCTAGAAAACCTTAAGGCTGATGTCTTCGATCAAATTGCATACCCAATTCTTAAGATACGAGGTGATGTAGAGGACTTCGACTTTGAACCTGCAGCACGTATTTACATGGGTGAAGAGGGTGACGTAGGCTACCTAGCTCCTGATGCAACAGCACTTAACGCTGACTTCCAGATTCAAAACCTTGAAGGTAAGATGGAGATGTTAGCAGGTGCTCCAAGGGAAGCTATGGGTATCCGTAGTGCAGGTGAGAAGACAGCCTTTGAGGTTGGTCAGCTTATGACAGCCGCAGGTCGTATCTTCCAACACAAGACAGCACACTTTGAAAGAGTATTCCTTGAGCCAATTCTTAACTCAATGCTTGAGGCTGCACGTAGGAACATGGACTATGCTGACACAGTACGTGTACTGAACGAGGATAGTGGTCTATTCTTCTTTGAGGAAATTACCAAGGAAGACATTAAGGCTAACGGTAAGATTATTCCTATGGGTGCTAGACACTTTGCTGAAAGAGCACAGAGAGTACAAAACATTACTCAGTTGTATCAGCTTAAACTGTCTGACCCATCTATTGCGACACATATGTCAGGCAAAGAGTTTGCTCGTATATTGGCTGATGAACTTGGTGAGCCAACCTTGTTCTCAGAAAATGTAGCTGTAACTGAACAAATGCAAACACAGAGAATTGCAATGGAAGCTCAGGTACAGTTTGAAGAAGAACAAGAAATCGCAGCAGAAAAAGGATTGTAAGATGCCATACAAAAAAGGTAAAGTCCAAGAATACAAAAACAAAACTAAAAAACTAGTGTCAAAGAAAAAGAAAGCTAAGTAAATGGAAAAGAAACCTCCTATTATTCTTAAAAAAACACGTGGCGGTGCATACCAATACGGAGGCAAAAACGCACGAAAATCTTATAACGTGTTGTTTAGAAAATTTTTAAATAACGCTTCTAGTGATCCTAATATTATAGAAAAAATGGAGCGTTTAGAAGCAGCGCATTTTGCCGCTAGTAGTTACGATAATACAGCTTTCTTTGAAAAACAAGCGATAAGGTTTGCGCAAAGATCGGCAGCTGAACGAAGAAAAAAACCTGTTAAAAAGAAACCAAAGAAAAAATAATGAAAGCCGTTTGGTTTAACAGATGTAAATCTAAAGAGGATAAGTTTGGTGTACGCCAAGCAGTCTTGTCAAACCGTGACAGTCTAGACCGCCTCAAAGAAATTCTTGAGCCTATGCTTAAGGAGACACCACCTACAGCAGACTACGATAGCCCCTCATGGGCATTTAAACAAGCTGATAGGATTGGTTACAACAGAGCACTGACCCAAGTGCTAGACATTATCAACCTAGATAAGGAATAAAATTATGGTATTTACTGATGAGTCTCCAACCAAAGAGACAGATCAGACTGAGCAGACGCAAGAAGATACTCAAACCCAAGAGTCTTATTTGCAGAAACTCGTTCAGGCAAAGGGAGAGAACTGGAGTAATCCTGAAGTACTAGCCAAAGGTAAACTAGAAGCTGATGGTTATATTTCAAATCTTGAAAGTCAACTCACAGAATTGCGAGAAGAACTTAATAAACAAGACTACTCTAAAACTTTACTCGACCAACTTCAAGAACAGGCCGCTGACCCTACTACAGCAAAACTTGGAGAGCCTTCTAATAATAGTAGCACTAATTCACAGAATACCACTGCTAGTCTTAGTGAGGATGACCTTAAGAGCCTTGTTGAAAAGACACTTACAGAACGAGAAAAAGGTACGGCTCTAGCTAATAACCTTTCTCTTGTCGATCAAGAGCTAGAAAAAAGTTTTGGTACTGAGGCAAAAACCAAGGTAGCAAACAAAGCTAAAGAGCTAGGCATGTCAATGGAACGTATGCGTGAAATTGCTGCTGAATCTCCACAGGCTTTCTTTTCTCTTATCGGTGAACCAGAAAAAACCTTTAGCCCTATGGTGCAAGGTTCGGTTCGTACTGAAGGTGTTAATATGCAAAACTCTACGGAACGTGACTTTAGTTACTATCAAAAACTCCGTAGAGAAAATCGTAACTTGTACTATTCTGCCAAGACGCAACAACAAATGTTTCAAGACAAAGATCGTCTTGGTGAAAAGTTTGGTGCATAATAAAGGAACTTAGACTATGGCTATGACCACATCTAATACTTCGTTCCTGCAACGTGCTCAGGTCTACTCATCAGAATTGAAAGAAATTCTACGTGATGAGATGATGGCACAACGGTATGTGCGTATGCTTGATGGTTTTCCTGACGGAAACACTTTCAACATTCCATCTATCGGGCAGGCTCAGGTAGACGACTATACAGAAGACAGTGCTGTTACTTACCGTCCACTCGACACAGGTAACTTCACATTCTCAGTTGACAAATACTTGTCATCTGCTACCTACATGACCAAGAAGGCTGAACAAGACACGTTCTATTCTAATGAACTAATGTCTCGTTTTGTTCCTGAACAAGAACGGTCAATCATGGAGCACTTTGAGACAACTACTCTTGCGGCTGCTGACACAGGCAACGCAAACAGTAACCGTTCTCTTAACGGTGTCAACATGCGTATCGCAGGTGGTGCATCAGGTGTAATCGAACTCGCAGACTTTGCGTATGCTCGTTATGCTCTGAAAAAACAGCACGTACCTGACAGCAATTTGGTAGCTATCGTTGACCCATCAGTAGAGTTTCAGTTGAACTCTCTGTCAAACCTTGTAAACGTGTCAAACAACCCACGTTTTGAAGGTGTAGTTCGTGACGGTATCGCAACTGGTATGCGTTTCGTAGCAAACGTATATGGTTTCGACGTATATTGTTCAAACTTCTTGCCTGACTCCAATTCTACAGACACGATCCTAGAACGTAACGGAAGCACAGACACAGATGTAGGTTCTGCATCTAAAGTTAACCTGTTCTTCTCTGCGGATCAGTCTGTAAACCCATTCGTGGGTGCATGGCGTCAGATGCCAGAGGTTGATTACGATTACAACAAAGACAACCAACGGCATGAGTTTGTAACTACTGCTCGTTACGGTGTTAAGTTGTACCGTCCTGAGAACATGGTTCAAATTGTCGCTAAGACAACCATCTCATAAAGGGGGTATAATTTATGTCTTATGTAAACGCAGACGGTTTGGAAATCCTTACTTCAGGTGAGGCAGGAACAGCCGCAAAAAAAGGTACAGCACTAGCTGGCCACAAGAAAGCTCTTGTATTGAACTTGACAGGAACAGAGTTACCCTCTGCTGCTGCAACACCTCAAGACCATGATGCTTTCATCCCTGCAAACTCTTACATCACATCAGCAACTGTAATTATTTCAACAGCTTTCACTTCAGGTGGTTCAGCTACGTTGACAGTTGGTGCTTATCAGCAAGATGGTTCTACCATTGATGCCGATGGTGTTGATGCGACTGTTGCTTTGTCGGCTCTTAATGCCTCAACAAAGGCAGTAGCTTGTGATGGTGCTCTCGTTGGAGCAGCTTTGTCTGTAGGTGATAACGATTGTTACATCGAAGCCTACTACGGCACAGCAGCCTTTACCGCTGGTGAAGCCAAGTTGGTTATTGAGTACATCGAACCTTAAACTATTAGGGTGTCCTTAGTTTTTCTAGGGGCATCCTTAACTTTTCTCTTGACAACTCTGTTAAAATAGTATATAATGTCTTTACTAAGGCAGGGGCTAAAGGATAAACAATGGCTAACGTACAACACAGTGCTCTTACTGGTAGTGATCTTCACGAACCTAAAGGTGTAGCTTCAGCTACGGCAGGTAAGGTGTATATATCTGATGGCTCTGGTAGTGGTGCTTGGACTTCAGCAGGGGAAATTATTACTGGTTATATAGATGATGTTTCTACAATAGAAGTTGTTCATGTTCCAATGCCATTTGCAGGAACTATCTCTAAAGTTATAACTGTATTAGAAGGTGCTATCTCAAATGATGATGCTACCATTACAGTTAAAAATGATTCAGCAGCATCTATGGGAACTCTTACTATAACTCAATTAGATTCAGCAGCAGGTGATGTAGCTACTTTGTCTCCCACAGTTAACAACACAGTTACGGCTAATACTTTTATTACGGTAGAGACAGATGGTGAGTCTACAAGTCACAAAAAACTAAGGTTTGCAGTAGTACTGGATAAATCATAATGAAACGTACACTCCTAGAAATGGTTCAGTCTATCTTGTCCGACATGGACTCAGAGGATGTGAACGCTATCAGTGATACACTTGAGGCTCAACAGGTAGCTTCAGTTATCGAAGACACATACTATAATATTATATCAGCTAGAGATATACCTGAGCATCAAGAACTATTAAAACTAACTTCTTTGTCTGACAGTACAAGACCTACTCATTTTACATATCCCACTAATCTAAAACAAATAGAGACATTATCTTATAACACAGCTACTTCTGGTTCACAGTATTCAGAAGTTAAGTTTGTACACCCTTTAGAATTTCTAGAGAGAATGGATGACACATCTAGCTCATCCCTTAAGGTGTCAGATAAGGTAGGTAACACAGACCTATTTGTTTATAATGATATACATCCTACGTACTACACAACCTTTGATGATAACCATATTGTTATGAACTCATACAAAGCCTCTGTTGAGAGTACACTTCAGGCAAGTAAGACAAGAGCCTATGGTACTGTCTACCCAGCCTTTACTATTTCAGATAGCTTTGAGCCTGACCTAGATGATAACATGCTGCCTTACCTGTTAGCTGAATCTAAGTCAACTTGCTTCTCTTTGTTTAAAGCAGGGTCAGACCCCAAGGTAGAACAACAAGCTAGACGTTTAAAGTCCTATGTGCAAAACGATATGCACAAAACCAAACAGGCCAACAAAAGACCTTACTACGGAAGAAGCTAGATGCTAGAGTTTGTAGAAGACACAGTGAACCAAACCTGTGTGTGTAAGTCAGACAAATATATGTCAGAAATATACATTAAGAAGTCAGTCGGTGGTAATGTATTCTTTGAGATAACTCTTGAAAAGGGTGTTACACCAAAGGAATTGTCAGGAAAGTATTCGTCCATACGTAAAGCTCAGGAAGCACTAGAACTTCACCTAAGAAATAAAAAAATAACAAGAGCAACTAGGACTGAGTACTTTAACAAGCAACGTGAAGAACGTAAGAAGGTAACTGATGGCTCAAAGTCTAAGTCAAAAGACAACTAATACCTTTATCAAGGGTCTTATTACTGAGGCAGGTGAGCTAACCTTTCCTGAAGGTGCTTCAGTTGATGAGCTTAATTGTGACCTACGTAGGGATGGTTCTCGTCGTAGGCGCTTAGGTGTTGCAGCAGAAACTTCAGCCGTTTACTCTAGCTTTACTCTTTCAGATACTGAGTTAGTAACAACTGGTACATGGCAAAACGTAGGTGGTTTAGCTGACCTAGAGTTTCTTGTATTCCAAAAGGGTGCTACTCTTTACTTTTATAATAAGTCAACAGCACCTTACTCTGAGCAGCTTTACTCAGACAGTATCAGTTTAGCTACCTATGAGATTTCTTCTGGTTCTGCCTCCCTTTATAAATGTCAGTTTGCTAGTATTAATGGAACACTTGTTGTGTCTTCTGAAGGTATTAATACTATTGTTATTTCTTTTGATAACTCAGCTAGTCCTAAGTTTACAGCATCAGCTATAGCATTTAAGATTAGAGACTTTGAGTGGCAGGGTGATGTAACTGGCTATGATGTAGCAGTCTCGTCAACCCACACTGATATATTCCGTACATATGACACAAAGAACTCAGGGTGGGTTGGCACTAAGGGTGCAGTCGCTTTGGGGGTTTGGAGTGCAGATAACGCTAATAAAAGCCCACCTCTAACACACCCTTGGTATGCAGGTAAAGATTCAAATAATGACTTCTCACCCTCTGAGTGGGACAAAGTATTCGCAGGTTCTACTCTTACAGCTAATGGTCACTACATTATTGACTTTTTTAACAGGGTTAGATCAGGTTTATTAACCGAAGTTATAAACACAAGGTTTAAAAGTGTAACATCCTTCTCTGGTCGAGTGTTTTACGCAGGTATTGCAGCATCTGAGCATACAGGTACAGTTCTTTTTTCTAAAGTAGTTGACAATAACAACGACTTAGGTAAGTGTTACCAACAGAATGACCCTACTGCTGAGTACTTGTCTGATTTATTAGCTACTGATGGTGGTTATATTTCTATACCTGATGCAATTAACATTCAAAGACTATATGCGTACCAATCCTCTCTGTTTGTCTTTGCTGAGAACGGTGTATGGGCTATCACAGGGGTAGATGGGGTCTTTTCAGCCTCATCCTACGGCATAAACCGTGTTTCTAGTGTAGGTATTCTTAATCCTGAGTCATTTGTTGAGGCTGAAGGTATTCCTTTTTGGTGGTCAAGGTTTGGTATACATACTTTACAAACTGACCCTACATCAGGCCAAGGTAAAGAACAAAATTTAACTATCTCAACTATTCAAACACGTTGGGATAGTATTACAACAGAACAAAAGTCTAAAGTTACAGCAATATACGACAGTATAAGCAAAAAGATTTACTGGTCATACCCTAATGCAGGTGAAACTGTAGCATCTAAACTAAATAACTTTCTTATACTTGACTTAGCCCTTCAATCCTTCGTACCTTGGATTATTTCAGATCAATCATCTTCAACAGACAGTGTAGTAGGTCTAGTTTTCTACTCAGGTTTTGGTGCTGACTTTAATGTTGACGTTAGGTCAGGTGGTGTAGAAGATGATGATGACGTTTTAACAGCATCAGGTGGTTCTGATGTAAATGCAGGTAGTTTTGTAGCAAGTACTATTTATATAATTAAAACGGCAGGAGACACTGATTTTACTGCCGTGGGTGCAGATAATAATACTGTTGGTACTATTTTTACAGCTACAGGTGCAGGTTCAGGAACAGGTGTAGCAACAACAGCAAATGATGTTGTGTCTACAAGTACCTCTGGTTTTACAACTGGTGATCCTGCATTAGTCCTTCTAATTAGAAAAGGTTCCGATAGTAAAATTACTATGGGTTCATTCTCAAGTACTGCCTTCTTAGATTGGGGTGATACTAACTACACATCTTATGCTGAGACAGGGTATGACTTTGTTGGTGACTTAGTTACTAAGAAAAATGCTCCATACATAGCTATATACACAAGACTGACAGAAGAAGGGTTTAACTATACAGGTTCAGCCTATGAATCTATCAGACCATCTTCTCTTCTTGTCTCAGCAGCATGGGACTTTAACGATACGTTTAGTGCTACACAACAAGCCTACAGACTTAAGTATCCAATTGTTGTTAATCCATCTGATCTAACTTCTTTTCCATACCCTGAAGATGTCATAATCACAAGGCTAAAAATCAGAGGGCATGGTCGATCAGTCAGACTTAAATACTCAAGTGAACAAGGTAAAGACTTTATTCTTTTAGGATGGGGTATAGTACAAGGAAGGAATACTAGGTTTTAGATGACAGAATATACAATACGTGATGCAACCGAACAAGACGTATTAGACACAGTACTAGCAGTCAAACAGTTTTGTAAAGAAATACCACACCCAGCTTGGGGAAAGTTTGATGCTAATAAAGTAAAACAACTTGTATCTAATCTAGTAGAACATGAGTTAGGTTTTGTCAAGATAGTCGTACATGATGAAGAGGTCGTAGGTGCTTTGATTGGTGCTATCTCAAGTCTACCGATTAATAACATAACAGTAGCACAAGAGTTAATGTTTTGGCTTGACCCTGATCATCGTAATGGAAAGACATCATTTAAGTTAATAGATCAATATGTTGAGTGGTCAAAAGAAAAAGGCTGTGACTATGCTAGGCTTTCAACACTAGACGAGACTATGGGAACTAAGGCAGGTGTTCTGTTTAAACGTAAAGGCTTCAAGCCAACAGAAACTGCTTATATAAAGGAAGTATAAGATGGCAATATTTACAGCATTAGCTATTGGTACAACTCTTACAGGAACTGCTTTATTTGCTACTGGTGCAGCGATGTATGGTACAGTAGCTTCAATAAGTGCATCTAACAGAGCAATGAAAGCATTAAAGGAGTCTGGTCGAGTTCAGATAAGACAACAAAAAGCACAAGCCTCAAGAGAACGAAGGGGTGCTGTACGAAGGGGTTTGATAGCTAGGGCTAAGGCAGCTAACGTAGCAGCTACTACAGGCATGGCAGATACATCAGCTTTCTTAGGTGGTTCAGGTTCTCTGTCATCTCAAGTAGGAACTAACATAGGCTACAGTGGTATGATGTCAGGTCTTAGTCAAGACATTACACGGCTTTCAGGTAAAGCTGCACAGGCTCAAGGACAGGCTCAACTCTTTGGTCAAATAGCAAGCTTAGCTATGCCTTTTGCTGACTTTGGTGCTGTAGGGGAAGGTATAAAAAATAAACTTCCGACAAACTGGGGAGGATATGGTAGCTACGGCGGTGGTGCTCCCCCTGCAAGACCTAGCAGATTTTAAAGGGTGTATTAATAAGATGATACTAAAAAATATAAATACTTTTCTACAACAACACCCTATGGACCACCAAGAGATAGGTAAGACTAAATGGAATCTATCATAACAATAGAAGACATGGTTGCAGCTTCTGACTTTATGTCTACCATAGAGGGTCAAGAAGCTAAACCTAAACCTGTTCTATCGTCTGACTCAGAGACAGTAACTAACAGAGTTCAAGAGTTAGCTATAGCTTCTGGTACTTCTGAAGAGGAAGTTAGGGCTTCTGAAGAAGCAGGTGATGATGTCTATAATGCTCAAGCTAAAATGCTTAATAACAAAGGCACGACTAGAGATGTTATTGATTTTGCACGTGAGTTAAGTTTTGAGCCAACTGAAGTTCTTACATTAATTAATGACCGTAGTGAAAAAATTAGAGCTTTACCTGCTGACCAGTACCTTTTATCTCAAAGTATGTTAGCTGAAGATGGAAGTATCACACCTCAAGCAGCAAGTACTTTGTCTAAAGTAGCTATCTTCGATCAGATTATGCAACGTAAGATAGAAGAGAATGATGACGGTGCAGTACGTAAGTTCTTTACATTCTTAGATGTCAATGTTTTAAGAGCAATTACTTTAGGTGCATTTGAAGGTGTGACATTTAGGTCTAACCGTGAGGGTACAGAAATACGTGAGGCATTTACCTCTGGTATGTCTAATGAAGAGTTTACAGATTGGGCTGAAGATTACATAGAAGAACGTAAAGACGAAGGGTTTTTTAGTCGTAACTCTATCTGGACTTTGTATAATACAGCTAATGATAAAACCTATTTAGGTAACGATCCATATGCAAACGTAAACGCACTTTTTGGTGTAGTCGATCTTGTAACACTTGGTTCAAGTAAGTGGAGTACTGCAGCACTTAAGGCAGGTTTTCAAGGAGGCAAACAGGGTGGCATTAAAGTAGCTGAAGCCCTGAAGATACGTAAGCCAGTGGATGCTGTAGCTCTTACAGAAGGTGGTGAGGCAGCAGCCGAGGTGTTAGCTAGACGAGTAGACGATGCAGGTGTACAGGCTGACCAGACACTAGCAGGTCGTTACCTTCCAGAGGAACTAGACCCAGTTCAAAGTCCGTCAGCTAGACCATCAAATGCTGCAGGTACTGAGTCAGTTATTCGTAGAACCATTATTGAACAACTAGAGACACTTAACAGAAAGTTTGCTTTTGGTCAGTATCTTCCAGAAGAAACTATCTTTGCTCTGGCTACTAAGACAGCACAAAATATTGTTACAAACTCAGGCAACAAGTTCGTTAATAGTTTTAGGTATTGGGATGAAGGCTCCAATGACTACAAACTAGCTGTACGCTTTGGTAAGAACGAAAGAGGCACACCCTACAAAACAAAGGGTGATGCACAAAAGGTAGCTGACTTGTCACCAGAGGCTAACCTGAATGTTGTTAAAAATGAAACAGGTTACGGATGGTTCTTACAGGCAGAGGAAA
>ERZ1046740.2457-NODE-2457-length-11939-cov-4.545860_pt1 | contig 11939 bp, 12 predicted proteins | sample MGYA00383093_ERZ1046740 | MGnify/ENA primary metagenome ERZ1046740 (study PRJEB29581, sample SAMEA5548363) | metagenome | biome: marine; feature: coastal; material: water | depth 25 m | study: Short-term variability in the microbial, nano- and picoplankton...
GCACTGGACAAGGCAAATATGGCGCAAAAAGCTACCGGCGTGATACGCCCCATAATTGCCGCGCCCGCCACAGCGCTGTCACCGAACTGCGACATGGTACGCAGCACAAAGCTGCCACCAATGGGGGTGGCAAGATTGGTCAGTACCGCCGGAGTGGCAAGGCGAAGAATAGGCCGCAGGTCAGCAAAAAACTCCTGCGCGCTGATCCGCCGGGGCAAGTGATGAACGTTGTAGATCGCGTGCCAGGCCACTGCCAGCACCACACATCGCGCCACGACAGAGGCCCACGCTGCCCCCTCCAGCCCCCAACCGAAAGTAAAAATAAACAGCGGATCCAGCAAGCCATTGACCAGTGAGCCCGCCACAGTGGCCCACATGGAGCGCCTTGCATCGCCCACTCCTCTGGCTGCTGCCGCAGCACTCATGCCCAATACCAATATCGGCACATTGGGCAGAACGATACCCGCGTATCTCGTGGCGTAATCCAGAGTCTTACCACTGGCACCGAGCAGAGCCAGTAGCTCGGGCAAGAACAGCCACCCCACAAAACTGATCAGGGCAGATACCAGGGCATTGAACAACAGGCCACTGCTGCAATAACGACTGGCCAGGTCACGTCGGAGTTCGCCCTCGGCGCGAGCAATCAAGGCCCCCAGGGCAATTTGCAGCCCAATACTGACCGCCACCAGGAAGAAGATCAGTGTTCCGGCAAAACCAACGGCTGCGGCCAGTTCCTGCTCCCCAAGCAAAGTGAGGAAATACATATCTACCATGTCTACGCCAAACATGGTGAGCAGCCCCATGGCACTGGCGCCAGTCATTACCAGCACATGGCGCAGGGTGGAACCGTGGGTAAATACTGCCTGCCTCAAGTAAAAAGCTCATTCAGGGTGAATTAAGGAAAGGGCATGATACTGCAATCAAACCGCTGCTCGCACATCCTGGGGATGCCTGCCCATCATAAGCCTTTGCTGCAGCGGGGGTACAAAGACTTTTCCCGCAAAAAAAGTTAATATGCGCAACCTTTTCGATCCACCAGGAATACGATCGCAATGAGCAATGAGATTGGCAAGCCTCCTCTCATCTGGATAAACGTGGTGATTTTCCTGGGCTTCCCGATCGCCGCGCTGCTGCTGGTGCCCGCATGGGGCATTTACCATGGCTATGACGGCTTTCAGTGGCTGTGGGCTGTGGCCTTTCTTTACCTTAACGGCCTGTCTATTACCGGGGGCTATCATCGCCTTTGGGCGCACAAGGCCTACCAGGCGCACCCCGCCCTGAAGTGGTTCTACGCTCTGTGGGGAGCAGGTGCCCTGCAAAACAGCATTCTGATCTGGGCGTCAGACCACCGCCGCCACCACCGTTTTGTCGATGACAATGAACTGGACCCCTACTCCGCTAGCCGCGGTTTGTGGTTCAGCCACATCGGCTGGATGCTGCGCGAGTACCGCACCAACATCCAGGATTTCAGCAATGCAAAAGACCTGCAGCGCGACTCCATTGTTATGTTCCAGGACAAGCACTACATCGCCCTCGCCGTGCTTATGAATGCTGGCCTGCCACTACTGCTGGGTATCTGGCACGGAGATATTATCGGCACTATGCTGCTGGTGGGCCTGTTGCGTTTGGTGGTCAACCACAATGTCACCTTCTTTATCAATTCCCTGGCCCATTACTGGGGCACCCGCCCCTACACGGAAACCAACAGCGCTCGCGATAATGGCTTTCTGGCTTTTCTCACCTACGGTGAGGGCTATCACAACTACCACCATATTTTTCAGATGGATTACCGTAACGGTATTCGCTGGTGGCAGTGGGACCCCACCAAGTGGATGATAGGCCTGTGCTCCCGACTTGGTCTTGCCAATAACCTGACACGAGTTTCCAACTTCAAAATACAACGAGCCCTGTTGGATACCCAATTCCAGCGCGCACGAGACAAGATGGAGGAGTCTCATAGCTCTGCCCCGCTGCGTGCAACCCTGGAGCGGGAATACCAGTTGTTCACAGAATCCATTAACCAGTGGACGGCCCTGCAATCGGAGCGCTACGAGCGCAAAAAGGCGGAACTGGGTGATGCTCTGGAAGAAAAACGTGAGCAACTCGGCGGTGCACTGGAAGAAAAGCGTCAACGCTTGCAGCAAAAATGGGAAACAGCCGCCCTGCGCACCCGCTTTCGCGAGCTGGAATACTCATTGAAGATGCAACGCAAGCGGGTCGCAATGCTAATGGAGCAGGTGCAATTACAGGGCCAGCCGGCCTGATAGTGACCCAATACCGGCACTAATGCGTATAAAGCCGCTATGACAATTCTTCGGTGATATCCAACTGCAAAAGGACCAGATGATGACAACCAGCGTTTACGATTTCGACTGCCAGACAGGCGGCGGCAAGAGCAAATCTCTCAGTGACTACAAGGGCAAGGTTTTGCTGGTGGTCAACACCGCCTCCAAGTGCGGCTTTACCCCCCAGTTCGGTGGCCTGGAAGAGCTTTACGAAAAACACAAAAACAGCGGACTGGAGATTCTGGGCTTTCCCTGCAACCAGTTCGGCAAGCAGGATCCGGGCTCCAACGGCGAGATTCAAGAGTTTTGCCAGCTCAACTACGGGGTGAGCTTCCCCATGTTTGGCAAAATAGAAGTTAACGGCGGCGACACAGACCCCTTATTCAAGCACCTGAAGAAGGAAGCACCCGGAGCCCTGGGCAGCCAGCGTATCAAGTGGAACTTCACCAAGTTCCTGATAGACACCGAGGGACAAGTGGTTAAGCGTTACGCCCCTACCGTAAAGCCCAGGGATATCGAGAAAGATATACAGAAGTTACTGGGCTAGTTCTTCACCCTTGCCACAGACCCCCACCCGGAACAGGCCATGAAATCAATGCTCCCGGGTGGAACGGAACTCCAGGTCAGGCCAGCGCTCTTCCATTAACGAAAGATTCACTCTTGTCGGCGCCAGATAGGTGAGATGCCCGCCACCATCTACCGACAAGTGCTCGGCGGCCTTCTTACGAAACTCTTCCAGTTTGCGCGGTTCATCACAGCTTATCCAACGGGCGGTATAAACATTAACCGGTTCATATATCGCCTCCACCTTGTACTCATCTTTCAGGCGATAAGCCACCACGTCGAACTGCAGCTGACCCACCGCTCCAACAATCAGGTCACTGGTAGTAATGGGTGCAAACACCTGGGTAGAGCCCTCCTCCGACAACTGCTGCAGTCCTTTCTGTAGTTGTTTGGATTTCATCGGGTCAGCAAGCCGGATTCTGCGAAACAATTCCGGGGCAAAATGAGGGATGCCCGTGAACTGCAGCTCCTCACCCTCGGTGAAGGTATCACCAATCTGGATGGTACCGTGGTTGTGCAGGCCGATAATATCGCCGGAAAAGGCCTCTTCTACTAACACGCGCTCTCCCGCCTTGAAGGTCACCGCATCGGCAATTTTGATGTCCTTGCCCAGGCGCACATGACGCATCTTCATGCCCTTGTCGTAACGACCGGAGCAAACCCGCATAAAGGCAATGCGGTCCCGGTGGCGCGGATCCATATTGGCTTGAATCTTGAACACAAAACCGCTGAGCTTGTCCTCATCAGCCGCCACCAGGCGACTGGTGGCGTCTCTGTCCTGTGGAGGTGGCGCCCACTGGACAAAGTCATCGAGCATCTCCCGCACACCAAAGTTGCCAAGGGCAGTTCCAAAAAATACAGGACTTAGCTTGCCGGCAAGAAAGGCTTCCGGTTCAAATTCATGGCTGGCACCGCGCACCAACTCTATCTCTTCAAGAAAATCGTCGTATTCATCGCCAATAAGGCTGCGGGCTTCTTCGCTGTCGAGGCCCTGGATGCGGTTATCTTCAGGCAGAACCGCGCCCTGGCCGGGGGTATAGGTATGAATGATATCGGTATAGAGGTTATAAACTCCTTTGAACTCCCGGCCCATACTGATGGGCCAGTTAATGGGAGCACCCTGGATATCAAGCACTTCCTCAATTTCGTCCAGCAGATCGATAGGGTCGCGTATATCCCTGTCCATCTTGTTTACAAAGCTGATGATGGGGGTATCACGCAGACGACAGACGTTCATCAATTTGATGGTGCGGGTTTCCACACCCTTGGCACCATCAATGACCATCAAAGCCGAGTCGACCGCGGTCAGGGTTCTGTAGGTATCCTCGGAGAAATCCTCGTGTCCCGGTGTATCTAGCAGGTTGACTGTGCGCTCGCGATAGGGAAACTGCATCACCGAGGAAGTGACGGAAATTCCACGCTCCTGCTCCATGCTCATCCAGTCGGAGGTTGCGTGGGGACCTTTCTTGCCCTTTACGGTACCGGCCACCTGAATAGCGTTGCCCAGCAACAGCAGCTTTTCGGTGATGGTAGTCTTACCCGCGTCCGGGTGAGAAATAATCGCAAAGGTGCGCCGGGACTCAATGTCCCTACCAAACTGTGACATGGTAGTTCCGAAGAAAAGCGCGGATTATACGCTCTGTAGCCAAGGAGTTAAATTGGCACGTAGACCCCGCCCAGTTCCGCTTTATAATGCGCAGGTGATTCCCTTTACTTCCAGCTCGCACCCCGCCCAGGCCCTGTCGCTGAATAATCTGCGCAGCCTGCTATTTATACGCAGTATTGCCCTGTTGGGACAGATTGGCGTACTGGCCTATGTTCTGTTGGTCAATCGCACCACCGAGAGCCTGTTCGGCATGGGTGCCAGCGTGTTGATTCTGGGCCTGTTTACCATGGCCAGCCTATGGCGTTGCACCAGACCCTGGCCAGTGTCAGACGGCGAGTTCCTGACACAACTGCTAATCGATGTACTGGCATGGACCAGCCTTATGTACTTCAGTGGCGGCGCCAACAACCCCTTTGTCTCCTACTACATTGTGCCCCTGGTGATCTCAGCAGCGGTATTGCCCTGGCGCCACACCTGGCTGGTGGCCGGAGCCTCCCTGCTGGCCTACAGCACGCTGCTTTACTATTACCGCCCCTTCCCCCTGTTCACCCCCCACTCTCAGATGGGCCACGGGCAGGGGGCAAACATTCATATTCTTGGAATGTGGTTTAACTTCCTCTTCAGCGCGGGGCTAATCACCTATTTCGTTGTGCGCATGGCGGGCATGCTGCGTCGTCAGGAAGCCATCGCGGTAAAACAGCGGGAAGATCAGCTTCGTAATGATCAGATTATGGCCGTGGCAAGCCTCGCCGCCGGTACCGCCCATGAATTAGGTACCCCTCTTTCGACCATGGCGGTTCTGGTGGAGGAAATGCTCGCCAGCGAAGACCTGTCACCGCAAAGCCGGGAGGATTGTGAACTCCTGCAACAACAAGTTCAGCAGTGCAAAGCGACCCTGACGGACCTGGGCAACACTGCGGAGCTGACGTCCCTGGAACGCTCGCTACAATCGCCACTGGGAGAATTTGTACAGCAGTCAGTAGACCGCTGGGCCGTGCGCAGACCTGGGGTAAGCTACCGGACTTCATCCAGTAACGTGGGCGCCGAGCCAGTGTTGGATTTCGATTCAACTCTTGTTCAGGCACTGGAAAACCTTCTCAATAACGCCGCAGATTCGGGCTCAGATACCATCGAAATCAGCTATGACTGGGACGAGCGAGAAATGAAGATAGCTATTCGAGACTATGGGGGTGGCATACCCATTGATCAACTGGAACAAATTGGCAAGCCCGTCATCCACGCCAGCCGCTCGGGACTGGGCATAGGCCTGCTATTGTCCCACGCAACCGTTGAGCGCTATGGCGGACGCATTGAACTGATTAACGCCAAAGACAGCGGTGCTATTGCCACCCTGTTTCTGCCTCGATCTATGGGAGAACCCACATGACAGATCATGCAAAACGCGTACTGCTGGTAGACGATGACGAGGCGTTTACCGGTGTCATGGCACGGGGCTTCCAGCGCCGGGGCTTTACTACTCATACTTGCAATAGCGCAAAGTCTGCCCTCGCTGACTGCAAGGAATTCTACCCCAGTCATATTCTATTGGACCTGAATATGCCGGAAACTTCGGGACTGGTGGCTCTCCCCGACCTGCTGGCCCTGGCACCGAAGGCCGTGCTGGTGGTGCTCACCGGCTACTCCAGCATTGCCACCGCCGTGGAGGCCACCAAAGGCGGAGCCGCCAATTACCTGTGTAAACCCGCCACCATTGATGAGATTCTCGCTGCCTTTGAAGGCAGCCTGGAGACCACTGGCACCGACATACCCAGCGATCCTATTTCAGTAGAACGTTTAGAGTGGGAACATATTCAGCGCGTACTGCAGGATAACGAGGGCAATATCTCCGCCACCGCCCGAGCACTGGGTATGCACCGGCGGACCCTGCAAAGAAAATTACAGAAGCGCCCGGTACGGCGTTAATACTTCAACTGAGGTTTTGCTGCAGGATTTCCAGCTGGCGAGACCCGATGACATCCATATCCAGGCTTTCTTCCGGTAGCAATTTTGCCATGGAGGTGACCTGCAGACCCTCGTAACCACAGGGATTGATTCGCCCGAAAGGCTCCAGGTCCATATCCACATTGAGAGCCAGGCCATGATAGGAACAACCTCGGCGCACCCGCAGGCCCAGTGAGGCGATTTTGTCACCGGCAACATACACACCGGGAGCTTCAGCTTTGGGCGCGGCATAAATGTCGTATCCAGCGAGCAACTGCACAATACTCTGCTCAATCACATCCACCAACGCCCGTACGCCCAGGTTCCGTTGCCTAAGGTTTATCATCAGGTAGATCACCCACTGCCCAGGGCCGTGATAGGTCACCTGACCCCCCCTGTCCACCTGAATCACTGGAATATCGCCAGGAGCCAGCACATGTTCGGCCTTTCCGGCCTGACCCTGGGTGAACACCCGGGGATGCTGCAACAACCAAAGTTCGTCAGCTGTGTCGGCATCGCGCTCGTTGGTATAATCCTGCATCGCCTGAAGCGTGGGCTGGTAATCCACCAGCCCCAATTTGCGAATCAGGAGATCAGTCACTAGATGACCATTTGTACCTGGCCAGTGGCCAGAAGGTCCTGGTGAAGGGCCTCCAGCTGCTGTGGCCCCGTTGCAGTAATAACGATGGTAAGAGAAGTAAAGGTGCCTTTGCCGCTGGCCTTGACGATTATTGTTTCCCGATCAAACCCCGGCGCGTGGCGCTCGAATACTTCCATGATAATAGTCTGGTAGTTCTCCCCACTACGACCCAGCACCTTGATAGGATAGTCACAAGGAAATTCAATCTTTGGCGGTTCTTGATCCTGCACGACTTTTTACTCCGTACTCAGGACACGCTGAACAGGCTGGAAAACCACATCAGCACCATATCCCACAGGCGGGCAAACAGGCCGCCGGGGTCTACAGCCTCCAAAGCCACCACCGGCCCGCGAAATACTGTCTCGCCATCCAGGGTTAACACCACGGTACCCACCTCATCACCCACCGCAAAGGGAGCGAGTAAGTCCTCGTTCAATTGGATGTCTGTCGCCAGGTGCTTTTTCTTGCCCCGTGGCAGAGTCAGAACAGTCTCTTCGAGAATACCCACAGAGAGGTAGTCCTGCTGGCCTTTCCATATTCTTGGCTTTTCCAGTTCCTGGTTGGCTTCGAACAGGGTGCTGGTATCAAAGAAGCGGAATCCGTAATTGAGCAGGCTGCGGGTTTCGTTTTTACGTGCCCGAGTGCTGCTGGTGCCCATTACCACCGAGATCAAACGCATACCGCGGCGCTCTGCGGAGGCAACAAGGCAGTATCCGGCCTCCTCGGTATGGCCGGTTTTCAAGCCATCTACCGTTGGGTCTTCTGCCAGCAGGCTGTTGCGGTTGTACTGCTTGATGTCGTTATAGGTGAAATCTCTCTCTTTATAAATTGCATACTGCTCAGGGTGATGATTAATCATTACCTTGGCCAGAGTAGCCAGATCGCGAGCGGTAGTAACATGATCCGGATGTGGCAATCCGTGGGAGTTCACGTAGTAAGTATCCACCATACCCAGCTTTTCAGCATGGGTGTTCATCATCTCGGCAAACACCGCCTCACTACCAGCCAGGTGCTCTGCCACCGCTACGGTGGAGTCGTTACCTGAGGAAATGATGATGCCTCGCTGCAAATCCGCGATAGATACATCCATTCCCGGTTCAATCCACATCAGGGACGAGCCGGCAAATACAGGGTTTTGAGACCAGGCATTCTCACTGACAGTGACCATGTCTGTCTCACTGACCCTGCCCTCGTGAATTTCCACAGCCAGGGCATAACTGGTCATCATCTTGGTCAGGCTGGCTGGCGGCAGGGGCATATCTGCATTGTTCTCTGCCAGCACGGCACCACTATTGGCATCCACCAACAAATAGGCCTTGGCGGCAACCTGGGGTGGTGAGGGCACAATGGTCGCAGCCTGAATGCCAAAAGCTGAAAGTGCCAGTAGAAGAACCAGTGAAATTCGAATCATAGTGTTTCTTGAACCGTGGGGGTGAGGCTGATATCGCTTGGCATGGTAACGCAAGGCTCGGCCCAGCGGAAGGAAACAGGCTCATTGGGAGCGTTCGCGTCGCCGGAAAATCTCATAAAACTAGGGGAGTAACTGGCCGCTGCTATAGCCCGCCTGTGCCAGTGACTGCTGGACCCGGGACATGGCATCGGCATTGTCTACCGGCCCTACCCTGACCCGGTACAGCCTACCGCCATTGGCATCTACCTCACTGATAAACACCGGTGCATCCAATATCCCGGCAAGCGCAGCCTGCAGCTGCGCGGCCGAGGCCTGGGAACCGTAAGCACCCAGTTGCAGGTATCGGTAGTGCCCTGAGGGCGCATCGCGGCGATCATCCACCCCGGTTACGTCCACTACAGTTACCTCCACCGATGCCGTGCCTTTTTCCATATAGCCCAGCTTTACTGCGGCCCCGTAGGAAAGGTCAATCACGCGATCACTGTGAAAGGGGCCCCGATCATTTACCCTCACAATTACGCTGCGACCATTATCGAGATTAGTCACCTTCGCATAGGAGGGAATTGGCAGAGTCTTGTGGGCGGCGCTGGCCTGGTAGAGGTCGAAAATTTCGCCGTTGGAGGTTTCATGGCCATGAAATTTACTGCCATACCAGGAGGCGGTCCCACGCTCACTGTAACTTCGATAGTCTTCGAGGATCTCATAGGTGACGTGATTCACTGTGTAGGGGCTCTTGTTGCCCACTGCGAGAATCGGATCAGCGCGGGGGATGGCATCGACAACATCTTCCGGGGCAATTGTTTTTACAGGGGCGGCGTCCTGAGCCTGCGGATACCGAGACTCCTGGGTAGTATCGGTAGTCTTGGCCATGGTACAGGCCTGTAACAGAATCGCAGCCAGCAGTGTGGCGAAACCCAGGCGCAGCATTACTGGGTCACCGCTGCAACTGCCTGCTCTGCTATATTAGCAGCCAGGCGCTGGCTAAGCTGGTAGACGCTCATGGCGTACATGGAACTGTGGTTATAGCGGGTAATCACATAGAAGTTGTGCAGGCCCAACCAGTATTCCATACCGTCTTCCAGTTCAAACTCGATACCCATGGCCAGGGTCTGTGGCTCGAGCTCTTCTTCTGACACCAGGCCAGCCGCGGCGAATTCTCCCACGGTAAAAGTGGCCTTCAGCTGCCGCCCGCGATTCAGCATTTCTTCCGGCACAGGCTTCATCGCCTGGGCAGCGGCCACCACCTTCTCTCCCTCGAGCCAGCCATGGCGCTTGAAGTAGTTGGCGACACTGCCTATGGCATCAACCGGGTTGTTCCAGATATCGGCAATTCCGTCGCCGTCAAAATCCACGGCGTAACTGCGATAGCTACTGGGCATAAACTGGCCATAGCCCATGGCACCGGCGTATGAGCCTTTCAGGGCCAGGGGGTCCATACCCTGGTCCCGTGTAAGTATCAGATAGTGCTTAAGTTCGCCGGTAAAAAACTCGGAGCGCCTGGGATAGTCAAACGCCAGGGTGGACAGGGCATCTATCACCCGATAACTACCGGCGATTCGCCCATAATAGGTCTCCACGCCAATAATCGCGACGATGATCTCGGCAGGAACGCCTGTCTCTTTTTCCGCCCTCTCCAGGGTTTCCCTATGTTCCTGGTAAAAGGCCACCCCCTGCACTTCACGCTTTTCATTAAGAAATATTTCCCGATACTCATACCAGGCTTTGCTCTTCTCGGCGGGCCGTGACATCGCCTTGAGAATGCTTTCCTGACGACTAGCATCAGTAAAAATGGCGACCAGCTCCTCACGCTCAAACTTCTCCTGCTCCACCAATTCATCGATGACCGCTACTGCCTGGGGGTTTAACCCGTAATTCTCCTGCGCACAGGACACGGTAGACCAGACGCAACTGAGCACGATGGCGATTTTCAGGCATAGGGGCATAGTGTAAAACTCGTTGATTGAACAAAGTCAGATTGGCTTAAAGGTTTCATCTGGCCACCATCCGTCTCTCGGTGCTAATGGCCATGAGTATACCGAATCCAGCCATCAGGGTGACCACGGAGGTGCCGCCGGCGCTGACCAGCGGCAGGGGCACACCTACCACCGGCAGCAGACCTGCGACCATTCCCATATTAACAAAGATATAAACGAAAAACGTCAGGGTGAGACTGCCTGCCATCATTCGGCCAAAGCTGGACTGGGCGTGAAGGCCTATCCAGAAACCGCGCAACAACAGCAACAGGTAAATCCCCGTCAGTAAGGACACGCCGCGCAGGCCGAACTCCTCGGCCAGTACCGCAATAATAAAATCCGTGTGACTCTCGGGCAGAAAGTCCAATTGTGACTGGGTACCGGACATCCAGCCCTTGCCATCCCAGCCGCCGGAACCTATGGCGGTTTTTGACTGAATAATATTCCAGCCAGCGCCCAGCTTGTCACTCTCAGGGTTGAGCATGGTGAGAATACGCTGCTTCTGGTAATCCTTGAGCACGAACATCCAGGCGGGCCAGGCAGATGCTATCGCCAACAGCGCCGCGCCAAAAATATAAGCCCAACCTATTCCAGCCATGAATAGTACAAAAAGGCCGCTGGCAGCTATCAGCAGTGAGGTTCCAAGGTCGGGCTGCTGCAGAATAAGCGCGGCGGGAATACCTACAATTAACAGTGCGCCAATCACGTACTTGAAGCGTGGCGGCAAAATTCGCTCTGACAAGTACCATGCGACCATCAGAGGCACCGCCAGCTTCATAATTTCCGATGGCTGAAAACGGAAGCCACCAATTTGCAACCAGCGCTGGGCGCCCTTGGCACCCACCCCGGCAAACATTACCGCTACCAGGGTTCCCACCCCCACCAGATAAAACCAGGGTGCCCAACGACTATAGGTTTGCAGGCTTATCTGGGAAGCAAGAATCATAATAACGTAGGCCACGGCGAAATATCGCCCCTGGCGAACAACCGCGCCCATGTCCTGCCCGGACGCACTGTAGAGTACGAACAGGCCGTAAACAGTGAGTGCTATCAACAATAGCAGCAGAGGTACGTCGATATGAAAACGGGCGGCGGGACTGGGCTTACTCGCCAGGTCGGCGCTGCCCTGATGGGGCATCTGGCGAACATAATCCCCCATCAGGCCGGATCCCCGAAATCGCTACTACCGAACAACCAGGTATCGATAACTCTACGCGCGATAGGTGAGGCCGCGGTACTGCCGCCACCGTTCTCAACAATAATTGCCACGGCGATAGTGGGTGCCAGGGCGGGGGCAAAGGCGATAAACAAACCGTGGTGACGATGGCGTTCGTCGACCTCATCTTCGTTATACACCGCGTTCTGGGCAATGCCGATGACCTGGGCAGTACCAGTTTTACCCGCCATTTCATACCGGATGCCCTTGGACAATGCCTTGGCGGTGCCTCGCTTGCCATGAACCACTTCCAGCATACCGCCATAGACAGCCTGCCAGTGTTCCTCGGGAGCGATAATGGGG
>ERZ1046740.2462-NODE-2462-length-11925-cov-12.433783_pt1 | contig 11925 bp, 3 predicted proteins | sample MGYA00383093_ERZ1046740 | MGnify/ENA primary metagenome ERZ1046740 (study PRJEB29581, sample SAMEA5548363) | metagenome | biome: marine; feature: coastal; material: water | depth 25 m | study: Short-term variability in the microbial, nano- and picoplankton...
CGTCAGCTCGTGCCGTGAGGTGTTGGGTTAAGTCCCGCAACGAGCGCAACCCCTGTGTTTAGTTGCCAGCACGTAATGGTGGGAACTCTAAACAGACTGCTGGTGAAAACCAGAGGAAGGTGGGGATGACGTCAAGTCAGTATGGTCCTTATGTCCAGGGCTGCACGCGTGCTACAATGGGTGATACAATGGGAGGCTAAGCCGCGAGGTGGAGCAAATCCTCAAAATCACCCCCAGTTCGGATTGGAGTCTGAAACTCGACTCCATGAAGTTGGAATCGCTAGTAAAGGTATATCAGCTACGATACCTTGAATACGTTCCCGGGTCTTGTACACACCGCCCGTCACATCATGGAAGTCTGTTGCACCCGAAGTTGTTGATCCAACCTCTCACGAGGAGGAAGGCACCTAAGGTGTGATAGGTAACTGGGATGAAGTCGTAACAAGGTAGCCGTTGGGGAACCAGTGGCTGGATCACCTCCTTTCTAAGGAGAAGGCCGATTGTAAGATCGGACCTAGGGTATTGCCCTTCGGGGTATGGCAAATTGAAAGATCTGCCGCAAAGTTTAGGCTAGCAAACCGCACCATTTCTGAGGCGAAACGCCTGTTTTAAGTTATTAAGTGTTAGGTATTAAGTCCGCTCGTTCGGTACTTAAAACTTAATCACCTGAAACTTAACACTCATTCTTATGAGTTATTCGAGTAAGATTTTAGGACCAATCTGGGGGTATAGCTCAGCTGGGAGAGCGCCTGATTTGCATTCAGGAGGTCATCGGTTCGATCCCGTTTACCTCCACCATTTTTTGCTCCGCAAAAAATGAATGACGAATCCAGAACATGGAACTGAAGAATGTCGAAGTGAAAGCTTCTTTCTTCGAAATTCCTTGTTCAGTATTCGGAATTCAACCGGGGCGTGTAGCTCAGTTGGTTAGAGCGCATCCCTGATAAGGATGAGGTCACAGGTTCGACTCCTGTCACGCCCACCATTTAATTGGTCTGAAACCTGAAACTGGAAAGCTGAAACCTGAAAAGGGGAGGCGATCAGGAGAGGAGAAGCTTAATTCAAGTTTCAAGTCTCACATTTCAAGTTTCGCCCTGAATCTTACGCCAACACTTTTCCGCATTAAGCGGAGTGTTCTTTGACAATTGCATAGTATTGAATAACTGCAACAAGCGCATGTATACTTTATATATGTTACTTAATTGGAGTCTCTTCGGAGATTCCTACCAACAGTGACTTGATTTGATCAAGCTACTAAGGGTGTACGGTGAATGCCTTGGCTTCAGTAGGCGATGAAGGACGTGATAAGCTGCGATAAGCTTTGGTGAGGGGCAAATACCCGTTATTAACCAGAGATTTCCGAATGGGAAAACCCAGCAGAGGTAATGCTCTGTTATCGGTGTGTGAATCAAATAGCGCATCGAGGCGATACCCGGTGAATTGAAACATCTTAGTAACCGGAGGAATAGAAAACAATAGTGATTCCGTAAGTAGTGGCGAGCGAACGCGGAACAGCCCAAAATATCCTGTTTACAGGGTATGGTGTGGACCACAATGTGGTACTCGAATAGATAGCAGAATCAACTGGAAAGTTGAGCCATAGCGGGTGATAGCCCCTTAAGCGAAATCTTGAAGAGACCTAGTGGTATCCCGAGTAGGTCGGAACACGTGAAACTCTGACTGAATATAGGAGGCCCACCTCCTAAGGCTAAATACTAACTGAAGACCGATAGTGAACTAGTACCGTGAGGGAAAGGTGAAAAGAACCCCTGGAGGGGAGTGAAATAGAACCTGAAACCGTGCACTTACAAACTGTGGTAGCCCTTCGGGGTGGCCGCATGCCTTTTGCATAATGAGTCTGCGACTTACCGTATGTGGCAAGGTTAAGCATCAACGATGTGGAGCCGAAGCGAAAGCGAGTGTTAATAGCGCGCCTTAGTCGCCTGCGGTAGACCCGAAACCTGGTGAGCTACCCATGGACAGGATGAAGCTTCTTTAAACGGAAGTGGAAGACCGAACCAGTACGTGTTGAAAAACGTTTGGATGATCTGTGGGTCGGAGTGAAAGGCTAACCAAACCAGGTGATAGCTGGTTCTCCCCGAAATACCTTGAGGGATAGCCTCGACGAATGCAATTCACGGAGGTAGAGCACTGAGTACTCGATGGTCCCTCCCGGGATACTGAGAGTTTTCAAACTCCGAATACCGTGAACGTCACGTCGGGAGTCAGACTGCGGGGGATAAGCTCCGTAGTCGAGAGGGAAACAGCCCAGACCGCCAGCTAAGGCCCCTAAATGATAGTTAAGTGGAGAAGGATGTCAGATTGCGAAGACAGCCAGGATGTTGGCTTAGAAGCAGCCACCATTTAAACAAAGCGTAATAGCTGACTGGTCGAGTGGTTTGGCGCCGAAAATGATCGGGGCTGAAACTATCTGCCGAAGCTGCGGGTTTTAACTACTGTTAAAGCAGTAGGGGAGCGTTGTGTACCGGGTTGAAGGGAAGGTGGAAACCGACCTGGACTGTACACAAGTGATTATGCAGACATGAGTAACGATAAGAGTGGTGAGAATCCACTCCGCCGAAATCCTAAGGTTTCCTTCGGAAGGTTCGTCCGCGAAGGGTTAGTCGGCCCCTAAGGCAAGGCTGAAAAGCGTAGTCGATGGGAAACGGGCTAAATATTCCCGTACCGCTGTACACGAGTGATGGAGGGACGCAGTAGGCTAAATCAGCTGACGATTGGAAATGTCAGTCTAAGTGTGTAGGGCATTGAATAGGAAAATCCGTTCATGTTTGCCTGAGACACGATGGGACTTGGAGTCTTCGGACAAAGAGGATTGGTTGATGCCATGCTGCCGAGAAAAGCTTCTAAACGTTGAATGTAAAGCGACCGTACCAAAACCGACACAGGTGGGAGGGTAGAGTATACCAAGGCGCGCGAGAGAAAAGTTGTTAAGGAACTCGGCAAATTAACCCCGTATCTTCGGAAGAAGGGGTCCTCGAGTTGGCTAGCAATTTACTTGTAATGTTAATTCGAGGCGCAGTGAAGAGGCGAAGGCGACTGTTTATCAAAAACATAGCACTATGCTAACTCGCAAGAGGATGTATATGGTGTGACACGTGACCAATGCCAAAAGGTTAAGGCAAGGGGTTAGGACTTGTTCCGAAGCTCTAAACCGAAGCCCTGGTGAATGTCGGCCGTAACTATAACGGTCCTAAGGTAGCGAAATTCCTTGTCGGGTAAGTTCCGACCTGCACGAATCGTGTAACGATCTTCGCACTGTCTCAACAACAATCTCGGTGAAGTTGTAGTTCCGGTGAAAATGCCGGATACCCGCGGCAGGACGGAAAGACCCCGTGAACCTTTACTGTGACCTGACATTGGGTTTTGATATTTTGTATGTAGGATAGCTGGGAGGCTTTGAAGCATTCTCGTCAGGGAATGTGGAGCCATTGGTGAAATACCAGTTTCGATCTATTGAAATTCTAACTACGATCCCCTGAATCGGGGCGTGGAACAGTGTCTGGGAGTCAGTTTGACTGGGGCGGTTTCCTCCCAAAGAGTAACGGAGGAGCACAAAGGTACCCTCAGCACGGTCAGCAATCGTGCGTAGAGCGTATAGGTATAAGGGTGCTTGACTGCGAGACCCACAAGTCGAGCAGGTGCGAAAGCAGGTCTAAGTGATCCGGTGGTAGCTAGTGGTAGCGCCATCGCTTAACGGATAAAAGGTACTCCGGGGATAACAGGCTGATGATTGCCAAGAGTCCACATCGACGCAATCGTTTGGCACCTCGATGTCGGCTCATCGCATCCTGGGGCTGGAGAAGGTCCCAAGGGTTGGGCTGTTCGCCCATTAAAGCGGTACGCGAGCTGGGTTCAGAACGTCGTGAGACAGTTTGGTCCTTATCCGCCGTGGGCGCAGGAAATTTGAAGAGATTACTCCTTAGTACGAGAGGACCAGGATTAACATGCCGCTGGTGTTCCAGTTGTTCTGCCAAGAGCATCGCTGGGTAGCTACGCATGGGAAGGATAAGCGCTGAAAGCATCTAAGTGCCAAGCCCCCTCTAAGATAAGATTTCCCTTTGGCTTTATGCCATCTTAAGGCTCGTTCGAGACTAGGACGTTGATAGGCTGGGTGTGAACGTGTAGCGATACATGAAGCTGACCAGTACTAATTAGCCGTGAGGCTTGATCTTAATTTTTTCCCTAACGGGAAAGGTTTTAAGTGATTAAGTGTTAAGTTTTAAGTGCCTCGGTACCTGAAGCCTAATGCCTAAAACCTAAACCTGTTAAGGTGTACATGCCGTTGTTGTTATTTCAATACTATGCAGTTGCTTTTATTTTTGAATTTTTCCGGTTGCCATAGCGAGGAGGAAACACCTGTTCCCATTCCGAACACAGAAGTGAAGGGCCTCAGCGGCAATGGTACTAGGGGGTAGACCCTGGGAGAGTAGCACGCAGCCGGTTTTTTCTTTTTTCTTCCAATGATTGGAAGGTCCCAATTTCCCTGGCCAGACCAGGCATCGGGTAATCAATGCGGCTTTGGCTGCAGATTGCCGCCCTCACAATACTATGCGAGTCCGGGAAAAACGGGCCATAGGTTTGGGGTTTGCTCTTTTATAAAACTTTTTTACAGAAAGCGGTTGACTGACTCGGCGAGTCTGATAGGTTGTCCGCCGCTTCAACGGAAAAGTCGCTGTCCGCAGCGCCGATAAGTTGAAGCTTTTTGTTCTTTGAAATCAGAATAACTCATAAGAAATATATGACGAAATGAAGCATCGCTTCGAATCAGAAGTGGTGCGGTTTGTTATAGCCAATTCTTTGAAACTTGTTTGGTTGTCGCTTCGGCGGTAACCGAGTTTTAAATATGCGAATTATATTATACGATACAGGATTATAACCCCTTTGAATTTAAATTTGATGGAGAGTTTGATCCTGGCTCAGAACGAACGTTGGCGGCGTGGATTAGGCATGCAAGTCGAGCGGGATTCTAATTTTTCAATTCTTCGGAAAAGAAGTTTTAGATGAGAGCGGCGAACGGGTGAGTAATAAATGGGTAATTTGCCTCTTTGTTCGGGATAGCCATCGGAAACGATGATTAATACCGAATGTGTTCAGGAACTTCATGGTTCCTTTTATAAAGGCGGGGATTCTTCGGAACCTGTCGCAAAGAGATAAGCCCATTTCCTATCAGCTTGTTGGTGAGGTAACGGCTCACCAAGGCTTACGGGTAGCGGGTCTGAGAGGATGATCCGCCACACTGGGACTGAGACACTGCCCAGACTCCTACGGGAGGCTGCAGTCGAGAATCATTGTCAATGCACGAAAGTGTGAACATGCGACGCCGCGTGGAGGAAGACGGCCTTTGGGTTGTAAACTCCTGTCAGCAGGGAGTAAAAATAGATCACTTAATACGTGTTTTATTTGATAGTACCTGCAGAGGAAGTCACGGCTAACTCTGTGCCAGCAGCCGCGGTAATACAGAGGTGGCGAACGTTGTTCGGATTTACTGGGCGTAAAGGGTCCGCAGGCGGTCTTGTGTGTCAGATGTGAAAGCCCACGGCTTAACCGTGGAATTGCATTTGAAACTGCAGGACTAGAGTACTGGAGGGGAGAAGGGAACACTTGGTGTAGCGGTGAAATGCGTAGATATCAAGTGGAACACCGGCGGCGAAGGCGCTTCTCTGGACAGATACTGACGCTCATGGACGAAAGTTAGGGTAGCGAAAGGGATTAGATACCCCTGTAGTCCTAACCGTAAACGGTGTGCACTAGACGTGGGAGGCTTTACCCCCTTCCGTGTCTGAGCTAACGCATTAAGTGCACCGCCTGGGGAGTACGGTCGCAAGATTAAAACTCAAAGGAATTGACGGGGACCCGCACAAGCGGTGGAGCATGCGGCTTAATTCGATGCAACGCGAAGAACCTTACCTGGGCTTGACATATAGCTGCATACGATCCGAAAGGAACGTAGCCTTCGAGGGTGCTATACAGGTGCTGCATGGCTGTCGTCAGCTCGTGCCGTGAGGTGTTGGGTTAAGTCCCGCAACGAGCGCAACCCCTGTGTTTAGTTGCCAGCACGTAATGGTGGGAACTCTAAACAGACTGCTGGTGAAAACCAGAGGAAGGTGGGGATGACGTCAAGTCAGTATGGTCCTTATGTCCAGGGCTGCACGCGTGCTACAATGGGTGATACAATGGGAGGCTAAGCCGCGAGGTGGAGCAAATCCTCAAAATCACCCCCAGTTCGGATTGGAGTCTGAAACTCGACTCCATGAAGTTGGAATCGCTAGTAAAGGTATATCAGCTACGATACCTTGAATACGTTCCCGGGTCTTGTACACACCGCCCGTCACATCATGGAAGTCTGTTGCACCCGAAGTTGTTGATCCAACCTCTCACGAGGAGGAAGGCACCTAAGGTGTGATAGGTAACTGGGATGAAGTCGTAACAAGGTAGCCGTTGGGGAACCAGTGGCTGGATCACCTCCTTTCTAAGGAGAAGGCCGATTGTAAGATCGGACCTAGGGTATTGCCCTTCGGGGTATGGCAAATTGAAAGATCTGCCGCAAAGTTTAGGCTAGCAAACCGCACCATTTCTGAGGCGAAACGCCTGTTTTAAGTTATTAAGTGTTAGGTATTAAGTCCGCTCGTTCGGTACTTAAAACTTAATCACCTGAAACTTAACACTCATTCTTATGAGTTATTCGAGTAAGATTTTAGGACCAATCTGGGGGTATAGCTCAGCTGGGAGAGCGCCTGATTTGCATTCAGGAGGTCATCGGTTCGATCCCGTTTACCTCCACCATTTTTTGCTCCGCAAAAAATGAATGACGAATCCAGAACATGGAACTGAAGAATGTCGAAGTGAAAGCTTCTTTCTTCGAAATTCCTTGTTCAGTATTCGGAATTCAACCGGGGCGTGTAGCTCAGTTGGTTAGAGCGCATCCCTGATAAGGATGAGGTCACAGGTTCGACTCCTGTCACGCCCACCATTTAATTGGTCTGAAACCTGAAACTGGAAAGCTGAAACCTGAAAAGGGGAGGCGATCAGGAGAGGAGAAGCTTAATTCAAGTTTCAAGTCTCACATTTCAAGTTTCGCCCTGAATCTTACGCCAACACTTTTCCGCATTAAGCGGAGTGTTCTTTGACAATTGCATAGTATTGAATAACTGCAACAAGCGCATGTATACTTTATATATGTTACTTAATTGGAGTCTCTTCGGAGATTCCTACCAACAGTGACTTGATTTGATCAAGCTACTAAGGGTGTACGGTGAATGCCTTGGCTTCAGTAGGCGATGAAGGACGTGATAAGCTGCGATAAGCTTTGGTGAGGGGCAAATACCCGTTATTAACCAGAGATTTCCGAATGGGAAAACCCAGCAGAGGTAATGCTCTGTTATCGGTGTGTGAATCAAATAGCGCATCGAGGCGATACCCGGTGAATTGAAACATCTTAGTAACCGGAGGAATAGAAAACAATAGTGATTCCGTAAGTAGTGGCGAGCGAACGCGGAACAGCCCAAAATATCCTGTTTACAGGGTATGGTGTGGACCACAATGTGGTACTCGAATAGATAGCAGAATCAACTGGAAAGTTGAGCCATAGCGGGTGATAGCCCCTTAAGCGAAATCTTGAAGAGACCTAGTGGTATCCCGAGTAGGTCGGAACACGTGAAACTCTGACTGAATATAGGAGGCCCACCTCCTAAGGCTAAATACTAACTGAAGACCGATAGTGAACTAGTACCGTGAGGGAAAGGTGAAAAGAACCCCTGGAGGGGAGTGAAATAGAACCTGAAACCGTGCACTTACAAACTGTGGTAGCCCTTCGGGGTGGCCGCATGCCTTTTGCATAATGAGTCTGCGACTTACCGTATGTGGCAAGGTTAAGCATCAACGATGTGGAGCCGAAGCGAAAGCGAGTGTTAATAGCGCGCCTTAGTCGCCTGCGGTAGACCCGAAACCTGGTGAGCTACCCATGGACAGGATGAAGCTTCTTTAAACGGAAGTGGAAGACCGAACCAGTACGTGTTGAAAAACGTTTGGATGATCTGTGGGTCGGAGTGAAAGGCTAACCAAACCAGGTGATAGCTGGTTCTCCCCGAAATACCTTGAGGGATAGCCTCGACGAATGCAATTCACGGAGGTAGAGCACTGAGTACTCGATGGTCCCTCCCGGGATACTGAGAGTTTTCAAACTCCGAATACCGTGAACGTCACGTCGGGAGTCAGACTGCGGGGGATAAGCTCCGTAGTCGAGAGGGAAACAGCCCAGACCGCCAGCTAAGGCCCCTAAATGATAGTTAAGTGGAGAAGGATGTCAGATTGCGAAGACAGCCAGGATGTTGGCTTAGAAGCAGCCACCATTTAAACAAAGCGTAATAGCTGACTGGTCGAGTGGTTTGGCGCCGAAAATGATCGGGGCTGAAACTATCTGCCGAAGCTGCGGGTTTTAACTACTGTTAAAGCAGTAGGGGAGCGTTGTGTACCGGGTTGAAGGGAAGGTGGAAACCGACCTGGACTGTACACAAGTGATTATGCAGACATGAGTAACGATAAGAGTGGTGAGAATCCACTCCGCCGAAATCCTAAGGTTTCCTTCGGAAGGTTCGTCCGCGAAGGGTTAGTCGGCCCCTAAGGCAAGGCTGAAAAGCGTAGTCGATGGGAAACGGGCTAAATATTCCCGTACCGCTGTACACGAGTGATGGAGGGACGCAGTAGGCTAAATCAGCTGACGATTGGAAATGTCAGTCTAAGTGTGTAGGGCATTGAATAGGAAAATCCGTTCATGTTTGCCTGAGACACGATGGGACTTGGAGTCTTCGGACAAAGAGGATTGGTTGATGCCATGCTGCCGAGAAAAGCTTCTAAACGTTGAATGTAAAGCGACCGTACCAAAACCGACACAGGTGGGAGGGTAGAGTATACCAAGGCGCGCGAGAGAAAAGTTGTTAAGGAACTCGGCAAATTAACCCCGTATCTTCGGAAGAAGGGGTCCTCGAGTTGGCTAGCAATTTACTTGTAATGTTAATTCGAGGCGCAGTGAAGAGGCGAAGGCGACTGTTTATCAAAAACATAGCACTATGCTAACTCGCAAGAGGATGTATATGGTGTGACACGTGACCAATGCCAAAAGGTTAAGGCAAGGGGTTAGGACTTGTTCCGAAGCTCTAAACCGAAGCCCTGGTGAATGTCGGCCGTAACTATAACGGTCCTAAGGTAGCGAAATTCCTTGTCGGGTAAGTTCCGACCTGCACGAATCGTGTAACGATCTTCGCACTGTCTCAACAACAATCTCGGTGAAGTTGTAGTTCCGGTGAAAATGCCGGATACCCGCGGCAGGACGGAAAGACCCCGTGAACCTTTACTGTGACCTGACATTGGGTTTTGATATTTTGTATGTAGGATAGCTGGGAGGCTTTGAAGCATTCTCGTCAGGGAATGTGGAGCCATTGGTGAAATACCAGTTTCGATCTATTGAAATTCTAACTACGATCCCCTGAATCGGGGCGTGGAACAGTGTCTGGGAGTCAGTTTGACTGGGGCGGTTTCCTCCCAAAGAGTAACGGAGGAGCACAAAGGTACCCTCAGCACGGTCAGCAATCGTGCGTAGAGCGTATAGGTATAAGGGTGCTTGACTGCGAGACCCACAAGTCGAGCAGGTGCGAAAGCAGGTCTAAGTGATCCGGTGGTAGCTAGTGGTAGCGCCATCGCTTAACGGATAAAAGGTACTCCGGGGATAACAGGCTGATGATTGCCAAGAGTCCACATCGACGCAATCGTTTGGCACCTCGATGTCGGCTCATCGCATCCTGGGGCTGGAGAAGGTCCCAAGGGTTGGGCTGTTCGCCCATTAAAGCGGTACGCGAGCTGGGTTCAGAACGTCGTGAGACAGTTTGGTCCTTATCCGCCGTGGGCGCAGGAAATTTGAAGAGATTACTCCTTAGTACGAGAGGACCAGGATTAACATGCCGCTGGTGTTCCAGTTGTTCTGCCAAGAGCATCGCTGGGTAGCTACGCATGGGAAGGATAAGCGCTGAAAGCATCTAAGTGCCAAGCCCCCTCTAAGATAAGATTTCCCTTTGGCTTTATGCCATCTTAAGGCTCGTTCGAGACTAGGACGTTGATAGGCTGGGTGTGAACGTGTAGCGATACATGAAGCTGACCAGTACTAATTAGCCGTGAGGCTTGATCTTAATTTTTTCCCTAACGGGAAAGGTTTTAAGTGATTAAGTGTTAAGTTTTAAGTGCCTCGGTACCTGAAGCCTAATGCCTAAAACCTAAACCTGTTAAGGTGTACATGCCGTTGTTGTTATTTCAATACTATGCAGTTGCTTTTATTTTTGAATTTTTCCGGTTGCCATAGCGAGGAGGAAACACCTGTTCCCATTCCGAACACAGAAGTGAAGGGCCTCAGCGGCAATGGTACTAGGGGGTAGACCCTGGGAGAGTAGCACGCAGCCGGTTTTAAAATTTTCAACCCTTGGAACTTAATTGTTCCAAGGGTTTTTTGTGTCCGGACGGTTCCATCTGTGTTTCATTTTAAAATTTTAGTATGTCAAGTAAAGGAACTGTCCATGTATTTTGAACAAGATAGGCTCAGCTCATCTTTAAAATGGGTCCTGTGTGCTCTGCTGGCTGTGTTCTGTTTATCTTCAGCACAGGCTGAATTTCGCATATGGGAAGATAAGAGCGGGACCATCTGGGAAGGTGAGTTTGTTACGATGAATGCCGGCTTAGTGGTGATCCGTGCTCATTCAGGACAAAAAAATGAATATAAACCGGAATCCCTTTCCGCCACTGATCTTGATTATCTGGAAAAAGTGGTTCCTCCTGTATTGAGTCTGGATGTTTCCCGAGTAACAAGCGGCTCGTCCGGAAAATCAGAAATGGTTAAATGCACGGCTGTAATCAAGAAATCAGATACTCGGAAATATGCTGGGGAGTTAACGGCGGTGCTCGTACTCATGGCTGAGGAGCTGGCTACGGGGGCATATTCCAAGGCCGGTTCTTCGAAGGAGTTCATATTCGCTTTGCCGGATAAATATGGGGTTCCGATTGCGTTTCAAAGTGATGCTGTAAAATTCGCTAAACGTTCTGCTGATTCCGGACGAGCCTATTCCGGTTATATTCTGGTGGTTTGGGATCGGTTCGGAAACCCGATAGCCATAAAAACAAATCGCGATTCATTTTCAAAGAAAGCAACTAAGCTTGCATGGCCGGAGCGGCTCTTTAAATAAAAATATCTTTTCGGCATCACAAAAAGTGGTGTACTTTGCAGGTCAAATTCGGAGTAGGGTTATGAAGCAGTTCGTACTTTTTTTTCTGTTAGCCGGTCCGTTGGCTGGATTTTCGGAATATCGATTATGGTCCGATAAAAAGGGCAATTGTATTGAGGCGGAACTAATGGACACAAATCCGGCGCAGGTGTCGGTGCGCGATAAAGAGGGTAAGGTCTATAAATTTCATCCATCGAAGTTAAGTGCAGCCGACCAGAAATATCTTAAAACAGCGTTCCCCCCCGAAATGGAGATTATTTTTTCCAAGATACAGGATCGTCACAAGAGTGGCTACTATAGTGCCCAGGTCATGATGAGTGGTTCAATCATTGTGAAATCAAAACGGCCTACTCAATATACAAAAAGCATGAAAACCGTTCTGGTTATGGTGGGTGAAAACCAGAGAGATAATTCCGCGGTTATTCTGGACCGGGTTGAGGCTGCCTTCGACTTTAAACACAGTCAGCAATATAAGCTGCAGGGGGTAACCTTTCAAATGTACGAAGACAAATACGACAACAGCTATGGCACCAAATATAAGGGGTTTCTTGCTGTGGTGCTGGATTCCGACAATAAACTGCTGGCAATAAAATCCAGCCGAAAAGACTATACGGCGAAGTATGCTAAAATCATTGCGCTGAAG
>ERZ1046740.2463-NODE-2463-length-11919-cov-15.536918_pt1 | contig 11919 bp, 21 predicted proteins | sample MGYA00383093_ERZ1046740 | MGnify/ENA primary metagenome ERZ1046740 (study PRJEB29581, sample SAMEA5548363) | metagenome | biome: marine; feature: coastal; material: water | depth 25 m | study: Short-term variability in the microbial, nano- and picoplankton...
CGATATCCCGGATAATATTTTCTGCTTCTTCCTTATTCATCTTATTCATCTTAATCATTATGGCTGCTTAAATGGGTTCAGGCAACCCTTTTTCCGGATATTTCTCATTTATTATGCAGGCTGTAATTGCATGAAGCCATCAATTTCATCATATCAGGCGTTTTGACAATTTTTCGACATTTTTCAATGTCATTTTTTCTTTTTTTAACTGATTTGTTGCTTCAACTACGTTCTCTTTTGCTGACTCAACAAGACTACGAATCTCTTCTACGTAGTATTTTTTAAAAAACGATTTGCCTGCTGAATTCATTAAATGGAAAATGTAAAACGGGGTTACGTAATTGTTGTATCGGTTTTGTAACCTTTCGCCAAATTGAATCGAGTCTAAATATTCAACGCCTCTCAATGTGCCACTTGTAATTACTAAATTTTCCTCCTGATTATATCTCTCAGTCCAACCGCTATCCTTGCCCAAATTTGAGCGGCTGATCGAGGTTTTGACGCTTAGGAACCGAAGAAAATCCTTCATAGCTATAGGATCTTTACTTCCCCCGATTGTGATGGCATTTAACGATAATTGTTTATACAAATCTTCTATCTTATTCATATTATATTAAAATATGTCATCTTCTTCTGTCTACAAATTGATTATGTCAGTTTTAAAGATTAACGCAAGGAAAAAGAATGATTATTTTTTAACGGGGGTTTTTGGGCACACTACGAAAACGCCATGGAGAATATAAGGTTTCCCCACGTAAACTCACCTTCCCGCCATACTCCTTGGCATACGCCAAGGCCTCTTCATAGTTTTCGAATATTTTATCTTCATTAAACATCACGTAGAGGACTTCATATGTTGGTTTCATGATTTAATTATGTCAGTTTTAAAGATTAACGCAAGCAGCTTTAATCACCAGAGTCTAACATGTTAAACTCTTCATCAATCTCGGTCTCATACATATACACCTTGGAACTTGGTCGATACACTGCTTCAGCTCTCTCCTTTGAGCTGAAAACTTCAGCATGAGCCCCCATGCCTCTATCCGCCTCTAAAACTACCCAAACTTTAAGTTTCATATCTTTCATATCTCTCACTTACTCCTTATATTATGGCGTCTAGCTCCAGTATAACTCATTCACTTGCTTTTGATAATGCGTCTAATTTACCTTGAGGAGTCTCGATTCCTCCGATAGTAGTGAAGATAGATAAACCTTGTCTTGTCCCCTTGTAGATACCTTGATGAACCGTATTCCCCGCTTGCAAAGTCCTGTTTAGTTGATTGAAAGCATTATCTAAATATTCTTGAGGTATATTGTCTAATGTCGAGTCGTCCGCTATAGCAACTGCTGCTGCGACTTTACCTGTGCTTAGGTCTAAATCGCCACAAAGAATATTTCGTTTTAAGTTTTCTCTAACAGCTTTCGAGATTTCCCCTTCGCTTGAAGTGTTTGGAACGCTCATCATTCCAAAAACCATAATTCCAGAATCAAGAACTGTTCTTAAGTCATTACTGTCAAAAGTTGTATACTCGCTGCTTTTAGTAACAATATTGTTAAATAAATGAACTAAAGAAGAAATGTTTCCATTTGCTACTTGCCAAAATTTACTGATTGGTAATTTGGGATAAAGAGTATTAATTTTTTCATTATCTAAAATAATAAGTGGAGATACCACCTTATCCTCTACAAGCTTACAGGCTTCTTTCAAAGTTTCATAAGAGTTAGAGCTAACTTTTTTACCTTCTGACAGTTTTGGTAACGCTAAAATAAGTCCTACATTAGGAGATCCAGCCTTAATCGACTCTTGATATTCTTTTGCCGCCTGAACTAAGTCTGAGCAAACACCAGCTCCTGTTCCTCCCCCTGCTCCAGCGCAAATAAAAATTCTATCAACATCAGTCCCTACTGCATCTTTAAAAAAATCAATAACATCCTCTTTCTGCCCTAGAAAAGCTTGTTTAGCAACACCTCTGTCTTTGCCAGCTCCTTGCTGTTCGCCAAATTTAAATTTCTTAGGTACATCAACGGTAGCTAAGTCTTGATCGGCAGTATTAATTGCCCCTACTCTAGCGTATCCAATTTTATAGAAAGCTTCTGCTAGCTTGCCGCCGCCTTGACCGGCACCAATAAAACCGAATTTGAATCCTACAGGGTCTTTATCTTCAAACTGTGCTACGTTATCCTCAATAGACTCTGGGATATCAGGCATTTGAAAATCGAAAATATCGTTTTTATTATTTTCCATATAATTTGGTAATCCTATTCCTATAGAGCTTTTGCTCATGCAATTATATTACACTTTTATCTAAAGTTTGTCTAAAAAATCGCTCGGATTTGTTAGTGTTTCTGTGCAGCTCTTAGCGTTTTTAAAAGCCTCATCGAAAATTTTCACCTCAACCTTTCGCATCAGGAAATCCTCAGTAATCTCTTTCCTACAATATGATTTTTCTTAAAAGTTTTATAATTATTCGCATCTTGCTTATCGTAACCTTTCACAAGGTTAGAGTCTTCGAAAGCTAAATCTATTTTTCTCCAAGATGTTTCACCAGATTTTTTTTGATAAACGAACTCCACAAGATCTTCCTTTCTTTCAGATCGAGCTGCTGCGCTAAAAATATAACTATTCATTTTCTTTTAACATTTTGAATATTGCCATGTCTTTTCCTTTAAGCTCCACTTCCCAAAAAACATCTTTTCCATAACCTTTAGGCAACTCCGTTGCGTATTCAGCGTGTTTTCTTGTACCGTCAACTCCTTCGCTATAATGAAAAACAGGCGTAAAGCCTTGATCTTTCCATGTTTTATAAGCCATATCAAAAGCTTCTTTTTCTGATACGTCATGATTGCAAAATGAATGATGTAGACTGTCAAATGTAATAGGTATTCCATGCCTCTTATTGAAGAATTTACATAGATTTTTAATACTCCATACCCCTTTCTTATTATCATTAACCTCCAGCACTAATCTACTTCGGACTTCGTAAGGCAATTTTTTAAAATTAGACATGAACCTAGAAGAGATTTCTTCTGGATCTCCATCTTTTCGACAATGAATGTTAAGTGGGGCTTCGTAAGACTTGGGGAGATCGAGCCAGTCGAATAAATTTGCATGAGCTTTTAAGTCAGTAATTGAATTTTTAATTACTTTTTCGTTTTCGCTAGTTAAACTTATGTACTCAGAAGGGTGAGCTGTGATTCTAAGCTTCGTTTTTTTTATTGTATCCTTAATTCTGAAGAGCTCGTTGAATATGTAAAAACTATTAGGAAGTTGGTCTAGTCTGAGGTTTACGTCTGGATGATTAATAACGGGAAAAAGATCAGAAGACACCCGGTAGCTAGACATTTTACTGTCATGGCAGAAATTGATGATTTTATTAGTGACTTGAAGGTTATTAAGTATCCTCTCAGAAAGAATTGATAGAGCCTCATTTCTAGGGAGAGATTTAAACCTAGAGTAGGTCATCTTTTGAAATTTGACACCTTGTTTTTTCAAAGATATCGATATACAGCACAAACCAAGCTTCATGTCCCATAGTATACTTTGGCTTTAAAGTGTTGTCAAATAGAAATTAGTCGTTTACGTAGATTTTTTTTACAACATATTTTCTATCTTTAATGCAAGCGTTTAACTCTTTGCATTTAGCTTTTGCAGCAGATTCTTCTTCATAAAGGCCTAGATTGAGACAAGCCAAAGGGGTTTTCTTGGGTTTAGGGGAGTCTTGAATATGAACGAGCTCAGCGATGCAAAAAACTTTTCTTTTGGCAGCTTTGTTTAATTTGTTTATAAGCTTGCCGATCTCTATATCTTCAGCTAAATCAATATTATATTCTTCTATAACTAATTGTCTTTGTTGGTCTGCTAAGCCATGAAACCCAGCATTAGTTAAGACTTTGTAGGTTAAAACAGAGAAACTTTTATCATCAATAGACTCATCCTCTATTTCCACAAAAAGGCCAAGCTCCTTATTTTTTCTTAAAGCCCACTCTGCGGCTCTAGTTGCGGCCTCAAAGATAATCCATTCGTAGGCCCCTCCGCTTTCCATCGAAATCTTTCTTCTCCAATCCGCTGAAGATGCCGTAAATTTTATCACAACAATATTTACACTCTAGCCTCGTTTAGTGCGTCTTCTGTGGTTTTTATTAATTTTTCTTTTTCTGTTTAATTCGACTAATTCGAAATCATCTACATGGTCTTGGGTTTGGTTTCTTTTTGTTTTTTGAGTCTTATTTTTTTTCACAGACTCTCCTCTCCATAAAACCAGCTACGTCTTCAAAAAAACTTTTAAACTGAAGAAAGTCCTCTTGATCCGCTTCGCTCCAAGTTTTTACGGGAGCTTTTTCTATATAATCTAAAACGACAGAAGCGTAGTAAGAAGGGACTTTTATATTTTTTCCATCGAAAACTAAGTCGTCGTTTTTAATGATAGCTTCTTTAGCCGCCTGTCCAGAAAGATATAGTTCCTTTTCCATAATTTAATATATTATGAATAAAGAATATATAAAAATCAAAAATATTATTCCCCTTTAATAAATAAAGATTTAATATTTTTTAAATCTTGAAGCATCTCTTGATACGCTTGAATGTATGCTGCATCTGCAGTGTCCATAACCGGATCTAATTGCTGAATATAGCTGCTATATTTATCTATGCAAGATTTTATGCTTGCGTAAGTTTTAGTAGGCTTACTTCTCTCGAATTCACTTATGTTCATTATATTTCTAATATATTATTTGAAATTAACCAATTATTAAAGTTCCCTTTGTAACCATGCCAACCCCAATGAGTTAAACTAATATCTCCTCTAGCAAAAACTTGACCCCCCAAACCTCTCCAAAGAGTACAAAACCCCCAGTCTTCACTTTCATAAATGTTTGTCTCTGGATTAATATTGATTTTAAAAAAGTCGTGCATTTTTTTACCAACTCCATATCCATCTATATCATTAGTGTATTCAATCTCTGGGTGAGCATCTTTAATTTTATTAAACGCATCTCTTTTAATAAGGAGAAACCCTGTCGCAACACTATTTATTTGATATAAATTTTTGTCTTTTACTGAAATTTCACCAGATACAGCAAAATCTACTTTTTCAAATGGCCTTCCATCTGAATAAGGGTTGTCTTTCAGGTATTTCTTAGGGTAAGGAGAGCATATAACATCCTTATCGCTTTCTATTAGCTTTACTACATCTTCTGGTTTAAATTCTATATCAGCATCTACAAATAAAAGATGAGTAGCGTCACTTGCTAAAAACTCTGCTGCAGCTGCGTTTCTCGCTCTGCTTATTAAACTGTCCCAAAATATAGGGTAAAATGAAGCTGATATGTTTTTTTGGTAACAGTAATTTAAAAGGCTCAAGATCGACATCATATAGTCGGTATGAGCACTTCTATTGTAACAAATTAAAGGGATAAAAAGCTTGATGTTTTCGGGTAATTGCTTCGTATTTTTCATTAATCTAATTTAAAAGCTGAAATGGTCTGTTTAAAAGGGCTTCCTTCGATGTTTTTTACTAATTCTAACATGCTTTGTGCGACTTCTCTAATTTCTTTTTGAGCGTCAGTTTTGTTTCTTAAGTTTAAAAAATGAAAAAAAGACCTCCAGTTGAACATTATGTCCGCTCCTATTTGAGAGTTATATCCTTTGAAAAACCTCGCAGACTCTTTTACTCTTTTTCTTCCAAGAGACTCTTCAAGATCCTTAATTATTTCGTGGTATAAGACATTTCCTGCTTCTGAATGTTTTTTTAATCTTTTTTGCCAAAGCTCAGGCCAGTCCTCTGGTATAAGATATTTATCTTCTTTTATTTCTTTGTATCTAGCGCTTTCTCCGTTAATGGAGACCCCGATACGGTGCTTGAGCAGATGAATATGACTAGCGATATCAGTATCCACAAGAAAATGAAGACTAGACTTTTCAAAAGGAGTATGATGCCCATTGTCAGCGAGCATACTAAGTAGCTTACCAACTCTTTTGATTTTTTCATTATTTAATTCTCTACTTGTTGATGTCCATGCTGAGCAAGCGTGAACGAGGTCGTCTCCGTAATGGCCTATTAACTCTACTTTGTTTTTCATTTTTTCTATCTATAATATTATTAATAATACAATCCCAATGGTCTGGCCCGACAAGATCAGCCTTCGGATGTTTCGAAGTATGTTTCCCACAATATTGACATTTCCAATAATCTTCCGCTGCTTCATTCCTGCTCATACATTTTCTCTATCTTTATTCTAAATAATTATTAGTTATAATTTCAAATGTATGTTCCCAGTTTTTTACATGCCACCTGTTAGACGGCTTACATAATTCGTAAATAGAATGGTCGTTGCCAGAACTCTCGCAGCGATCTCCAAAAAAAATAAAATCGTGTTCTTTTAATCTTTTCTTTAAGAAATCGATACATTGGGCCTTATCTGACCCTTCCTCTTGAATATCTACTGAGATTTCTCCCCCTACAAAAGCTTTGATCTTTTTTTGCTTAAAAACCTCGTTAAAGTCAAGGGTTAATTTCTGTCTTTGTTTATTTTTCTTGTCCCATTCGTTATAAACTCTTCTTTGCTCAGTAGAGCACCCTCTGCCTACAAAGCTAAAGTTTACCATTCCTGTTCTAAATTCTGTATGCGGAGGAAATTTTTTACTGTATTTACTTTTTTTTAGTTGCGTGTTTAACCATTGGTCTACTTGTTCTCCTTTTTTTAAATGAGTATTGAGGGTTTGATAGAACAGCTTTCCTTTTGAATAGTATTCGTTACCCATACAACAAAAATAACCAGAGATGTCATTTAGGAGAGTCTTCGGGACTTGCTCTTTTAATTTAGGTAAGTCACTGCCTGTAGTTAAAAAAACTTTGTTTTTACTAGCAATAGTGTTTGAAACCCATCTCTTGAGAAAAGTAAGGAATGACTCGTTTATCTTTTCTCTGGAAGGAGTCAGCGTTCCGTCTACATCAAACAAAAAACATTTATTCATAGCCTTATTGAATAAGACTAGCCGTCAAAACGCAAGTAAAATTTAATTTTTATTAAGAAGTCGGAACTTGAGGGGACACGTTAACTTTGCCTTTGAGAGCGTTTACTACACTTGCGTCCCCAGATGTATAAGCTTCTACACTGTAAAGAGCAATAGTGGATGGTAGGGATGCTGTTTGAGTTGGGTTTAAAGAAATGTTAACAATACCACTTACAGCGCTTGTAAAAGTAGGAGAGAGATCTAATAGAGCTCCAGAGTAGACTCCAGAAGCTCCTGTCGGATAGTCTCCGTAAGAATACCTTACCTCGCCTCTTACATCGTATCCTGAAAAATTAACAGAGTTTCCATCCGATCCGGTAATGGTTTGGGTTAGGTCGTAGTCTTCCCCCTGATTTAAAGAAATATCGTAATTCATATTTAAATGTTACACTAAATTACCCCCACTGTTCTGCCATTGCAGCAGCTATTCCACGATAAGTTCTGCTTCTTTCTTTGCTGCGATTTTTACTCTCGCCCATCCAGTGTATCCTATTATTTCTGCCTTCTACTATGTTTGTAGGTTGTAGTTTAGGTAAGTTTTTAAGCCAAAAGCAAGTTCTTTTTATCTCTCCATGCCCAAACATCCAAGGCTGGATTATCTGATCGGGCTTTCTCCATCGGCTAGACATAATACATACGGGATTTTCAATACATATCTTATCTATCGGAGCGTTTGCTAATTTCATAAAAAAATCTACCGCCTCTTTTTGCTCTTCTTTTTTATCTTTAAACCATCTTGCTCCAGAAACTGCCAAATGCTTACATTCAGGGTGAGCTATCATCAGGTCCCACCCCTCGTTTATGATTTCTAAAACGTCTCCTTTGTGGTGTTTTCCTCTTATCTCGGAGCTTACTATGTCGCAAGACCATGCATCGTGACCTTTCTTAGCGAAAGCTTCTCTTACTACTCCACTAAACTCGCATGCAATTAAAATTTTCATATATTTAGTAGAGGGAGCGCACACTCCCTCTACTTTCAACTTTATTGGGTAACGCTTTTGTTTTTATTCTATTTTTAGTCTTGCGAGTCTCCACGTATGGAGTTTTGAAGCCCTATCACTCGATAGCCCACAAATTCAAACTTCACTTCGACTTACAACTGAAGCATGAACTAATCTTTTCAAAAAGTCTAGCGAAAAAACGAAAAACCTTATTCTTACTAGTAGCTTTGCGTTTAGCTGCGTAATTTATGATTTCGATGCTCTTTTGTCTTTCTTTTTCAGCTTCTTCTTTAGTTAAGATTCGGTGTCCAACTAATGAAATTTTTTTAACTTTACCTTTTTTAAAAAGAATATCAAACTCAAACCAGTGTTTATTATGTTTATTATCAATAACTTGATTGTATAAATTAACTTTAATATCTAGGGGTTCGAAAATTTTTTCGTTCCCTTTTCTTTTGTAGAGACGTTTCCATTTTACTAAATAAGTATCCATTAAAGCATCAAAGCTTTTTGTTTGTGCAAAAAAGTATTTTTTTCCTGTTCCTTTTATTACTTCGAACTGCTTCGCTTTCAAGCAGGTTTTCAGTAAGGTTACAGGAATTCTAATATCATCGAACATTCCCATATATTGAATTACACTTATAGATAAGAATTTATAATGTCTTTGCTTTCTTCGTTTTGTTTATCATTAAAGCAGTAATCAAAAAGAATATCTTTATGGCCTTCAGTTTTTACTTCTAAATTAACGCAAAGTTTGTTGAACGCTCTGTATTGCTCCTCCTCATGGTTTTGGATTATGCTTTTTGCTAATTCTAGGTAGGCTTTTTTTATTTGGTTCATAGTTTTTGAGACGTAAGACTTCTACCTTGATTTGATAATGTTTATCTTTTTCAGTAATCCAATCGTCGCAATAACCTTCTAAAATGCAATAATCAACTATCTTATCTGCTGAAGAACTTCCTTCTAACTTATTATAAGTATCGAACACCTTAATGTTAAAGGGAAATATTTTAACTATAAAACCTAAAATTTCGGTTTTCATTTTGTAAGAAGGTTGATTGTATTTTTAAAAGAGTCTCAATTTTCCATAAAAAATTTTACACTAATTATCTACGCATTTCTATTGGTTAGCCAGCTACTACTTTGTATTTTATCTCCTAAGCCGTATAGCGGTTTAATACCTAACTCTAAACATAGTTTATGCTCTGGGGTATTTTCACCGGAAGTTCTATCTCCTCCGTTACAGAATAAAAGTGTTTCGTCTAAACCAGTCTCGGCTGCGATATTTTCTAACGTTTCACAAACAGTCTGATCTTTATCAATAGATTTCACAACTCCGCTTACGTATTGTATAGACTGTATAATCTTAGCCCTTTCATCAAAAGGCATAAACAATTTTCCTTTTTTATTAATCAAAAAATCATCATCATTAACTATAACCAATAAAGCGTCAGAAATTTCCCTAGCTTTCTGCATTAATTCAATATGCCCTACATGAATTGGGTCAAAACCCCCACTAATTATTGCTATTTTCATAATAAAAGAAGAGCCCCAAAAGGGGCTCTTTGAATTGTAATTATTCCAAAAACTTTTTAATTGTTACTTGTTAGTCCCGTCTTCGTTAACTTTTTGACCTTCTCCAGTGGAGTCGTCATCGCCTGAACTTAATTGCCAATTGTCTTGAGGGCTAAATTTTTTCAACCAAGCTTTAGCGATCATAGGTTTATCAAGATGCCTAACAAAAAAGTTGATAGGAACTCCACTTTCGCCTTTTTCAGCTTTTTGGACATAATCGTCAAAAGCAGTCATTAATGAATTTACATCAATAATTTTATTAGATTCTTTATCGCTTTGTGTTACATTAGAAACGACTTCTTTAATATAACTATTATTTAAGCTCATGAACTGTTGCCCGACTTTAGCTTTAGAAGCCTCAGAAGAAACACTATTTATATCTGAATCTGTTGCTCCTTGTATTGCTGATAGCTGACCCATAACTTCTGTAGCGTCTGGTTTTAATTGACTAATAGAAGTTTTGAGTTCGTTGCTTTTAAGAGTGGGAATGATTCCCATAGTAATTAATGAACAATGAGATGTGATGTCATTCGTGCTTAGCATGTTTTTAACATTATCGCTAAATTCGCTGTCCACCCCAAAAGCCCCTTTGCCGCTTGCAAAAAACCCACCCCATTCAAATTCAGACGCAAATTTAGACGCACTTGAATTGCTTTTTTGAGAGCTATCGGTCTTCTCTGTTCTAAGGATGTGAGCCATACCTACAAATGAACTACCAATCGTCTGACCAGATAGTAAACTTAAAAACTTTTTTTGATCATCTGAGCCGTTAGCGCTAACGTTTTGAATTGCTTTAACTAGAGTCTCAGGTCTAGTGGTTTGAATTTGATCATTTGGGAACATCCAATTCCAAGCGTATACAGCTTTTTCTGGGTCCATAACAAACGGAGCAAAAACATCTGTTTGCTTGTGTGTCGCTGTTGCAGTAATTACAAGGGTTCCCTCAATATTGTGCTGGGATGTTTGATTTAACGCTGTTTGCTTAACTGTTCCCGCTACCGAAGTGGAAAACTTAGGCCCCCAAATGCTAGAAATAGTAGAGCTAGCTGATGCTGCTACGGTGCTAGCATGAGCTCCAGACCCGTCCCTCTCGTCTTCATTTCTAAAGTATTGTGCGTCCACAATCATTGTATCAGAACTTAACGCTAATTGTTTTAGAGCGCTTTTATTCCAATCAATCGGGCTTTCAGGTACTTCTGTGATTTTGATATTACCTCCATCGCCGTTTAATTTAGCTACATCTTTTTGAGATTTAATTACAGCTTTTCCATATTCAGCCGCATTATCTGCGATACTTTGACCAACCTCTTCTATAGAATTTTTAAATTCGCCAAGGTCGCTAACAGGAACATTCATCTCTACCATTTCTTGTAGAGTCATGTCTAGCTTATGCTTAGCTTGAATAGAATCGTTTAGTTTGTTTTGTGCGGAGTTCGCTGGTTCCTCTGCTTTTTGAATTGCTTGAAGTTTTTCAACATCACTTTCGTGAATAAGGTTTCCCAGCACTAATGAAGGATCGTAAGGTATTGTTGTAGACATAATAATCTTATATATATTACACTGTTAAGGTATTTTTCGTTTTATTTCCAATTTCTGTTTTAATATTTTCTTTGATATCTCTGTAGACGGTTTCTAAATCGCCTAGATCTCTAGTCACGTTTGCAGCGTAGGCGGTCGTAAGAGGGTGCTTGTTGTTAGCTGAACCTTTTGGTTTTATATCGTTTACTACGATTCTTGGCCCAGAACCTAACTCATCAATAACTTGATCAAATCTAACTTTGTGACGGCGTAAAACTCGTAAAGTATGGGGTAAATGTCTGGACTCTCTCGCTGTCGTAAGTAAAACTTTATCTTTCTTAGGGATTGAGTCCAAAAAAGTAATAGCCTCTTGAATCGGAGCTTCTTGTAAGTGGCTTTCAGGTCCATGGTTTTTAATCATTAAATCCAGCTCTTCGTTTGTGCGATGAATAAATAAGGTCCCATCTATATCTACAAACCATGTTTTATTTAAATTTTCTGCACTTATCATAAATGTAATTGGAGTCTTTCTTGTGAAGGCGCTACCATTCCTACCCGTATCTTAATTTTAAAGTCGTTAACAGGCTTAACCGTGTTTAAACTCACTCGACAGATTGTTTTTTTATATGGTACCAGTGGTCGGACTCGAACCGACAAGCCCAAACGGGCGACAGATTTTAAGTCTGTTGTGTTTGCCAATTTCACCACACTGGCGTAAATTTATTTATTAAAAAACATGTAGTAAAGATAGCATATTAAATTTTTACCTACCTTGTCTATTATAAGGTTTTTTGTAATTTTTGCTACTTTTATTTTGTGAGGAATTGTTTTTAGAATGTCTTCCTCTCATATCGTTTGATTTTTTATTTAGTC
>ERZ1046740.2464-NODE-2464-length-11914-cov-14.335441_pt1 | contig 11914 bp, 9 predicted proteins | sample MGYA00383093_ERZ1046740 | MGnify/ENA primary metagenome ERZ1046740 (study PRJEB29581, sample SAMEA5548363) | metagenome | biome: marine; feature: coastal; material: water | depth 25 m | study: Short-term variability in the microbial, nano- and picoplankton...
CTTGGTATTCTTCAGTCATAACTGCCCTTTAAAAATAAATTTATTATACCACGGCAATAGTGTTTAGCATTATTTCATCAATATTTTTTAGGCTGTGTGTTGTAAAAAAATCAGATGTTTATAGGCTCTCTAGTACCCCATTTTTTATTTTAAACACACTTGATTTTTTAATATCTACTGGTAGGTGTTTATTGCCTATATCTGATATGAAAATTTGGATATTTATTTCGATTAAATAATCAATAATAGTTTTTATTTTGTTGAAGTCAAGCTCCGATGAAATATCATCAATTAATACAATTGGTTTAATTTTGTTCCGAACAAGAATCATAACTTGTAACATCCAAAAAACAATAGACATTTTTTTTTGTTCTCCTCTTGAAAGGTAGGTTTCATTTTTTTTATTTAAAAGAAATTCTATGTTTGCTCTATGAGGCCCATAACTTAGGTGTTTTGTTTTCGAAAAGGTTTTTGTATTTTTTAAAAGGTATTCTAATATTTGTGTTTCACTGAGAGGATTAACCTCTTTTGGCCACCCTGTTTGAATCTGGAAAACAAAATCATCGTTAAGTTTAATTAAACCATTGAACTTATTGCTAGTTTGTTCTTTAAGGACAACTACTAGTTGTTTTATATAGTTGATACGATCTTTTGTAATCTCTACAGAAAGACTTGCAAACTGAGTAAACCATTCATCAAGTTCGTTGATGTTTCCACTCGCTAGAAGTGTGTTAATGTTTTTAAGAGTCTTTTTATATGTTTTATAAGTCTTTAGGGTTTTGTTATTGCTGTGGAAAACTCCCCAGTCCAAGTAAGACCTTTTTAGTTTTGGCGAACCTCCTACTACAAATCCTCGATCAGGAGATATAACCTGTATCGGAAGGATTTGACTTAAAGAGCTATTACTAGAAATTTTTACTTCCTCAATAAGAATCTCGCTTTTGTCACGAGTCTTTTTTATGCTGATTTTTTGCGCATCGACGATCGCAGATATTTTTATTTGTTGCTCGTCAAAAGGTATGATATCTTTTAAATTTTTAGTCTTAAAAGACCTGCCGTGTCCTAAGAAATATATAGATTCAATAAGGTTTGTTTTCCCCTGACCGTTTTGACCAAGTATGAGATTTATGTTGTTGTTGGGAATCAGGTATTGATCTGTCAAATTCCTAAACTTTAAAACGTGCAGCTTTTCAATATGTGCCATTAAGCAGGGCCACTAAATTCTCATCGGCATAATAATATATTGGTAGCTTTCGTCTCCAATAGCGCTCAAAAGACATGATTTATTTTCTCCGCCTGGAATAACCATGTTGACCTCTTTGGAAGTTAGTTTTTCAAGAACTGAAATAAGGTAGTGGATATTAAAAGCAATTTCAAGCTCTTTTTCTTGTTTAGTAACTTCAATTTGTGTTTCAGCCCTACCTCTTTCTGAATGAGAAAATATACTGAGTTTGTCGTCTCTAAATACAAGTTTGACACCCTTAGTTCTCTCATCAACAAAAATTGAAGCTTGTTGGAGACTTGATAAAAAGTCTTCTCGATCAATATTTATAGTATTGCTAAAATCTGTAGGCATTACTTGCTTATAGTTTGGAAAATTACCATCAATTAAGCGACTAATAATTTTAGTGTTTGAGTCAATTAATGAGAAGTAATTATCAGAAAGATGTATTTCAGCGATATCTTGTGTGCTTTTATTCAATAACTTAGTTAGTTCAAGTACTGCTTTTCTTGGAAGAATTACTGTCTTTTTATCTTCTAAGCTGTTCTCTTGATTAACTTCGCCAATTGAGAGTCTGTGACCATCTGTGGCAACCACGGTTAAAGAGTCTTTATTAAGCTCAAAAAACAGACCGTTCAGATACGCCCTAATGTCTTGGTTTCCCATTGAGAAACTTGTGTTTTCAATTAACTCTTTAAGTGTTTTTTGTTTAATTTTGATAATACTTGTATTTTGCGTCTTTGGAAGAGCTGGAAAATCAAGATGATTAAAAGTATTTAGTTCAAATGTGTTTTTGTTTGCATTTAGATAAACTTTATTCTCTTCTATTTTGAATTTTATTTGAGTTTTTTCTGGCAGCTTTCTCACAATATCAATTAAATCCTTTGCATAAATTGTGAATGTGGCTTCTGTATCACTCTCTATTTTATTTGAAGCGCTGATTTCGAGCTCCATATCAGTTGTTGTTAATGTAAGTTTGTTCTCTTTAAGCTGAATTAATACATGAGAAAGAATTGGTAGTGTTTGTTTTTTTTCGACAACTCCAATTACAGTTTGTAAGGGTTCTATAAGTTCTTCAACACTTAATTCAGTATTCATAAATAGCCTTTCTTATTAAATTAATTATTGTTATTATTAGCTGGTCTATTAATTGTTAATTACGATCTTTTTTTTAGAAAAAACAATTGTTTGATCGGTGATTATGTTGTTAGTATCTTTATTGTTTATTATTTAGGATGTTAACTAGTTTACTAATTATAAGATGTTTTGTTAATTACCAACAACCCAAGTAGTAATTAATTTGTTTATAAGTTAGTAATCTTGATTTTGATATTTTCAATGTCATTTTTGATCTCCTCGTTTGAAGAAATAAGTTTTTTTAGTTTTTCACAAGAATAAAGCACTGTTGAGTGGTCTCTATTTCCAAAGTTTTGGCCTATTTTGGCCAAAGACAGTGAGGTCAACTCATGACACAAGTAGATAGCCATCTGCCTTGCTTTAACTAAGTGCTGTTTGCGAGAGTTTGAAATTAAATCTGAAACTGTAATGCCGTAGTACTTACTGACGGTTTTCTGAACTTCGTTAACTTCAATAAACAGTTTTTTTGGTTTTATTAAATCTCCTAAAGCCCCTTCTACTACATCTTTGGTAATAAGGGAGTGATCAATTTGAGAAAAGTCTACAAACGCTTTTAGTTTCAAGAGCGCCCCCTCAAGATCTCTTACATTTGATATGACATGACTCGCAATAAATAAAGCTACATCCTCTGAAAGATTAAGTGATATTTGTGGATTTTGAGATTTTTTAAGCAGAATGGCTGCCCTCATTTCAAGTTCTGGTGGAGAGAGCTGAAGATTAAGCCCTTGTGAAAATCTCGTTTTTAGCCTGTTTTCAAGGTCTTTAATGTTTTTTGGAGGCTGGTCACATGTAAAAATAATTTGTTTTTTTGTGCTAAACAAAAAATTAAAAATATGAAAAAATTCTTCTTGTGATTTGTCTTTACCGGCAATTAAATGAATGTCGTCAACCAACAAAAGGTCTGCTGATTGATAGAAAAGCTTCACATTTTCTATGGTGTTGTGTCGAAGGCTTGTTGTAATGTTTCGAACAAAATCCATGAGGGGCACATAGATAATTTTAGAGTTTGGGTTTTTTTTCAGAGCAAGGTGTCCAGCCGCTTGCATTAAGTGTGTTTTTCCAAGCCCAGACTCGCCATAGATAATAAAGGGATTATAGGGAGACGTTCCTATTTTTTCAGCTATTTGTCTGCTTGCAAGAGCAGCAACTTGATTTGCGCTTCCTAAGACCAGATTGTCAAAAGTATATTCTGGAAACAAAGGAGTGGTGTGGTGTTTTTTGACGCTTGCTGTTTTTTTGTTAGACTCGGTAACACCAAATCTTACTTTGAGTTTGCGGTCACCTTCAGAGACTGCTAAGATAATTGCTGCCTCTAAACTTTTATGGTTGTTTATGTATTTAAGGGCAGACGCACTAGGCGCATTAAGATAAAGGGTTTCATTTCTTTCGGTTGCCTTAAGTGGCTTGACCCACACACTATATTCTCCTAGTGGCAGAGAGTCTTTTAAGGAGTCTAAACATTTAGCCCAAACCTGTGACATTATTGGTTCATAAAACATAGAATTAAAAATCTAATGATACCTGTAATGTTGATAAAAATGATCTAAGCATTTGGTAGAATAGTTTGCTTTTTATCTTGTTAATATTGTATAAATAACTCATGAGTAAAAATCCATACAGTAGGCTTTTTGAGCCAGTGAAAATAGGTCCAGTTGTCACAAAAAACCGGTTTTATCAGGTTCCACATTGTTGCGGTATGGGTCATCTAAGACCAAAAGCACATGCAGCTATGAGAGAAACTAAAGCAAGGGGAGGCTGGGGTGTTGTCAGCACAGAAGAGGCAGAAATACACCCAAGTTCTGATCTAGCTCCTTATGTTGAACAAAGAATTTGGGATAAAAGAGATATTCCCGCATTGCGCTTAATGACCGAAGCGGTTCATAAGCACGGCGCCCTAGCTGCAATAGAATTAACGCATAGCGGTCACAATTCTACAAACCTTTTTTCCAGAATTCCTGCTATGTCACCTAATGCTCAGCCTGTTAATTTTTTATATCCAAAACAATCAAGGCGTATGTCAAAAAAGGATATTTCAGACTTTAGGGATTGGCACAAAAGAGCGGCTTTGAATGCTAAAGAGGCTGGTTTTGACATAGTTTATGTATATGCTGGCCATGGTATGTCGGTAGCACAACAGTTTATATTGCCAGATATGAATAATCGAACTGACGAGTATGGCGGCACCCTAGAAAATCGTTTGAGACTAACCAGAGAGTTGCTGGAGGAAACCCAGGAGGCAATTGGAGATAGTTGTGGAGTCGCTTTTCGTTTTGCAGTAGACGAACTAAAAGGTAAAGACGGAATGCAGTTTAAGGAAGAGGGCCGAGCAGTTGTTGAACTGTTGTCAGAACATCCAGACCTGTGGGATGTTAATGTTTCAGATTGGTCTAATGATTCTCAAACCTCTCGTTTTGAGCCAAACGAAGGCTATCAAATGCCTTATGTTGAGTTTGTAAAAAGCCTGACTACAAAGCCAGTTGTTGGGGTTGGAAGGCTTACATCTCCAGATCTAATGTTAAAGCTTGTTGATAGAGGCGCTTTAGATCTTATAGGGGCTGCCAGACCATCAATTGCAGATCCTTATTTGCCAAATAAAATACAAACAGAAAATACAGATCAGATTAAAGAGTGTATTGGCTGTAATATTTGCGTTTCGAGTGATAACTTTACAGTTCCGATACGTTGCACTCAAAACCCTACAATGGGAGAGGAGTGGCGAAGAGGCTGGGATCCAGAAAATATTAAACCTAGGGCTACAGATCAAAAAGCTCTTATAGTTGGTTCTGGACCATCAGGTCTTGAATGTTCAGTTCAACTAGCAAGGCGTGGGTATGAGGTTGTTCTAGTAGAGGCTGAGAACAAGTTAGGTGGGAGAGTTTTGTTTGAGTCGAGTCTCAAAGGACTTTCAGCCTGGAAAAGAGTTGTTGATAACAGGGTTCACGAGATTCTTCAGAAAAATAACATTGAGGTTTACAGAGAGAGCAGGATCACCGCAGAGCATATCGATGAGCTTGGCATTAACAACATATTTTTGGCTACTGGCTCAAGCTGGCGAAAAGATGGAATTGGAAGAAGTAGAAGATCACCTATTCAAGGATTAGAAACTGTTAAAGTCTATTCTCCAGAGGAGGCTGTTAAAGACTCAAAAAACATAAAGGGCCCACTTGTCGTTTATGACGATGAGCAAGGGTACTTAGCAGGAGTAATTGCAGACCATCTCAGCGCCAATAATATTGAGGTTATCTTTGTAACACCTGCAAGTGTGGTCTCACCATGGACTGATTCAACTCTGGAGCAAAAAAGGATTCAAGCGGCTTTGATTAATTCTGGTGTAAAAATTATTTGCAATAATTCAATTAGCAAAATAGAGGATAAAGTTGCGATCTTAGAGTGCACTTTTACTGGCGCAACTTCCAGGCTTCCATGTGAGTCTATTATTATGGTAACAGAACGTATATCTGACACAGCGCTTTATGACAGCCTGCTGCAAAGCAACTCAGAAGGTAAAACACAATACAATATTAAAATTATTGGTGATGCAGAAGCCCCTGGTCTTATAGCCGATGCAGTTTATTTAGGTCATCTAGCAGCACAAAACTTTGAAGCAGATGAGGCCGACATACAAAGAGGTATGTTTATGAGAGAGATGCCAAGCCTTAAATAGGCGCTAAAAGCCCTTTCTTAATTGATTTTCTAAGTGATTTAGAGTAACATTGCCCTCTTTTTATAAGGGCCAAACGGGATGCGAAAAACGATAGTTGCCGGAAACTGGAAGATGAACGCTAGCAAGGAGTCAGTTAATTCACTTATTAATGGCATTCTTTCAGGTATGAACGGCGTTTCCTCTGATGTTATAGTTTGCGCTCCTTTTCCGTATCTTTCACAGGTCGAGTCTTTAATTAATGGCTCCAATCTAATGCTAGGCGCACAAAACCTAAATGTAAATTCAGGTGGAGCATTTACAGGAGAGGTTAGCGCAGATATGATCATGGATTTTGGCGCTCAACATGTGATAGTTGGGCACTCAGAGAGAAGAAGTCTTTATGGCGAAACAAGTGCTGTTGTTGCAGAAAAAACAAAGGCAGCAATTGATGCTGGCCTAATTCCTCTTCTGTGTATTGGAGAGTCTCTTGAGGAGAGAGAGTCAGGAAACACTGAGACTGTTGTTGCAGAGCAGCTAAATGCAGTTATCAGCCTCCTTGGAATAGACGCCTTTGATGGTGTTATCATTGCGTATGAACCAGTTTGGGCTATTGGAACAGGTTTGACAGCAACACCTGAGCAGGCACAGTCTGTTCATTTATTTATTCGCAACCTATTGGCTGTCAATAGTAAAAGTATTGCTCAAAAAACACCTATACTCTATGGTGGGAGTATGAATGCTGGTAATGCTTCAGATCTAATTTCTTGTCCAGATATTGATGGTGGGCTTATTGGTGGCGCTGCGCTTAAGGCAGAAGATTTTTTACAAATATGTAAGGCAGGTTAATATGACGTTTCAAATTATTTTAGTAATTCATGTGTTGTTGGCTCTTGGTCTTGTTGGACTGATTCTTATCCAGCATGGTAAGGGTGCAGATGCAGGGGCTGCATTTGGTTCTGGTGCAGCAGGTTCAGTTTTTGGTGCGAGAGGAGCCCACTCATTTTTATATAAATTAACTGCAGTTTTGGCTATTAGTTTTTTTGTAACCAGCATCAGTCTTGCTTATTTTGCATCAAATGAAAGAGTCGCCTCAGATCCAGAACAAAGCATTATGACTCAAAGCGTCATGAGTGATGATGGCTTTGATTCAGACACAAGCGAAATTCCAAGTAACTAAATTAAGCCGTCGTGGTGAAATTGGTAGACACGCAGCCTTGAGGGGGCTGTAGCGCAAGCTGTGACGGTTCGACTCCGTCCGACGGCACCACTTAATTTACCTGTAACATTACACTTTGTTGTTGTACAATCAGCACAGTATCTTACTCACTATTCTATGAACTTTCTAAATAAAACAGTCCTTAAGGGGATAGTATTGATGCTTTTGGGCATGAGCACTGTCCCCTTTTTAGATGTCTTTGCAAAGCTTTTGAGTGAAGATTATTCTGTAATGCAAGTTACATGGACTCGATTTTTTTTCCATGCTTGTTGGTTGATACCCATCATATTGTGGCAGCAAGTTCAGTGGAAAAGAGTGCCAGAAAGCTTAGGACTGCAGTTTATGAGGGGGCTTATGTTAACTCTGGCAACGCTTTTCTTCTTTGCAGCTATTAAATCTAACCCTATTCCTAACGCACTCACCTTGCTTTTTATCTCTCCTTTGGTGGTGGCCATCCTTTCGCCAACTTTATTGGGAGAGCGATTTGATTTATTTATTGGAGCTGGTGTATTGCTAGGGTTTATAGGTGTGGTTGTTGTATTACAGCCTACAGGAGACGACTTTAAACCAAGCCTTCTTCTCGCGGTAGTTGCTGGCGTTTGTTATGCCCTCTATATTATCTTTACAAAAAAACTTTCCTTCAAGGCGCCCCCTGTCCTTACTCTTTTTTATTCAGCGGCGGTTGGTATTGCAATTATGTTGCCGTTAGCTTTATTTTCTTGGAAAACTCCTGACATGAAGGGAGTTTTACTAGGTTCGGCCATGGGATTTTTTGCTGCGGCATCACATTTCTTTATCATTAAGGCATTCGAGTTTGCAAGCGCATCTGAACTAAGCCCCTTTAATTACTTTGAAATTGTAGGCGCCATTGCTTTAAGCTATATCATCTTTGGTTATATTCCAAATCTTCAGGCAATGATTGGTTTGTTTGTTATTATGGGAAGCGGCCTCTTTGTTTCTTGGCGGGTTATGAAAAACAATGATGGCCAAGCAGAAGATAAAGAAAAATTAATAGAGCCTTTGTAATAAATACCACCCAATAAAAGTTCAACAGGTTTTTCGCTTGTGTTTTAATCAAATGTCTATAAATACTTCAATATAATGTCTTAGCTTGACTTGACTCAAATCCTATACCCTCTGAATTTGAAAACTATTCTTAAAATATGAACTGGCGCACAAAAACTGAAGATAAATTAGAGAATTTTTCCGACTGGTTATTCGATAATGCTAAGAAAATGATTCTAGCAATTTTTGTTTTAGTGGTTGCGATTGGGTCTCAATTGCCGTCCTTAAAGGTGGACACAACTACTGAAGGGTTTTTACATAAAACAGACCCAATGAGGGTTGAGTATGATGTTTTCAGAGACCAGTTTGGCCGTGATGAAAAGCTCATGATTGCGGTTAAAACAAAAAATATTTTTGATCTTAATTTTTTAGAAAAACTCAATAATTTTCACCACGCCTTAGAGAATGAACTGCCAAATATTAAGGCTGTCGACTCTTTAATTAATGCAAGAAACACCTATGGAATTGAAGGGGAGCTTATTGTTGAGCCTCTAATAGATAGCATTCCAAAAAACAAAGATGACCTTATTAAGCTTAAGGAAACAGTAACAAATAATAGCCTTTATGAAAATTCACTCTACAGTGAAGACTTCACTATGACTACTGTAACGATTGATACAGAGACTTATTCGAGCTCAGGCCCCCTTCAAGAGACAGAAAGTTTTGAATTTGATGATGAACTAGAGTTTGATGATGAACTAGAGTTTGATGATGAACTAGAGTTTGATGATGAACTAGAGTTTGATGACGAGACCATCAGCGAGCAAAGGCTCTATTTAACAGATGCTGAAAATGACGAAATTATTGCTGAAACACAAAGAATCATGGAGCGATTCAATGACAGTAATTTTGAAATCTACTTGTCAGGCTCTGCGGCAATCGCAGGAATTTTTAAACAAGCGCTTATGAATGATTCGGCTGTTTTTATTAGCTTAATGATGGTTGTTATTATGGTTGTTTTGTTCGCTTTGTTCAGAAGGATGTCTGGAGTTATATTGCCATTAACTTGTGTTTCATTAACGTTAATAATGACCGTATCTCTGATGTCAATTTTTTCTGCACCATTTACTATGGCTACCCAAATCATGCCGACATTTCTTCTGGCGGTGGTGACTAGCGCCTCCATTCATTTACTGGCAGTATTCTATAAGGATTTTGCCACAACTAATGACACGAAAAAATCTCTCAGATATGCAATGGGACACTCTGGCTTGGCCATTATAATGACCTCGATTACAACAGCGGTAGGCTTGTGGTCTTTCTCTTTTTCTGGCGTTGCGCCTGTTGCAGATCTTGGTATTTTTGCTAGTAGCGGAGTAATGGTTGGACTTATTTTTACATTAGTCTTTCTCCCGTCTTTGATGTCGGTAACCAAGTTTAGGCCAATTAAGCAAAGGGCGGGAAAGGATGGCCAAACCTTTATGGATAAAACATTAATTGGGATCAGCATTTTTGCAACCAGTAGGCCCAAACTAATTATTTCAGTTAGTGTTGTTTTAATAATCTGTGCGACCATTATTGCTTCACAATTAAGATTTTCCCATTTTCCACTTCAGTGGTTACCAGAAGACAATTTTGCGCGCATAGCAACAGAGGAAGTTGATGAAAATTTAAAGGGCTCACTTACCCTAGAAGTTATTATAGATACTGAAAAAACCAATGGTCTTTATAATCCAAAGGTCTTGAGAGTTATTGATGATGTCTCTCAAAATATTAATTCGATTTCTTCAGGAAACATGTTTGTTGGAAAGGTTATAAGCTATATTGATGTTATCAAAGAAACCAACAGAGCTTTGAACGAAAACCGTGATGAATACTACGCCATCCCAGACGATCCTGATCTCATTGCCCAAGAATTTCTACTTTTTGAAAGTAGCGGTAATAACGACTTGGCCAGTCTCGTTGACTCTAACTACTCAAAAGCCAGACTCACTTTAAAAACACCTTTTATAGACTCTCTTGAGGCAAACACTTTTATTGATAACGCACAACTCTACCTTGACCAAAAATTCGGCTCCTTAGCAAAAGTAACTTTTACAGGGATAGGCACCCTAATGACTGTGACCTTTGAAGAGGCGATTTACAGTAGTGCAGTGAGTTATGTTTTGGCATTTTCGCTTATTGCTATATTGATGGTTTTATTAATCGGAAATATAAAGATTGGGCTCATTAGCATGATCCCAAATCTTTTACCGATTATTATTCTTTCAACAATTATGGTGATTTTCAAAATGCCTTTAGATATGTTTACTCTGTTAATTGGAGCGATTGCCCTGGGCTTGGCCGTAGACGACACTGTTCACTTTATGCACAACTTTAGAAGGTATGAGCTTCAATATAATGATGTAGACAAGGCAGTACGTTTAACACTATTGGGAACTGGAAGAGCAATAACCCTTACATCTATCGTTTTGGCCCTAGGCTTTCTTGTGCTTACTTTTTCACAAATGAACAACATGTTTGATTTTGGTGTTCTTACTGCAAGCGCAATTTTGGTGGCACTGCTGGCTGATTTTTTCTTGATGCCTGCAATAATGAAAATAATTATTAAAGACAGAACTAGCTTATAAAAAACACAATACATTAAGCAATAAAAAGGGCGCACAAGCGCCCTTTTTATTTAATGCATTTGGCTTTAGCCATGTGCTTGGGCCATTACCTCTTCAACAAAGTTATCCTCTTTCTTTTCTATGCCTTCACCAACCTCATATCGGATAAATGACTCAACCTCAGAGTTATGCGATTTAACTAGATCTCCAACAGTGACGTCTGGATCCTTAACGAATGATTGGCCATATAGCGTAACTTCATTAACAAATTTTTTCATCCTGCCTACAATCATTTTTTCGATAATATTGTCTGGCTTTCCGCTTTCTCTAGCCTGTTCAATAAAGATTGCCTTTTCTCTTTCAAGGAGATCATCAGAGAGCTGATCTTCGCTAACACATTCAGGCCTTGAAGCGGCTATATGCATTGCAACATCTTTCGCCAAGGCGGAGTCTTGAGAAGCAAGTACTGTTAGAACTGCAATACGATCACCATGTTTGTAAGCGCCAAGAATGCCTGTATCTGTGCTAATAATTTGTACTCTTCTCACAGAAATATTTTCACCTATCTTTGCAATAATATTTTCTCTTGCCTCATCAACAGTTTCTCCAGAATCAAGCGTTTGACCTAAAAAGCTTTCTACTGATTCAGGTTTGTTCTTTAAAGCCAAAACACCTAGTGCTTCAACAAAGTCAATGAATGCAGAGCCTTTGGTGACAAAGTCTGTCTCCGAGTTAACTTCTAGAATAGCAGCCTGTTTGTTATCATCACTAATTGTAACGTTAACAAGCCCTTCAGACGCAACACGACCCGCTTTTTTGGCAGCTTTCGCTGCTCCCGATGCACGCATTAAATCGATTGCTGCCTCAAGATCAGCATTAGTTTCAACCAATGCTTTTTTGCAGTCCATCATTCCTGCGCCTGTTCTTTCTCTTAGCTCTTTAACTAAAGCGGCTGTAATTGCCATAATTTGTCTCCTGTATATACTGTTCTTAATTGTTAATCAGTTTCAGTTTTCTTTGCAGCTGGTTTCTTTGCAGCTGGTTTCTTTGCAGCTGGTTTCTTTGCAGCTGGTTTCTTTGCA
>ERZ1046740.2469-NODE-2469-length-11898-cov-7.551887_pt1 | contig 11898 bp, 16 predicted proteins | sample MGYA00383093_ERZ1046740 | MGnify/ENA primary metagenome ERZ1046740 (study PRJEB29581, sample SAMEA5548363) | metagenome | biome: marine; feature: coastal; material: water | depth 25 m | study: Short-term variability in the microbial, nano- and picoplankton...
GCATGGCTAATAATCTTGATAATTGTATCTGGAGTGGAAAAAATCGAAGCTAGATTTTTTAATAAGAATATTAGTCGATAAGTTAACATTCAGGCTTAAAAGTGATTATAATAGTCCGATTATTCTGATTGAAGATATACACGAATTATTATGAAAACATTTAGCGCTAAAGCACACGAGGTAAAAAGAGATTGGTTCTTGGTAGATGCCGATGGTAAGACATTAGGTCGTTTAGCAACAGAGATTGCATCTCGTCTTCGTGGCAAGCATAAGGCTGAGTACACGCCACATACAGATACAGGTGATTACATTGTTATTGTTAATGCTGAAAAGGTTAAAGTAACTGGCAAGAAATTTGATGACAAGATGTATCATCATCATACGGGTTATGTTGGTAGCTTAAAGTCGATTGCATTTAAAGATTTACAAGCTAAGAAGCCAGAAGAAATTATCAACAAAGCTGTTAGAGGTATGTTGCCAAAAGGCCCTCTAGGCAGAGATATGTTTAGAAAAATGAAAGTATTTGTAGGTTCTGAGCACACACATGGTGCGCAACAACCGCAAGTTTTAGATATTTAAGGTAAGAAATTATTATGGCAAAGACAGAAATATTTTACGCAACAGGTAGAAGAAAGACATCAGTAGCTCGTGTTTACATGACTAAAGGTAAGGGTGTATTTACAGTAAACAAACGTCCAATGAATGAGTACTTTGGTCGTGAAACTTCTTCAATGATTATCAATCAACCATTAGACACTATTGAAATGAGAGACAAGTTTGATTTCAATATCACAGTTAAGGGTGGCGGTGATACAGGTCAAGCGGGTGCAATTCGTTTAGGTGTTACTCGTGCATTGATGGAATACGATAATGAGTTAAGAGGCGATTTACGTAAAGCTGGCTTTGTTACTCGTGATGCTAGAGTTGTGGAGCGTAAGAAAGTTGGCCGTAAGAAGGCGCGTAAGAGCGAGCAGTTCTCAAAGCGTTAATCACTTTTTGCAAATTAATAAAAAACCCGCTATCAGCGGGTTTTTTATTGCCTGATATTTACCTATCATCATATTTTGATAGTTTGTTATAACGAATAATAGACTGTACAGTTTCAACGTATTCATAGCCAATCTCAGCATAGTTTTCTAATCCTTCAGCAAGTGCTATGCCAGTAATAGGTAGTTGTTGATCGCGCTTATTTTTTCGAATCTGCCTTAAGGTTTTGTAAGCTGAGTTTCTATTAATAGAGTTTATGTAATATTCAATACTTTTGCCAAGTGATGGAAATTTAGCCACTTCATGTGTGGCAGTTTTGCTACGTTTTAAAGGGACAATTCCACAGCCTTTTTCAAAGCACCAAAGGCCGAAAAAATTATGATAGTTTTTAGCAAAACGTGATCTCCCCCAGTTAGATTCATAGGCACCTTGTGCCAAAGCAAGCGATGTTGGGATAATGTCAACACGAGTTAGCAGGGTGTTGATATCTCCCTCTTTGACACGATAATTTTGGTAAATATTTTTTAATTTAAATGGGCTAATATTGTTTGTTTTAATATTGCGTCTAAGTTGAGCAATGCGTTTGTTCTGTTTGTTGATTTCTGGCAAGAGATATTGAAAAAATACCTGCTTTCGATCAGTTGTATTTTTGATTTGTTCAAAGTTAGGTGTTCTTAATGAATTTGCCCAAGATTCAATCCCCCGAAATTCACTCGCATGAAGCGTGGTAGAGGCTAATATCGCAGCTATTAGGGTAGATTTAAATTTCAAAATTTTCACAAGAGGCATTTATAACCTCTATTGTAAACATTTTTTCAATGGGTAAATTAAGTAGGTGTGATTTAATAACTCTTATAACGCCAGCATGAGCAACTATCAATGTGGAATTATATTTTTTGGCAATAATTACATTAAAAGCATTTAAAACACGGCGCTGAAAATCATACAAGTTCTCTGCGTTAGGCGGCTGCTTTCTAACTGGATCATGTTTGAAGGCGTTAACTACATCTTGTCCAATTTCTGTGGCGCTCAGTCCTTGCCAGTCACCAAACCCTAGCTCGGTAAAATTATTAATAATTTCTAATTGAGATTGTTGGTGAGATTGAAGGTGTTTTGCAAAAGAAGCGCATCGCAATAAAGGTGAGCTGGCAATCAATTCCCAGGATTGATTTTGTGTCGTATCAAGCATTTGTTGCCAACCCTTATTCGTTAGTGGATCGTCTTGATTGCCTCTATAGATTCGACCACCAACTGGTTCGCCGTGACGCAGAAGACTAAGCTTCATTCATCAATTTGATCACGAGACATGAGGTGATTAACAGCTTCTGTTGGGCTAATAGTACCTTGTGTGACGTAATAAACTTGCTCACAAATTGGCATTTCAACTTGCTGCTCTGTGGCAATTGATAGGATTAATTCCAAAGTGTTTAAGCCCTCTACCGTTGCACCGACATTAATTAGTGCGTTTTTAACACTATGGTCATTGGCTAGCTCTTTACCAAAACGCCTATTTCTAGATAAATCGTCAGAACAGGTGAGTACTAAATCGCCTAAGCCAGATAGCCCGACAAAAGTAGATTCGTTGGCATGCATGCTTTTGCCTAGGCGTGTCATTTCTGCCAAGCCACGAGTGATTAATGCGGCTTGAGTGTTAATGCCGTAACCTAGGCCTGATGCAATACCTGCAGCAATAGCTAAAATATTTTTAACACTTCCGCCGATCTCAACACCGACAATATCTTTATTGGTATAGGCGCGCAATGTTTTAGTTTGGATTAGGTTAGCCCAATGTTCTCTGGTGTTCTTATCTTTAGAGGCAACCACCAAGGCGGTTGGTTTTTGGTTTGCCACCTCAAAGGCAAAGCTTGGACCTGATAAGACGCAGCCATGATAATTAGGTAGGATTTTTTCAAAACTTTGATATAGAAAGCAGTGGGCGCTGGTATCAAAACCCTTGGTTGCCCAGGCAATTTGGTGCTTTGCATTAAGCAGAGGTTTTAAGGTTTGCAAAACCTCACTAAAGGCATAACTTGGTGTTGCAATTAAAATGTCATGACAATGGCTTAAAGCATCATAACCATGAACAATTTCAATATTGTCAGTATAAGGTTTTGGCAGGGCGTGATGTTGAGGTTTTAATGTTTTTGCCTCAGCTTCAGTATGTGCGTGCAGATAGATTGTATTAAACTTGCCACTTAAAGCAATTGCCAGGGCACTTCCCCAAGCGCCAGCGCCAATAATACTGAGATTATTACTCATTACTGGGCTAGCACCTCATCTAATCTGCCTGATTGGTCAGCAGCGCTTAGGTCGTCAAACCCACCTATATGTACGCCATTAATAAATACTTGAGGCACAGTGCTTCTACCAGTTAATTCCATCACTTCATCCCAATCACTTGAACTTTTTACATAATGTTTTTTAAAAGGAATGCCGCGTTTTTCAAGTAGTTGATAAGCGCGCTGGCAAAAAGGGCAAGAATCACTGCAATAGATTTTATTTTTTTTCATTTTATTCACCGTTAAAGATTAAGTTTCAATAGGTAGTTTAGATCGTTTCCAAGCTTGAATTCCACCCTTAAGATTGTATACATTTTCGTATTCATTGCGGGTTAATAAGCCAGCAATATGACCAGAGCGAGAGCCGCTGCGACAGTAAACTAGGATAGATTTATTTTTGTCTAGTTTACTGAGTTGATTCTTAACGTCACTTAATGGAATGTGCAGATCTCCTTTAATGTAGCCTTGTTTTCTTTCTTTTTGCTCTCTAACATCTAGAATGATTAAATTATCCTCATCCATTAATGATATGGCGGCATTGGCATCAATGTCCTCATATTTTTTTAACTTATCTGCAACAATATTGCCAATTAATAAAGCAATTAAAATCAGTAGGGTGACGGTTGTAAATAGCTGGTCTTCAGCCAGTAAAAAATCAATAATTTCCATGGTTATAGTGTCTTTCCTTGTAAAAAGTTATTTAGCATTTCGTGCCCTTGTTCGGTCAAAATGGATTCTGGGTGAAACTGTACACCCTCTAGTGCAAAGTCTTTGTGTCGAATGCCCATGATTTCATCCATGGCGCCTTCGTCATTTTCGGTCCAAGCAGTTATTTCAAAACAAGCGGGCAAGGTTAGTTGGTCGGCAACTAGAGAGTGATATCTGGTTGCGTTTAATGGATTTTTCAAGTCATTAAACATGGCTTTATTAGTGTGATGTACTTTTGATATTTTTCCATGCATAATTTTTTTAGCACCAATAATATCACCACCAAAAGCTTGAACCATAGATTGAAACCCTAGGCAAACACCCATCACAGGAATCTTCCCACTAAAATACTTGATTGCATCAATAGAAATTCCAGCCTCATTAGGTGTGCAAGGACCAGGAGAGATAACCAAAAATTCAGGGTTTAGAGTCTCAATTTCTTCAATGGTTATTTCATCATTACGATGAACTTCAACCTCTTGACCTAGCTCGCCAAAATACTGCACCAAGTTGTAGGTAAAAGAGTCGTAATTGTCAATCATGAGTAACATAGTGAGGCCTATTTTACCGCTAAAAAGGATGCAAAGTTAAGACACTGAAAATGACAAGTGCTAGCATTAAATCCTGCTTTATTAAGGCGCTTAAAGTGTGTTTCTTTGCTATCTGTGATTAAAACATTCTCGATAGATTGGCGCTTTGCAGAAATTTCTAATTCGCTATATCCGTTGGCGCGTTTGAAGTCTATATGTAAATCAGTCATCAGTTGTTGTTTTTGCTGGTTATTAGAATGAATCTTTTCAGAAATAATTAAAGCGCCACCTGGGTTTAGTCCTTGATAAATTTTATCAATCAAAGCTTGTCGCTCTTCAGGGGGAATAAATTGCAGTGTGAGGTTTAACACTACAATAGAAGCATTATCAAATTTGATTGAATTAATATCAGCACAAACAATAGTGGCGTTATTGATTTTTTTATCCAGATTTTGTTTGCATTTTTTAACCATGTCTGGCGAGCTATCTACCGCGATAATGTGGTTATTTGTATGTGTATTGTTAACGCCTAGTGCAATAGAAGTTGCACCGGTTGAAGCGCCCAAGTCGTAATAATTAGTATTATCTTGTCCGTAAGTTTTTACGCACAGGCCGATCATCTCTATCATTGATTGATATCCTGGCACGCTACGCCTAACCATATCGTCAAATACATCAGCCACTTGAGCGTCGAAGGTAAAGTTAACTAAGTCATTTTTTTGACTGAATATTTCATCACGCACTGTTGCAGTGTTTTTTTTAGGACACATATAAATCTTCCATAAAAAATTCACTAACAAGTAAGTTTGTTGTGCCAATAGTAAATACCGACCTCCTGCCCCAGAGATGATCAGATTGGGTAATTTGCATCATATTGCGCTGAATGCGATCGTCATTAAACAAAACCTCTCCCAAAGGCTTTGAGCCAATGCTTAATATTTCTTCAGTATCGCTTGTTAGTGGAATAACGGAGCGAGCAAAAACTACCGTTTTATGATTACCGAGTAATGCTACTTCGCGAATAACGCATTGGGCATTTACTCCTATTAAGTCTGTTTCGTGAATATGAGGTTGTGCCTGTTGTTGGGATAAAACATTAACCGAGAAATCTTTAAACTGTTGTTTAAGTTTGGCGGTTAATGAGGTTTTATCATCAAGCCATCGCTGTACATTTTTAGGCGCCGTTTTAATCAACGATAAATCTTGCCAAACAAGCTTACTAGTATCAATCATCTGACTATTTTAAGCTATGTATTTGCATACTGTGCACTGTCATGCGTAATCCAGCGATTAATTAGCGCTTGTTGCTTGTCTTCATTTAGCTGTAAAAACTCAGCCGCATAATAATTAACTTGTTTAAGTAGGTAGCCATCACGAACAATATCGGCAATTTTTAGATTGGCAATACCAGTTTGCTGTGTGCCTAAAATTTCTCCTGGTCCGCGTAACTCTAGATCCTTATTGGCTATCTTAAAGCCATCATTGGTTTGCCTTAAAATATCCAAACGCTCAATTGCATTTCCACTGAGTGGCGGCTGATACATAAGAATACAAACACCGGCATCAGATCCACGCCCAACACGCCCGCGCAATTGGTGCAACTGCGCTAATCCCAGCCTTTCAGAATTTTCAATAACCATCAGCGAGGCATTTGGTACGTTGACACCTACTTCAATCACAGTAGTGGCGACCAAAACATGGATGTCGCCAGCGCTAAATTGTAGCATAATATCATTTTTTTCTTGCTTGTTCATCTTGCCATGGATAAGCACAATGGATAAATTAGGCAAATTATCTTGCAAGTATTGATGTGTATCTGTGGCAGATTGCGCACGCAACACTTCTGACTCCTCAATTAGCGTGCAAACCCAATATACTTGGTTACCTTCAGCGCAAACTTGTCTGATTTTTTCAAGCACCTTGTCTTTTTTGTCATTGGCCAGAGCAACTGTCTTAATGGGGCTCCTACCCGGCGGTAATTCATCAATAATAGACGAGTCTAGATCAGCATAGGCGCTCATAGTAAGGGAGCGTGGAATCGGCGTGGCTGTCATTACTAGTTGGTGTGGTGTGTTGTGTGCTTTTTGCGCAAGAGAAAGGCGCTGATGTACGCCGAATTTATGTTGCTCATCAATAATTACTAAGCCAAGTTTGTTAAATTTAACCGTTTCTTGAAATAGTGCGTGTGTGCCAATAATAACTTGAGCCACGCCTGAGCTGATTAAATCTAATTGCTTGTTACGTTCAGCCGTATTTTGAGATCCAGTTAAAAAAGCAATTTCAATGCCCAGGGGGGCTAAATAGTCACTAAATCCGTGCAGATGTTGATGGGCTAATATTTCTGTTGGCGCCATAATAGTTGCCTGAAATCCATTTTCTACTGCTTGAAGACAAGCGAAAACTGCAACAATAGTTTTTCCCGAACCGACATCACCTTGAAGTAATCTGAGCATTGGATGGTTTGAGCTTAAATCGGTATTAATATCGTTAATACTACGTTGCTGTGCATTGGTTAATGCAAATCCTAGGTTGGCTGATAATTGGTCAGCTAGAAGATTGGATATTTTAAATATATTGGAAATTTTTCCTTTACGCTCTTGTTTGAGTTTTAACAGGCTCAATTGCTGTGCGCAAAGTTCTTCAATAATAAGTCTTTGCTGCGAAATGTGTCTAAAATTCGCTATTTCGTCGATATTATCATCAATTTTGGGGTGATGTAGCGTATTCAGTGCCTGTTTGAGTGTTGGCATAGAATTTTTTGCTAAATTTTTAAAATTATCCAAAACAGTGGATTTTTCTAGTGCCTCTAAGGCGAAATTAATCCATTTTTTTATTTGAGGTTGGTGAATGCCAGCTGTTAGAGGGTAAATCGGGCTTAATGTTTTTTCAATCAAGGTTGGTTGGCCTTTAGAAATTAGTCGATATTCAGGGTGGTGAATTTCAAGCCCGTCACGCCCAACTTTTATCTCGCCAAAACACTCAATAAGATCGCCCCGTGTAAGCTGTTGTTTTTGGTATTGGTTGAAGTGAAAAAACCGAAGTAATAAAGTGCGATTATTATCATCTGATAAATAACATAATAATTGACGCTGGCGTGTCGCTACTTCTTCAATGCGGTCAATGGTTAGTTGTACGAGAGCCTCAGTGCCAACTTGTGCTTCGTTTAAAGAAGTAAATTTTGTTTTATTTTGATAGCGATTTGGCAGGTGAAACAGCAAATGTTCCAAATTATAAATACCAATTGCATTAAGTTTTTCTTGAGCCTTGGGGCCTAATCCGTTAAGCGATATAATCGGATCAGAGAGTTGCATGCTAGTAGTTGTAGTTACTCGACTCTACTACCATAACCCCATCCATCTCAACTTGTGCCCCTTTAGGTAGCTCTTTAATGCCAACAGCTGCACGTGCAGGATAGGGCTCGTTAAAGTATTGAGACATAATTTCATTAACAATTGGAAAATTTCCAAGATCTGTTAAGAAGATGTTTAGCTTAACAATATCATTTAAACTGCCGCCAGATTCTTTGCAAACAGCAGTTAAATTTTTAAAAACTTGGTTGATTTGTGCGCTAATATCACCATCAACCATTTCCATAGTTTCTGGCACTAATGGAATTTGGCCTGATAGATAAATCGTTGACCCACCTGTAACGCGAACAGCTTGAGAATAGGTGCCAATTGCTTGCGGTGCTTGATCTGTTGAAATAATGTGTTTTTGCATAATGGGTTAATATGAGTAGTTGATAATTAAAATAATTATACGAACTATTTAGGATTTAAATAAACAATATTTAACTACTTTATTGAGGGTTTTTATGAAGATCACGCCAGAGCTAGAATAGAATTATTATCAATAGCAACCTTTACAGGAGTTTGTAAGATGCGGCATGTTTAAGTCTTAGATTCAAATGCTAGTTTAATGCCCAAACCAAGCAGAACTGCGCCACTGGTGCGATTAAACCATTTCAAAATATTAACTTTTTGTTGTAAGTAGCCAGAAAATCTTCCAGACAAATACCCAATGGGCGCCTTAACAATAAAAGCCAATAGGGCGAAGCTAGCACCCAGTGTAAATAAATAATAAGCAGGGTTTGCAATATCAGCAGAGATAAATTGTGGGAGATAAGCAAAATAAAAAATGGTTATCTTAGGATTGGCAATGTTAGAAAATGCACCAGCGATAAAAGATTGCTTAAATGAAGTACTGACGCTTTGTTCAAGTTGAAGTTTGCTCGGTTCAGATAAAAACAACCGAACACCTAGATATATTAAATAGGCAGCACCAATATATTTAATAATGATGAACGCCATTTCTGACGCCATTAAGAAAGCGCCCAAACCAAATGCAGCTAAAAGCGAATGACCTAATAGACCAACACCAACACCTGCTGAAGTAACCATTCCATTCTTTGAGCCCTGAGAAACTCCCTTAGAGATGACCAATAACATGTCTTGACCAGGGGTAAGAATAATAGCCAGCGAGGTAACTATAAATAGTGCAATTTGAGTATCCAATTTTAATATGCCTTAAAAATTTGAAAAGTAATGTTTGTTCATTGTATCTAAATTTATAACAAGTCTGGAAGTTTATTTTGAACAAGGCACATGGTTGGAATGTTACGAAATCCTATGCTTTTTAAAGAAATAAATGGCTATTACAAAAGTTATAACTTCACTAAAAGGCATGGCAATATACACCCCAATTACGCCAAAAAAGTATGAGAATATACTTACAAGTGCGATGGGAAGTATCAGGCTTCTAGCAAGCGCAATGCTTGCTGAAGCAAAAGGCTGATGGATGGCTGTCAAGTATGAAGTGATAAGGATATTTACCCCTACAAAGAAACGCAATCCAGGCGTAGTGTAAAAATTCTATGGTGATGTTTTTTGTTTGTAAACTGTTGTCGCCTAAGAATATGTTCACCAAAGATTCAGGGGTAGATAGCACAAAAGTTATTAAAGTTAAGCCAAGAGCTAAAATAGTAACTATTGACAGCTTTAGAAAAATCTTTATTCTTGCAAATTCCTGTGCTCCATAATGCTTTGCCACAATAGGCTGAATACCGTTGCCTATGGCAAAACTTGTCATAATGCTAATCATAATAAAATAAGAAACAATGGTGTATGCGGCAACACCATCGCTACCCAAATACTTTATCAGTATTAAGTTAAATATCATCACGGTGATACCTATCGAAGATTCATTAACAAATTCAGAAGTGCCGTTTTTAATTACTTTAAATACAACCTTAAAACCCCCGCTTGGCTTAATAAGCTTCAGGCTGGCTTTCTTGGTAAAAAAGTGAGGTAACAATACAAGGGTGGTTAAAGTGTAGGATATGCCTGTTGCCCAAGCCGCACCTTGGAGTCCGTAACCAAGCTCCACAATAAATAAATAATCCAAAACCATATTAACAATTGCAACTGAGAGTAGCGCTAAAAAAGAAAGGTTTGGATTTTCATCAGCTCTGACAAAATAATCCATCGTGATACCCACCATTAGAAAAGGTAGAAACATTGTCGTGATAGCGATATAAGTGTAGCTACTTTGTTTAAATTCACCCTCTATGTCTAAAAAATTTAAGATATTTTCAATATTGAAATAAACTACTCCACAAGACAATATGCCAAATATGATGGCCGCAACAATAACTTTGGAAAAGACATTTAAAGCCGCATCTTTTTTATTTTCACCCAAGAGTTTTGACACCATAACACTACCGCCAACAGCAAGCGTTAACGCTGCACCAAACAATATGGAGAATATTGGATAGGCGATATTTATTGAGGCTAGTCCAATTGCGCCGACATAATTTCCCACGAAATACCCGTCAACAATACTGGCAGAAGATATCGCCAAAAGTCCAAGAATAGATGGAATTATGTATTTAAAAAACACCAAGATGGGTTTTTGTTCTAGCATGATTTTTCCTGTATTTTTATATTAGCAACTAAGCAAAAAAGCCCAGCGTAACGCTAGGCTTTCTTAGTGGCTGCATTTTGGGTTATTTTAGTTCATTTCCCAGCATTCTTTTTAACGTACCATCTTTGTCAATGATGTGATGTTTTAGGGCGCCAGCAATATGTAATATCACAGCAAGCATTAAAATATTTCCTCCTAAGCCGTGTACAGTGTGAGCAATAAAGGCTATCGACTCATTGATGGCTATCATTTCCATTGGATTGCTAGGATCTGGGTTGGCTGCCACTAATTCAAGTCCAAATACAGCAACGCCGTAACCTCCCATGGCTGACATTATGATCCCACTGATTGGCATTAATATTGTGCCAATAATGAGTAAGTAATGCACAAATTTGGCAAGTTTATGCATAGAGGGAGAAGGGCTTCCTAAAGGTTTTGGAAAGCCGTTCGACATGCGCCATATCACACGATATATTGCAAATAGAAGGATTATTACACCAACAGATTTATGAATCCCATATAGCTCATAAGCTTCATTTTCTACCATGTAGATGCCAATTATTAGTAAAGCAATAAAAACTATAGCGACTATCCAATGTAGTGCTATAGTCTTTCTAGTGAATTTTGATAGTGTATCTTGCATATATAACTCCTATTTTTTATCTATTAATGAGACCCGTCACAAAAAGGGTTGTTGGCGGTTTTTCCACAGCCACAAACGTACAGTTGTTCGTCTGCTCTGGCTGTGTATGCTAGTGGCTCAATATCACTACCTTGATGTGCACCATCACAATAGGGTGGCGTGCTAGTTTTTCCGCACTGGCAAATATATTTTGTTTCGCCTGCAGATATATTAACAACGTAAGGCTGGCCTTTAGAATTCATATTTCTCTCCGTTTAAGTAAAGTTCCAGTGTATTATATATTGTAGAAAATTTAATATTAATACTGTATTTTTGAATTACTGTTTCCATATGACTTGTAATAATATCATCTTATGAACACCAAGCTATTAGACGGAATGACCATATTTGCAATGGTTGTTGATAGCAATGGTTTTTCTAGCGCCGCTAGACTCTCGGGGCATAGTACCTCTCATTTAAGCAAGGTGGTTAATAGACTTGAGTCTAGGCTTGGTGTATTACTATTAAACAGAACAACACGTACAATCAGCCTCACCCCAGAAGGAGAGTTGTATTACCGTTATTGTGTCAATATTATTAATGAGGCAAAACAGGTAGAGCACCAACTCGAGGGGCAAAAATTAGAGCCACAAGGTCATTTGAAAATAAGCTGCCCATTGGTTTTTGGTTTGAGTAAATTGCAACCATTAATATTGTCCTATACAGATAAATATCCTAAAGTAGATATAGAGCTAAATTTAGAAGGTAGATATGTTGATATCGTTGGCGAAGGTTATGATTTAGTATTTCGAGGTGTAGATAAATTAGAGGATTCAAATCTCATTAGTAG
>ERZ1046740.2471-NODE-2471-length-11891-cov-4.525938_pt1 | contig 11891 bp, 12 predicted proteins | sample MGYA00383093_ERZ1046740 | MGnify/ENA primary metagenome ERZ1046740 (study PRJEB29581, sample SAMEA5548363) | metagenome | biome: marine; feature: coastal; material: water | depth 25 m | study: Short-term variability in the microbial, nano- and picoplankton...
TGGAGTTCAGACGTGTGCTCTTCCGATCTCGTCTGCTTTTGATTCCCATGGTTCAAAAAACTCTAAGTCAACAGACATCGTCATTCTTTCGTGGTCGACAGCAGTAACGGTCTGTGCTCCTTTGCCTACTTTTTCGTTTCCGTTCCATTCGTTCTTTGATCCAACAGTGCCGTCTTCCCCTGTGAAAGAGCGCTCCATGTTGGGGTCATATTCATTCCACGGAGACCATGCGTTTTGAGCTTTTAGAGAACCCACATGGCTCCAAAGTTGCGCGGCAGAAACGTCATACGTCTGCGACCTTGTAATCGTCATAGTTTTAGGTAAAATTAAACTAGCGACCAAAGCCAATGCTACCAAAACAACCAAAAGAATTAAAATCGTTTTTAAGGCTTTCATTTTATTTCATTAATTGATGATTCTGTGAATTTATAAAATTTCAATCATTTTTGAGACAAATACGTGGCAACAATTAACTCCAAAGACAGATAGATGTGCAAACAAACACTCTTGGCGAGCACCACAAGACTGGTGTATGATTTGAGGCAGAATCAAGATGAGCAGAGAGCTCTTGCAATGAAAAAGTATATGAAAAATCGCTTTGAATTTTTTGGCCTCCCATCTGCCGATCGCAAGTTGTTTGCAAAGCCCGGTGTGGCGTTAATGAAAGAAGAAAAAGATCCTTTTAGAAGTGTACAAGAGTTATTCGCACAACCACAAAGAGAATTACACTATGTCGCCATGGAAGCGTTCTTTAAATACCGCACGCTTTGGTCAGCAGAGACACTCTCCGAGCTTGAGTGGATGATTATGACTAATTCTTGGTGGGACTCAGTAGACTTTATAGCGTCTAACTGTGTCGGCTACTATTTATCAAAAGACTCAAGGAATGCCAGAGAGGTTGCTAAAAACTGGATTGACGCGGACTCTATGTGGTTGCGCCGATCTGCTTTATTATTTCAGCTTAAATATAAAGAGAAGACCGACCAAGAGTTGTTGGCATATTTAATTGAAAAGACCCAAAACGAAAAAGAGTTCTTTATTAGGAAGGCAATTGGATGGTCTTTGCGTCAGTATGCGAAATTCAATCCCGACTGGGTCGTGGAATTTGTCAATTCGCACTCCCTTCAAAACCTAAGTCGAAAAGAAGCGCTCAAACACCTATAGCCTGCACAATGTACAATGCTGTACAAACAGTGGATAAGTGATGGAACGGCCTTCGCTAGTATTTTGAGAATTCCAATATATTTGTCATGTGTCTTTATTGTCAGATAATTTACGCTTCTTAAGGAAGTCAAAAGGGTTAACCCAAGCTGATTTTGCGGAAAGAATTGGAGTGAACCGCTCCGTAATTGGGGCCTATGAAGAAGGTCGCGCAGAGCCCAAGCTTCAAACCCTCCAAACAATTTGCAATTTTCTCGGTCTGTCGTTGGATGAAATTCTTAATAAGAAATATGACCTCCTTACGAACGAAAGCCCGAAAACCGATGTTAACGGGCAAAACCTGCGGATCTTGCCTGTGGCTTTGAACCAAGATGAGGAAGAAACGGTTAGCCTTGTCCCCGAAAAGGCCTCGGCTGGGTATGTCAAAGGGTATACAGATACGGAGTATATTGGAAATTTACCCCAATTCAACTTGCCCTTTCCTGAATTAAAGGCGGGCAAAACCTACCGCGTCTTCCAAATACAAGGAGACTCGATGTTGCCATTACAGTCTGGCACTTATATCATCAGCGAATACCTAACAGATTGGAATGACGTGAAAGACAATCGTTGCTATGTCTTACTCACCCGTGATGATGGAATCGTATATAAGCGAGTTGAAAACAACATTAAAAAAGACGGAACCCTCCAACTTATTTCGGACAATTCTGACTTTCAACCATATTCTATTCACATTGATGAAATCTTAGAAATTTGGCGCGGTTTAGGAACGATTTCTTTCGACCTTCCCAATAGCACAGTTGACTACACCAACCTACAACAGGTCATGCAAGCAATCAATAATATTCAGAAGGATATGTCTGACTTAAAGAACAAAAATTAGTTTTTAGTTCGTTAAAATCTACAGAGCACTGACAACTAGGTGCTTAAGCTTAATTACATTTGTCACTATGGCTTCCTCTATGAAGCGTCTGCTTGTGCTTACTTTCTTCTTTATAGTAGGGGCTCGAGCATTCGCACAATATCCATTGTCTTATGGACAAAGCAACCTGGCGGGTGTTCAAGGCGTTATTTATAACCCAGCAAACCTAGCAGACAATCGGTTAAAAATAGATATTCAGCTCGCGACTGTTTATGCCCACGTTGATAATAGCTTTATCAATTTTAGTACCCCTTATCCCCAAATTCAGGTTCTGAATGGCAAACTTGACACCTTTTATTACGACGAAAACGATATTCCTGAATTTGAAAGTTACTATTTAGAAGAGCGTTTAAACGGCAACCAAAAAACATTTTCTGCAAATGTTGAGGTCGGAGGTCCTTCTTTTATGATGAACCTCAAAGATCGCAGTGGCTTTGCTTTCTTCACTCGGTCTCGTTTTGCTGCTCATCTAGCTGGCTTGGACGAAAGTCTTTTAAAAATCTTCATGGAAGATCAAGATACGAGAACTCCAGCCTACAAACCCAAGCAACACCAAATCAGACATCTCGACCAAGAATACGAGCAAGGACCAATGAGTATTGGGGCAATGGCCTTTCAAGAGTTCGGACTTTCCTATGCACGAGTACTCGATGATCATCGCGAGAACTTCTGGAAAGCAGGAGCTAGTTTCAAATACCTAGTTGGTTTTGGTGGTGTCAATGCACGTTTTGATAATATCAATTATCAACTTACTGGGATTGATTCAGCCCAATTTACAAGCGTTAACGGGAGTTACTCTTACATAAAAGAAGACTTTTTTAATCAAAGTGGGTTTGGAGTAGGCAACTTCTTCGGCAAGGACCGCTTAGGTCGCGGTGTAGCATTAGATTTAGGTCTCGTATATGAGTACCGCCCCAATTTCCGAAATACTTACTATATGATGGATCGAAAGCGTCACGAAGACCCAACCATCTCAAAATATAAATTCCGTGTTGGTGCCGCTCTAGTTGACATTGGACAAATCAACTATAAATCATACGCCCGCCAGGTCAATGTTGGCTCCGACAGCACTACTCTCTGGAACAATTTCGATTCGTACAAATCTCCCGGTGACCTTCCTGAACTCGACAGCTTTGCCTTTGCTCATTTTGCTGGTGTAGATACTAGTAACGATTTCACGATGAAGCTTCCTGCTAGCCTAAATCTAGACTTTGACTTGCAACTCAGCTCAAATTGGTATTTAGGTTTTCGATATATGCAAAGCCTCCGGGGTAAAAAGGTTCAAGGAGTGCGCAAACCAAATCGCGCATTAACAAATATTCGATACGAAAGCGAATTCTTTGAATTTGGCACGTCTTTCCAATTTGGAAAAATGCGTAGCCCTGTTCAGATGGGAATGTATACCCGTGTTGGTCCGGTATTTATTGGTTCTGACAATCTAGGGAGCCTTATAAACACTAAAAGCTCAAATGGTATTAATTTATATGCTGGCGTCCGATGGGGAATACACCCTCGAAAAATTAGCGATAGTGACAACGATGGAACATCCGACGAAAAAGACAAGTGCCCCGAATTGGCGGGCAGCGAATATGCCTGGGGATGCCCTGATAGAGACGATGACCGTGTAGCAGATCGGGACGACAAATGTCCAGACATCAAAGGTGACAAACGGCTAAAAGGTTGTCCAGACCCAGACGGAGATGGTGTAGTTGGCAAGGACGACTTTTGTCCCGATGAGTTCGGTGGTCGCGGCCAAGGTGGTTGCCCCGATATCGATATGGATGGTGTAGGAAGTCACATAGACGACTGTCCTGATGATCCTGGACCAATTTCAAACAATGGCTGTCCTGAAGGCATAACAGTTGTTGAACAAGAGATTGAAACAGTTGCTAGCGAACCCGAAGAAATTGTTGAAATAGAAGTTGTAAAGGATACCCCAAAACCAGAAGCTGAGGTATTTGAAGAAGTGGTTGAGCCCGTTGAAATTAAAAAACCAGAACCAACAATTGATCCGAGACCTGCCCCGATTACATCGGAGTTCAATTTTGATTATAACACCTTTGACTATTACGTAGTTCTAGGAGTATACAAAAACAAAAACTTGGCAGACGCCTTATCAAAAAAACTATACACCCAGGCAAAGGTGCTTACGTATATCTTTGAAGATGGATCCAATGGTTTGAATTATGTAACCTTTGGAAGAGCGGATTCGGACCAGATAGCAAGAAAGTTTAAGAAGATGCTTGACAAACCCGAAGTAAACCGCTTAATAAACGGTCATGTTTGGTGGAAGAAAATAGCGAAATAACAAAAGACGAGGCGTTAGCCGAATTTAGCGGCAAGTCGTTTATCAATGGCGGACTAGTTTCGAACATTCTAACCGTTACAGTAATATCCCTATTTGTTATGTCGGTTTTTATAATGCTCAAAGCACCGATATGGTTGAGTATGATTGCCCTTCTGGGAGCAATGTATTACCTCATCAAGAGACGTAGCGGCACCGCCAAATATCAGGTACATTCTTGGGGTTTTAGTCAATCCCTGCACCCTAACATTAAAGGCTCTAAAGTCATCAATCGAAGTTTCACCTGGCATGACGTTCATAGCTTCAAGCAAGGCACCGACATGGATCGACAAAGGCGGGAATACAATTACTTGAAGTTGGAAGTCAATAAAACACCAAAAAGTTTTTTGATACATGACCAAGATGGCGACATGGCTGCCTTTTTATCGTTTCGCGACACATTTGTCGCACAGTTAGACTTATACAATTCTGGGTTTTCGTCCGACCACATCCCTCAAATTGGAGAGCACACTGGTCATCAAGTTTTAGAAAATCCCGACTTCTACAAAACAGTCTGGGCAAAGTTGATTACTGTGTTCTTTGTGCTCTTTAGCATATTAGCGGTGGTCTATGTGGGCAGTGTTGAAAATGTTCGACACACCAACCTATATCGAATCTTTATCGTTGTGGTTCCGGGTACCATATATATGGTCTGGCGTGTCTTTATCAAAAAAGGAAATTAAGCTCTTATGAAAATATTAAAGTTCGTTCTAATCTTCCTAGGCTTCTTAATTTTAGGCGTCATCGTCGCACTTTTGTTAAGTCCAAAGGAGGTGAATTATGAAAACTCTGTGGAAGTAAGTGTGAGTCCTAAAATTGCTTGGAAGGCTTTTACAAATGAAGAGGCAATGAAGCTTTGGATTCCAAACCTCAAAAGTATTGAGCACAAAAGTGGAGACCCGATGACCTTAGGGGCTGTTTCCGAATTGACATTTGAAGAAAATGGGCAAGAACTAACTCTTTTGGAAACGGTTACAGGAGTGGAGCCTGGCAAGTCATATGCCTTTCAATTGGTTGCAGACAAGCTTATGGAAATTAATACAGACGTAAGACTTGAGGCCGTTGAGTCGGGCACTCGTATTCAGAGTTCATCTAAAGTAACGCCATTAACTTGGATCTTGCGCCTAACACTCTTTGGCGCAGAGGAGACCATGCGCGACAGAAGTCAAGAGGGATATGATAAATTGGCCGATATAATCAATGCTTCCTCTTCTTTTGGTAAGGACGGTGGACCATAATTTACTCCTTCCTTGGCGCCTCACATGGTACCTTTTTCACATTTGATCCATTGACAGAAAACCTAGGAATATTATCACAATGCCTAGTATTGTATAGAATACCCGCGCGCCATTTCTTCCAAAGACCTTAAGCGCCCATTGCGCCTTTCGATTGCTGAAAAAGAAGTCCCAATTTAATAGGCTTGCCAGAATGGAGAAAAACCCTGCTCCAAAGATGATAATTGAAAAAATTGTTGACTCCATTGATGTTCTTTCTGGCTAATTTTACTCGATTTTACGCTTTTTTTGATTCTTATGACGACTTGGGACGCTCTACGTACGCAACACTCTTTGCCTAAGGGTGTTTATCTCGACACATGCGCCAATGGCCTTATGGCTCAGCCGGTAATTGATGCCGGCATTCAGGCTGATCAACGCTTTATTGATGATCCCAGTTTATTGCGTACCTGGTGGATGAGTGAAGGGGCAAATTCCGTAAGAGACAAGCTGGCTCCTTTTCTAAAAGTTTCAAGAAGCAACTTGGCATTGGTTCCTAGTTTTTCCACTGGTATTAACTATTTGCTACCCTCACTTCTCGACAAGAAGACGGTCATGATTTTGGACAATGAATACCCCTCATTGGCCCTACCTTTCACGCTGAATGGATACAATGTCCTCTCTCCCATCATTCCTCCAAATGAATGTTCCACTGAGTCTATTCTTTCAGAAATTGACAGAATACGACCGGATATTGTGGCAATTAGCCATATACAGTGGCTAAGTGGTTTTAAGGTCGATTTAAAGCTGTTAGGAGCATTCTGTAGAGCAAAAGACATAATGACCATAGTTGACACAACACAGAGCTTTGGCGCTCACCCTTTGTCCCCTGAGGCCTTTTCTATAGACGTTGTGGCAGCTAGTGGATACAAATGGGCCGTCGCTGGTTTTGGAAACGGCTTTTTATACTGCGCACCTTCTGTTTTTGAAAAAATGTCTGTCAAGACAGGTGGCTATAGCAGCTTTGTCCAAAACAATAATAGCTGGTCCTATGAAAAAACAATGAAGAGTTTTGAGCCTGGCCATTCTGACCATGTTTCTTTCTCACGATTATCTGCAGCGATTGATCGCATCGAAGAAATCGGGCTCCCCAAAATTAATGCGCGTATTTCAGCCCTATCTAAAACCGCACGTGAAAAAGTGTTGGAAAGCGGGCACAAACTTGTAGGGGAATACTCAGAAGTTCACAGGAGTTCAATATTTAGTATCCTACCAAACGAGTCAACCTTTTCTAAACTTGAAGAGCATAATGTCTGCTATTCAAAACGTGGCGGTGCTGCCCGTATTGGTATCCACTATTATAATAACGATGAAGACATCCGTCTTCTATTCGAAGCACTAAGTTAAGAAGGCACAACTTCCACGCCTTTCCAAAAAGCCACTTTTAATTTTATGTGCTTGGCCAAGGCCTACACTGGCAGGTAATACCACGATGCGTCTTTATTACTCCTGCCTTCTATCTCCGTGCTAAAATAGAACGTTTCTCCCTTCCAAGGACATACAGTATGTGTTAAGGGAGGTTTTAAGTGTTCTTCATTTATTGCGTCTGCTGGGAAATAATGGTTTTCTTCAATCACAACCGTTTCGTCTCTCTCTGCCAAAACTGTCCCATTCCAAATTGCTTTCATCCTTTTTCTACTTTATGAACAAATAGTCTCTAAAAAGCTCTTCCTCGTCTTCAAAGAATGCAGCCAGCTCCATTCCTGTGTTTTTAAAAAGCTCTTCCACCATTTTACCGTCGTACTTCTGGCTAATTTCTGTATTGATTGCCTCAAACGCCTTTATGAAAATAGATTTTTGTACCCAGGGCAAGTATACCTCCTGATCTTTTTGCGAAATCAGAAAGCTTTTTGTCGTCCCAGTTATTGGGTCATATGTTGCAATATGCTTGTACTGAGACCTGTCAAAGTTTGCGCCTAATTCTCGGTTAATCCGATCGAGCAGGTTGAGGTTAAACTCTTTAGTCACTCCTGCACTGTCACTATAGGCGTCAATAATTCTTTGCGGGTCCTTCTTCTTGTCTAACCCAATTAAAAATGCATCCCCTTTCCTCAAAGAGTTTGCAATTGCGTTGATAAAATTCTTTCCTTCCTCCATCGTGAGATTTCCAAGGTTAGACCCCAAGAAGAAAATGAGACGTTTAGTTTCGGACTTTTCATTGCTCAGAAGCTCTAAGGCTCCTTGGTAAGTATTCGTCACGCTCTCTATTTGCACTTTGGGCAAATGGGTGTTGATTTTCTTTTTAAGTATAGTAAGAACGTTCCTTGAAATATCTACCGGTCGATATTTTACTTTCACATTCTTTTCCACCAATTCCTTGAGAAAAAGCAATGTTTTGGTGCCATCTCCTGCACCTAGTTCTATGATTTCAATCTCAGCATTTTCGAGGCCAAGTACATGAACAATATCTTTAGAATGATTTAGGAAAATTTCAAATTCAGATCTAGTCAAATAATACTCGGGCAAGTGCATGATTTGCTGAAAAAGCACATCCCCTTTTTCGTCATAAAAGTACTTTGAACTCAGACGTTTATTGCCTGCCATTAGGCCCTCACGTATATCTTTTTCAAACTCAGACTCTTTTATTCTTTCCTTTATTTTCATTTCCAAATTTTACCTCGCCAGTCTGATCCCTGTGAATTGCCATTGTAATTGGGGATGAAAAAAATTCCTATATGTTTTCCTACTGTGCCCGTGAGCTGTAGCAATAGAGCTCCCTCGAAGTACCTGCTGATTTACCATGAATTTACCGTTATATTCACCCAATGCCCCGGGTGCTTTTCTAAAACCTGGGTAGGGAATAAAGGCACTTGAACACCACTCCCAGCGCTGCCCCCAATGAAATTGATCACTCGCTATCTCCCATTCTTGTTCACTTGGTAATCGCATTTCTTTCCATGTGGCAAACGCGCTTGCCTCGTAAAAGTTTATATGTGAAACCGGAGCTTCTGGTATTAGTGGCTTTAACCCTTCTAGTGTATAGTGCTTTTCTAGTTCTTCTTTCCAATATAGGGGTCTTTGGGCTTTTTCTTGTTGAACCCAAGCCCAACCTTCTTCATGCCAAAAATTAAAATCCTTGTATCCTCCATTTTCTATAAATTCCTTGTATTGCTGGTTTGTTACCAAAGAGCTTGAAATTTCGTAACTGTTTAGATAAAACTTATGCTGAGACCTCTCATTGTCGAAACTAAAACCCTCTCCGTCATGTCCCACTTCATATAGTCCTTCCTCAATCATTACCCATGACTCGTTTTGCTCGGCTGTGTGTGCATGAAATTGAGCGTATGCTACATCAAACGGTTGAACTCCTAGACTGTATTTTAAGTCGGTTATTAGCAACTCTTGGTGTTGTTGCTCATGATTTATCCCAAGTTCCAAAATTTTTAAAGTAGCACCGTCGAGGCTATTTTTAACAAGAAGGTCTTGAATCTGTTTTGTAACAAATTGTCGGTATTCTATGACCCTTTTGACGCTTGGCCTAGTCAAAGACCCTCTTTGATTTCTATTCACCCTCTCTCCTACGTTATTATAATAGCTGTTGAAATAGTAGCTGTATCTTTCGTCAAAAGGTTTGTAGTTGGGTTGTTTAGCTAAAACGAACTCTTCAAAAAACCACGTTGTGTGTGCTAAGTGCCATTTTGCCGGACTTACAAAAACAACAGGTTGTGAGTTGTAATCTTCTTTGTGCAATGGAGAAACAATCACTTCGGTTCTGGATCGAACGATTAGAAATTGCTCTAGTAATCTAGTCCCTTTATCCAATAAGTATTGATTGTAGGTCAACATGTTTTTTGTCTTCTTCAATAATAAACAACAATATTCGCCCATTTCATTTTTGTAGTTTCCCCTGTCCAAGGTGTAAACACATCTATACCCTTATTCCCCATAATCCCTCAAGGTTCTGTCAAATAAAAGTCCCACCTATTTACTCATCATATTTTGTAATATTGCCTCAATCAGTTAAAATATAATTCTATGGACTTCCTTACTGCTGACAATATTTTGAGTTTGCTTATGTTGATACTATTGCAGGCCGTATTGGGCTTTGACAATTTGTTATACATTTCTCTTGAAAGCAAGAAGGCTCCTGTTGAAAAGCGCTCTTTTGTCAGAAAAACTGGCATTGGTGTTGCAATTGTTTTGAGAATAGTCTTGCTTTTCTTTTTAGTTTCACTCATCGAGAAAGTTCAAAACCCCTTTTGGACTTTTGATGTAAACGGTGTTGCGAAAGGAAGTTTTAATTTTCATAGTGTTATCGTGCTTATTGGTGGTGCCTTTATTCTTTATACCGCCATGAAAGAGATATGGCATATGATTTCAATTGATCATGAAGAAAAAGAAGACAACAAACCACGATCTGCGACCAATGTAATCGTTTGGATCGTATTGATGAACCTAGTCTTTTCATTTGACTCTATACTGAGCGCGATGGCTCTCACGGATGTTTTTTGGGTTATGGCTGTTGCTATCATTATAAGCGGTCTCTTAATGATTTGGTTAGCAGAATCTGTTTCTACATTTCTTCATAAGAATAGAATGTATGAAGTCTTAGGATTATTTATTCTGTTCGTTGTTGGAATAATGTTGGTGACTGAAGGAGGGGAATTAGCTCATCTCGAATTATTTGGAAATGAAATTATACATATGAGTAAAACAACTTTCTACTTTGTAATTGCAGTTCTTGTTCTTACTGACATAGTCCAAACAAGATATCAGAAAAAATTATCCAAAGAGCTGCATTAACCAAAAAGACCTATCCCAATTAATTATGAGATAGGTCTTTATTAAAGTTGTCGGGATGACTGGATTCGAACCAGCGACTTCACGCCCCCCAGACGTGTACTCTAACCTGACTGAGCTACATCCCGAATGAGTTGGATTAACTTAAATGGCTAATTTACACTGCCAAATTGCTCCAAGAATCTCTTGTCATTTTCGAAGAATGTGCGGAGATCTTTCACTCCATACTTGAACATAGTAATGCGCTCAACACCCATACCAAAAGCAAACCCTGAATACTTAATGGGATCGATATTGCAGTTTTTTAGCACATTGATATCCACCATTCCACAGCCTAATATTTCCAACCAACCAGTCCCTTTTGTTAACCTGTAATCGGCTTCCGTTTCTGTTCCTAAATAAATATCCATCTCGGCAGACGGTTCTGTAAAAGGAAAATAACTCGGTCGAAATCGAACCTTCGTATTGGGCCCAAAGAATTCTTGCACAAATAAATAGAGGGTTTGTTTAAGGTCCGCAAATGAAACACCTTCATCAATATATAATCCTTCAATTTGATGAAAGAAACTATTTGAACGGGCTGAAATAGCTTCATTTCTATAAACTCTTCCTGGAGATATCGTCCTAATTGGTGGTTCTTCCCTTTCCATTACCCTTACCTGGACTGAACTTGTATGAGTTCTTAAGGATAATTTTTCTTCAATGAAGAAAGTATCCTGCATATCCCTAGCGGGATGATTCTCAGGGAAATTTAAGGCGGAAAAATTATGCCAATCGTCTTCAATTTCTGGTCCTTCAGAAATATTAAATCCCATTTTAAGAAAGATATCTATCATCCTATTCTGAACGATGCTCAAGGGATGTCTTGATCCTTTTGAAAACTTTGGACCAGGAAGTGAAGTGTCAATCTGTTTTATTCTTTTTTGTCCAGAAAGACCATCGAATGCTTCTTTTGCAGAATCAAATTTGTCATTCAGTTCTGTTTTTAAATCATTAATTAATTGACCAACTTCTTTTTTTTGTTCGTTTGGAACCAATTTGAAATCTGCGAACAAGGCAGTTACTTCTCCCTTCTTTGCTAAAAATTTCAACCTAAATTCTTCCATCCTATCATGGCTGTCTAGAATAAAGGCTTTTGCTTCCTCTCGCAACTGATCAATTTTTTCTTTCATGAATCAATTTCTTCGTCGACAAAAATACTTCCTCTGATGTTCATCGACAATCTTACTATCTACATTCCCACAATGTATTAATAGTTATTATGTTTTAAATATTAAATAGTTCTTATTTCTTTAGTGCTGTGGATTTGTGGAAAGACAAAAAATTGACCATCATTTTTTTAGTCTTCAACATTTTTTACCCAACTGAGGCTAGCTTAATACCGTGCATATTAGGGAAAGTATATTTTACTTTGGTGATAACTAAAATTTTCAAGCGCTGATTGTGTGTT
>ERZ1046740.2478-NODE-2478-length-11872-cov-7.683253_pt1 | contig 11872 bp, 7 predicted proteins | sample MGYA00383093_ERZ1046740 | MGnify/ENA primary metagenome ERZ1046740 (study PRJEB29581, sample SAMEA5548363) | metagenome | biome: marine; feature: coastal; material: water | depth 25 m | study: Short-term variability in the microbial, nano- and picoplankton...
CTCGAGAGATACATTAGTTCATCTTACTGATAGCGCAGGAGCAATCTATAAGATACCAGTACTAGATGGATTTAGTTTCTCTCAAGCAACCAATGCAACGGAAGTTACATTGAATGAGATGGCAACAGCAGCAGGTGTTAGTCGAAGATCTAGACAAATGTTTACAGATTCTTACGCTCCTGCAGAATGGTCATTTCAGACTTACATCAGACCTTTCAAATCTGGTGGTGCAGGCTCAGGCGGAGAACATTCAGCAGTCGCACATCACATGGTAGAAGAACCTCTATGGAATGCTTTGGCAGGAAGTGGAGCAGTAGGCGCATCTGGAACAGCTTTAACAGCTGATGGTACAGACGCAAATATAGCTTTTACAAATTCAAACAAAGTTGAACTTGATACCTTTGACCTATTCTTCGAAATGGGCAGTGGTAAAGCAAGCCCAACTATTTATAAAATAGAAGGATGTGTTGTAAATGAAGTTTCAATCGATTTTGATATCGATGGAATTGCAACAGCAAATTGGTCAGGAATGGGTAAAATCATAACTGAAGAAACTACCATGTCAACCGCAACTAAGTACGAAGGAACAGCAGCAGCTGATACTAACAACTTTATTAGAAACAGATTAACAGATTTAACTGTAACTAATGATGTTGTAACAGATACAGTTAACGGAGCAGTATCAAGTTCTACATCTGTTACTTTGGATAATGGTAGTGCATTAATCAAAGTCGGACAGGTTGTTTCAGGAACTGGAGTAACCGCAGGTACAACTGTAAGTGCAATATCAAGTACTACTTTAACACTAAGTGCCGCAATGTCTATTGCAGACGGGGCAACACTTACGTTTTCAAATGCAGGTATGACTGATACTTATACATTAACACTAACTGGTGGAAACATTACTATTTCAAATAATATGACTTTCTTAACACCAGAAACACTAGGCATTGTAAACCAGCCTTTAGGACATGTTACAGGAACTCGTTCTGTATCAGGTAACTTTACTTGTTACTTAAATACTCCTTCAAGCGGCAATTCTAGTGCAGATTTATTTGAGGACATCATTGAATCTACCTCAGTAATAACAAATTCATTTGATTTGACTTTTACTATTGGTGGAACAGGAAATACTCCAAGAGTAGTTGCAAACTTAAACAACTGCCACCTTGAAGTACCTACACATTCAATTGATGATATCGTAAGTTTGGAAACAACTTTCCATGCCTTACCAACCTCAATTGACGCTGTAGACGAAATAGATTTAATCTTTCTCGGACCAACAGTAACATAATTTTAGAAGGGAGGGGCAACCCTCCCCTCATTTAACCAGGAAACAGAATGACAGAACAAGAAAACAAATCAGTATCACTAGCGAGTTTATTAACTCCAAGCAAAACAGTAGCAGTGGACTATCCAGGAATGGATGGATTCTCTGTTGACCTTTGCTATTTAGCAAGGGAAGAATTACTAAAACTAAGAAGTCGTTGTCTTTCACAAAAGTTCAATCGTAAAACAAGAGCATTTGATGAACAACTTGACGAAGATAAGTTTTTAGTAGAGTACGTAAAAGCTGTAATCAAAGGATGGAAAGGCTTAAAATATTCTTACCTCGAAGAGCTTCTATTGGTGGACATTAGTAGTCTTGATCCCGACGATGAACTTACACATACTCAAGAAAATGCAGAAACACTGATGAAAAATGCAGCTGATTTCGATACTTGGGTTACCGAAGTAACAGGTGATCTCGAAAATTTTACCAGAGCCAAGTAAATCAAATACTTGGTCTCCTTGACAGACAATATAAAGATGGACAACTTGAACTTGACGTTTACTTAGATTTATGTGAACAGACAGGTGATTTGCCAGATCCCGACGAAATGCCACCAACTCCCCAGGATTATCCCATGGAAGTTCAGGTGGCTTTTTTATTGCATGACCTTTTACCAGATCGTTGGGATGGAATGAGTGGTTCTTATTTAGGTAAAGACTATTCCTCTTTAGCAATACTACTTGATACTTGGGAAGTAGAAGATAAGCAAACGTGTATATACTTTATTAAAAACATTGAAGCACGTAATATGGAAAAATTAAATAAATCAATTCAACGAAAGCAAAAAGCTAATGAACAAAAAGCTAAAGCTAAAGGAAAAGGCGGAATAAATTCTGCAAACATACCAAGATAAATGGCAAAAACTATAAAAGGCGGCAGAATACTACTAGAACTTGATGACGGCAACACCATTGAGTTGTTTGCAAAAAAGACAAAAAAAGCAAAAACAGCAGTTGATAGTCTTAATAAATCAGAACGAACTTTAAATCGTAATTTCAAAGGAGCTTCTCAGCAATCCTCAAATACCACAAAAAACTTCTCAAAGATGGCTCAGGGTATCACAGGTGGTCTTGTGCCTGCATATGCTACCTTGGCTGCTAATGTATTCGCCATTGGAGCAGCTTTTAGATTTTTACAAGATGCTGCCAACTACAGAATACTTATAGAAGGTCAAAAAGAATTTGCTACAATTACAGGAGAAGCTTTATCTTTATATACTTCTCGATTACAAGAAGCTACAGGACAACAGTTGGCATTTGCAGAGGCTGCTCAATCAGTTGCTATTGCAAGATCAGCTGGAGTTACAACTGATCAAATAGGTAGATTGGGTTTACTAGCAAAAAATGCTTCTATTGCTTTAGGACGAGATTTAACAGATTCTCTTAATCGTCTTGTTCGAGGTGTTACAAAAGCAGAGCCCGAACTATTAGATGAATTAGGTATTATACTTCGACTAGAAACAGCTGCGGAAAACTATGGTAATAAGATAAATAAAGCAGGAAAAGATCTAAATATATTTGAAAAATCACAAGCTGTAGTAAATGAAGTATTAGAACAAGGTGAAAGTAAATTTGGCGATTTTAATACTGAACTCAATGCATTTAATAAACTTGCAAAATCTTTTGATGATTTAGTAAATAGAATGAAAAAAGGACTAACAGGAGTTGCAGAATTTATTGCAGGAGCATTATCAAGCAATGTAACAGCGTTAGCTGGAGCTTTTGCACTTTTAGGAACAGGAATTGCAAGTGCAATTAGTCCAGGCATGCCTCAAATAGATCCTGCAGCAGTAAGAAAAAGTTCTGCTGAAGATATAGGAAAATTTTATAAACCAGACTCAGCTGGAGGACAGAAAAGACTGGCTCGATTTCAAAGTGGAACATTTACAGCCGCAGATACAAAAGCTCTAGAAAAGTCATTTGCAGGCAGAACTTCAACCGTTCTAAAATTTGAAAACATGACTCGTAGAGAAGCAAAGAAAACAGTTTTAATTTTAAAAGGGTATCAACTTGAAATAGAAGCTTCAGAAAAGGGCAGACTTGCAAGAGGGCTTGCAAGATTCAGAGCAAATTTAGCATACATGCAAGCTGAATATGGTGGTTTTATTGGTACGATGAAATTTCTGGGTTCTCAATTAGCAGCGGTACTATCCTTTGTAGGGTATGCGGGAATTTTAATATCTCTAGCAGGACTGTTAAATACCTTTATGAAAAGATTTGAAGATCCTGCTGTACAAAAATTTAATGAATTGCAAAAAGGTGTAAATAAAACTTTAAAAGAACAATTAGATACTTTAACAGATTTAAACGATGGATTAAAACAGAGAAAAAATATTTTAGATCAAATTAATCAAACTGGTTCTTTCTTTGGCAACTTTAGTTTTAGAGGAGCAAGTAGTGCATTACAATTTGAAACAGGAGAAGAGAGAGATGCAGGGTTAGGTGAAACAATTGGAACAGATATGTCCGGCACAAGTGGTAGCGGATTAGCAGGAAAAGGAAATCAAACTTTAAGTAATGTTATTGGAGCTTTACAACTTCAAATACGACAATTAAATGATGGACCTCTTTCTCAACAACTAACAGAAAAAATTGTAATGCTTAAAAATGTTCTTACAGCAAGTCAAGCGGGAGATTTAAGTGACACTGATTTTGCAATAATGTTAGAATACATTCGAGGCATAGAGGAAAACGGAACAGAAGCACAAAAAAGATTATCAAAATTTGGTAATGCAACAAAATTAATTACAAATAGTATAACAGAATTTGGCAATGCAATGGGTAAACTTCGTGCACCCTCAACAAGCCTATCACTGATTACAAAATCAATAGGAGATGTTGGAGAGCAACTATCAGTTATTTCAGACGAATTTGCATCAGGTGAAATAAAAGCACTTGACAAGGCTTTTGGCAAAGATGGAGTTTTTGGTAAATATGCAGATAGTATAAAAACTTTTATTGGTAAAGATTTATTTGATGAACTTTATGATGAATCGAATCAAGGAGCAACTCTTAAAAATATATCACAAGCTTTAATTACTGAATCCGAAAGATTAAGAGGCGTAGAGATGGAGATGATTCGAGCAAAAACAGATCATCAAACTAAACTCAATGGATTACTTATAGGGGAGTCAACATTGCGAGCTGGTCAAATTAAAAAAGAAGAAAAAATAACAGCTTTACAAATTGATCGTAATAACGCACAAATTTTATTTAATGAAAAAACTAAATTTGGAGCAGATGCAACTGATGCTGAGATAGATAAATTAAGCGCTGATCTTGCCTTATTTGATTCAAAAATAGCACTTGCAGAAAAAGAAGCAGATTTATTAGCACAAGTAGAAATGACTTTTAGAAACTCTTTTGAGAAAGGAATGTCAACAGCAATACAAGGATTAATTGAAGGCACAACAAACTTAAAAGATGCATTCTTAAGTATGACAAAATCTATACTATCAGCAATGGCTCAAATACTTGCACAACAAGCAGCAATCGCAATTATGGGGTCTATTCCTTTCTTTCCAGGCGGAGGACTTGGAGGTAGAGAGGGTGGAGTAATGAAATCTCCTGGCTATCGTTCATTCGGAACAGGCGGAGTATCAACTGGACCAGACTCAGGATACCCTGCAACTCTTCACGGAACAGAGGCAGTTGTACCACTTCCAAACGGAAAAAGTATACCAGTAGAAATGTCTGGAGGAGCGGGTGGAAACAATATCAGCGTAAATGTAAACATGACAACAGGAGAAACTTCTTCAACAGGTGGAGGGGAAGAAGCATACGCACTAGGAAGAGCAATATCAACAGCAGTACAAACAGAACTCGAAAAACAACAACGACCAGGCGGCACATTAAGCCCTTATTAATAGATCATGGCATTTGGAATATTTAAAGCAGACGGTGGAAATATAACAGGATTCTCTGCGCCTGTACAACCCGATAAAGGACTCTCTCGATCAAATACTCCAAGAGTGCTCCTAGCAAATTTTGGAGACGGATATGAACAACGATTAGCGGACGGAATTAATATTCTTGATCAAAGTATGAGTATATCTTTTTCAACAAGACCAAAAGCAGAGATAGATGATCTTGTTGCATTTTTTGAAAGTCTGAAAGGAGTAGATAGATTTAAGTTTAGTTTAGAGGACAGTAATGAAGGTTCAAGCACAGAAACAATATTTTGTATTTGCTCTAGTTGGAATCAAACTTGGGCTTTTGAGAATTTTTATACATTAACAGCAACATTTAGAAGAGTTTACGAGTCATGACACTAGTAAGTGATTTTCAAAAACAATCACCAGGTTCCGAACTTGTTGAACTTTTTGAAATAGAAAAAGCAGACGGATCTTTTGCATATTTTACAAGAGGAGAGGATTCTGATGGTTCATCTTTACAAATGTATGATTATAGTTCTCCGAGTACTTTAAGAACCTATGCTCCAATTCCGATTACAATGGATGGTTTTGATATTAAGGCTACAGGAGCAATGGCAAGACCTGTTTTTAATGTTGCAATTGTAGACAATACTTTTTCAACTGCAATCGGAACAACTGATTATGACACTTTACTAGGTAAAAAAGTTATAAGAAGACTAACATTAAAACGATATTTACAAGGAGAAAGTTCAGACCCTGGATCAGGAAATACTCCCATAGAATTTACACGACAAGTTTGGACAATATCAAAAATAAATGCAAGAGATGCATTAACCTTATCATACGAACTAACAGCTCCATTTGATTTACAAGGAGTTCAAATACCAGCAAGAGAAATAGTATCAAATGCATGTCCTTGGGAATACACAGGAGCAAGTCCAGACTTAGCTGAGCACGCAAAATGCGGTGGATGTAGCTGGCATCAAGAAAGTAAATTTACTCGTCAAAACTATACTACATCAGGAACAGCAGTAAATGGAACCGAACACACAGTATATGTAACTTTAGATGATGAGTATATTGTTCCTGCAAGTGGAAGTTTTACAAATTATACAACAGCTTCAGGAGCAACAAGTTTTTCAGTAAGTGATTATATAAAAACAACAGGAACAGCAGTAAAGGTAACTACTACAGGTTCTTTTACAAGTGCTAGTATAACCGAGTATTGGATAGTAAATACAGCAGGTACAAAAACAGCACTTGGAACGCCTTCAGATTCAAATGCAAAATTTGATAGAGTAAGAGTACATCAAGGAGCGTATTCAAATAGTACAACTTATAATGCTTACACTGATGATAAATTAAATGACATTGTTACTTATGCAAGTGGCGGAAAGACTTATGCTTGGAAAACAAAAGTTACTCATGCAGGAAATGCGCCAGGATTTAATAATTTTTGGAAGAGAGCAGATGAGTGTGGTAAAAAATTATCATCTTGTGGAAAACGATTTGGCTTTTCGCCTGTAGATGCTACTTCAGCAACTTCGAGAGCAAAAGCGGAAATAAATACTACAGTAACATTACCTTTTGGAGCTTTTCCAGGTTCAAAGAACTTTAAGTGAAATTTCTCGATGAAATATTTGCCCAGGCAGCTGCTGAGGCACCTCGTGAAATGTGTGGACTTATTGTTGAGGAAAATAACGAAGAAAAATATATTCCTTGTGAGAATATATCCACACAAGAAAATCAATTTGAAATTGACGGAAAAGTTTTAGGTAAGTATCAGTTAATTTCTAAAATAAAATATATAGTCCATAGTCACTACATGCAAGATTGTCATCCAAGCAAGCTTGATAAAGACTCGGCAAAAGCATTACAGATACCATATTTAATCGTATCATACCCAGATAAAGGAGTAGAAATATATGACCCACGTTAAGTTAATGGGAGAACTCGGAGAAAAGTTTGGAACGGACTGGCATATGGCTACGTCTAGCTTTCGTGATATATTTAAACTGATAGATTGCCAAACCGAAGGATTTAAAAACTATATTCTACAAAAAGCAGAGGAAGGAGTAGATTTTGATATATTGAACGGAGAAGAGCTACTAGAAGATGGGTACTCTGTTATGCTCGAAAAACCAAAAGATACTGTAATTATAACTCCAAAAGCGGCTGGAGCAAAGCTTAGCGACGCATTAAAAATAATTGTAGGAGCAATACTAATTATATACGGACCTGGCTGGATAGATGCATTAACAGCAGAGGCACAAGTGGCAGCGGGAGTTGCAAATGTAGCAGGTCCAACTACACAAGCAGCACAGGCGACTATAGCAACATATGGACAAGTAGCGGCTTGGGGAGTATCAACACTTGGTGTCGGACTCGCAATGTCAGGTGTTGTAGGATATATGACACCAGAAAGTCCTTCAGAAGCAGGAGACAGTTATCTCTTTGATGGACCACAGAACAATACAAAACAAGGAATACCAGTGCCTTTACTTTATGGGGAACTTATAGTAGGAGGAGCACTTACCAATATTGGATTTATAGATACTAAAATAAATTATCAACAAACAGGATATACAATTATATCACCTGACACAAGTTCACCTAATGGCTCGTACGGAGATCAAGGACAAGACGAAAATGGACACAATAAAGCAGGTGGCGGTGGAAATGGAGCATCGGGACAATTTAAATGAAAAATTTAGGTAGATTTTACGATTTAACAAATGGTGGGCAAGCACAAGGAGCAGGATCAAGTTCATCCATAGTAAATAATCCGAATGAGTATCAAACAGCCGTTGTGTATGATCTTATATCAGAAGGTCCTATTCAAGGACTTGTAAATGGTACTGATTCAATATATCTAGATCAAACAGCAGCAACAATTGGTTCTATTGGAACAAAACACAATATTGCAGAAAGTCTAGACGTTTCATTCACAGCGAGTTCTTTAACTGTTGTAGACAATGTAAACAGCATGTTTAGTGGTCTATCCGTAAATGATGGAGACAGATATATAAATATAGCAGGGGCAAAGAAAGCTATTACTGGCGGACTAAGCATGACAAAGGGAAGTAATACTGTAACTGCAAGTTCAAGTTTTTTTAATGCAAATGATCTTTATATTCCTGGAACTGTTGATGGAATGAAACAGTTTGTAACTGTAAAAGGAGCAGGAGTAAATGGAGGAGTTCTTCGCTCAGAAGTTATTGCTTTTACTTCAGCGACTTCTGTACAATTAGCCTTGCCTGCCTCAACTACAGTATCAAATGTAGACGGAACAGTAGATAAAGTTGGAAAAATAGCTTCAATTACAAATACAACAACAGCAGTCATATCAAATATATCAGCGCAAGGAACAGATGCAAGAAATGTATCAAATGTTACTGCTTTTACAACTACTCCAAAATTAAATATTACAGATACTCCTATCTATAATCATGGAGCATTTCAATATGCTTTTATGAATGGATATCGAAGCCAACCATTACTTCAAAGTTTTCCAGGAGTTGGTAGTGCTTCTATAGTTCACTCTGCAAATACAGAAATAAATCAAACAGATTTATCATCTATAACAGGAAGCCAAAGTAATGTAACAAGCGGTGGATACACAACAGCTTCTGGCAATGCAACTGCTTCCGCAACGACAATATCTGCTGGTACAATGGGTATAAGTAATCAGCCCGAAATAGATAAACTTAAATTAACTTTTAAATTTCCAATGATGCTTGCAAGTAAAAAGAAGTCTGGAGATGAAGCACCTGCACATGTTGAGCTACGAATATTTCTAGGTTTTAAACGAGCAGGAGATTCCTCTTTTACAGAAGTACAAATCTTTGGACCAACAAATTCACAGATTTCCGGGAGACCAACGGGAAGAAGAACTTCAAATTTTAGAGGTCGTTTAGGCATGAATACTGGATTTGTTGAAGCAGAGACAAAAGCACCTTTTATTGAAACTTTTACAATTAACATGGAAGAATTTCAACCTTTTTCAGATTTTCAAGTAAAAGTTGAAAGAGTTAATCCTACAAATGCACGACATGGCGACTACGACCATAATAATCCTTGTACTTTACAAACAATTGAAGCAATAGTAGACGATAAACTTTCATATCCTTTATCTGCTTATGGTGCTCTCATTTTTGATGCACAGTCTTTTGGGAAATTACCTGTTCGTGGTTATGAAGTAAGAGGAAGATTATTACAAGTTCCTACAAACTATTTTCCCCGAACAGAAGGAAATAGAAGTGTTGCAGGATATGATAGAAATGTAAGCACAGGCGTCGACGAAAATTCTTATCAACAATGGGATGGAAATTTTAGAGGAGATAAATCAACTTTTAATGGAGCTCATGTAAATCATCCGCCAGTTTATACAGATAATCCAGCATGGGTATTTTATGACTTAGTAACAAATGATAGATATGGAGTTGGAAAATATCTTGATGCTTCACAAATTGATAAATACGAATTATTTAGAATTGCAAGATATTGTGATGAGCTTGTAAGTGATGGAGAAGGAGGAACAGAACCACGATTTACTTGTAATCTATATCTATCTCAAGCAGCAGAAGCTTTAAAAGTATTAAAAGATGTTACAAGCATATTCCGAGGAATGATGTTTTGGTTAAATGGTGAAATACAATTCTCTCAAAATAGATTTCAAAGTCCTGTATATACTTTTTCAAAAGCAAATGTAATTGCAGGAAAATTTGCATATACATCTACAAAATCTCAATATAGAAGCAATCAAGTAAGAGTAACATGGAATGATCCAGATTCTATGTATAAAAAAGCAGTAGAAATTGTAGAAGATACAAACAATATATTAGAAACTGGAAAAATAGTTTCAAAAGATGTTGTAGCATTTGGGTGTACGTCAAAAGGACAAGCACATAGATTTGGTAAATGGACACTTCTTTCAGAAATTATGGAGACAGAAGGAATTAGTTTTGAAACTAGTTTCAATGGTGGCTTTTTAAAACCTGGGGATGTCGTAAATGTACAAGACGCAGATAGAGACCATATACGATTTAGTGGAAGAACTTCTTCTAGTAATAGTACTACAGTTATAAATGTAGATAGTGCCATAAATTTATCAAGCGGTAATACGTTTGAACTTTCAATTGTATATCCAAGTGGCGGTGCATTTCTTGGACAAGAAAGTGCAACAATTAATAGTATTTCATACATAAGAGGAGACTATATCCCTCAAGCAACAGTTGGCGGAAGTCTAGTAACTCTTGATACAAGCGCAGAGGTAGCAAATGCTGTTGATGATAGTGGAAATGTATTAGTATTAAATTGGAACCCAAATAGCAGAGTTGAAACTAAAACTATTTCAAGTACAGGAAGTTCTGTAACTGCAATACAAGTATCAAGCGCATTTAGTAGTGCTCCTGCTCAAGATATGCCTTGGGCAATCAAAGAAATAAAAGCAGACGGGGCACTTGATGATGGCTCTGCAAAACAATATTTAATTACTGGAGTAAATGAATCTTCAAAAGGAAGATATGAAATAATAGGCATAAAATATGAACCAAGTAAATTTGATTTAGTTGATAGAGGATATAAATTACAACAAGACCAAACAATTAGAGCGCTTCCTTCTTACACAGATGAAGTACCCGTTCCAAAATCCGTAACTTTATCACTAAAACAAGACATAAATCCTAGCGTAGAAGATGATACATCCGTAACGGGAACTGCAAAAATTATAAGACTACAATGGCAACATCCAACAAGTATAAGAACAGATAGTTCAGGAAATGCTGTTAACTCTATTTATGAACATTTAAACTACTACGAGATAGAACATAATGCAAGTGGTAGACCTGTTTATGAAAAAATATTTGCAACAAAAGATACAAGTTTTATAGATATTCCCTTAACTTCATATGGAGTCTTTACTTTTAGAATCAGAACAATAAACACAGAGCAAATGAAATCAGCAGTTGTTCAAAAATCTATTGAGGTAGGTAATCAACAAGCATTACCAAGTCCAACACAAATCGGAAGACTATTTCCAGGTGGATCACTCAATGCAGGACTTAGTATTGATTCAAGTAGTGGAGTCGCAACAATTAGTTCGTCTACTTATACTTTCTTTTCCAGAAACGAAGAAGAATTTATACTCTCTGGCACAGGTACAGGAAATACACAACAAGCTTTCTCAGGGATGGGAGCAAGTGCAGAAGCATACTTATTATTTGATGCAGATGCAACTTCAGATCATCTCAAAGCAGTAGAATTAAAAACTGATACAGCAGCACAAGATGCTGATGGAAATGCTTTTAATTTTGAATACTTTGCAGAAGTTGGAGCAGCAAATGCAGGCATATCAAGTGCTTCAGGTACTGTAACTATCGAAAATGAAGAAGGAACTGTAACAGGTTCAAGTACTTCTTTCTTAAGTGACTATAATATAGGTGATTTATTTATTGTTGGAGCTGCGGGTTCTACTCGTTTTATGGCAAGAATTAATAGAATAACATCTGATACTTCTTTAGAACTTGATACAGTTGTACCGAGAGCATACTCTGGAACTTCTATATTTAAACAAAGTTTTAAACCTGATGTTGTAAGAGATACTATTATTGCAAAAGTTATAACAAGTTCAGGAACTGTGTACTCTTTCGAAATAATATACTCAC
>ERZ1046740.2479-NODE-2479-length-11871-cov-5.410968_pt1 | contig 11871 bp, 11 predicted proteins | sample MGYA00383093_ERZ1046740 | MGnify/ENA primary metagenome ERZ1046740 (study PRJEB29581, sample SAMEA5548363) | metagenome | biome: marine; feature: coastal; material: water | depth 25 m | study: Short-term variability in the microbial, nano- and picoplankton...
GGGAGCAGCAGCTCCAGCAACAGCTTGAAGCACCTGCGGTCGTCGAGACGACTCCGTCGGATGCCGCGGTTACAGAGCCTGCCGCGCCGGATGCCGCCGCCGAGGGCGAGGGCATGCTTGGCCTACTGGCGCAAACGGTGGATGCCGCCGAAGCGGTTGTCCTTGAGCCAGTGGTCGCTGCTGTGGCGGAGAAAACCGTCACCCTCTTCAATGACTTTATTGAAGTCGAGTTCACCACGCTGGGCGGTGCCATTCGCACGGTCGAGTTCTTGCAGACCAAGCGAGGCGAGCGCGATGACTATGTCTTCAACGCCGACGGTCGTTTGCCGGCGCTGAGCCTCAGTCTGGCGGGTGGCGATGGTGGGATGCATGAATTTGCGCTGCCTTACACGATCGAGCAGCAAACCGCCGATACGATTACCTTTGCATTTGATTCCGGCAACGGGCTGGTGCTTCGCCGGACTTACTCCCTGGCGATGGGCGAGACCGAGCAGGATCCTTATGTCATCCGTCATCGCACGACATTTAATAATGAGGCCGCTGCCGCGCAGGCGCTGTCGACGATTTATTTGAACCTGGGCACTTCCCGTCCGATCACGGAAAATCAGCAGCCAGCCTTCCTGAATGTCGGTTATTTCGACGGCGATGATGCCGAGTTCATCGCGATCAATAAGCTGACTGGTGGAAAAGGGTTTCTTGGTATCGGCGCGAGTGAGCCGAGGGATGAACTTGTGCAGTCTGTGCGCAGTGAGTGGTCTTCGGTGAAAAACCAGTTTTTCACCGCGGTGCTGTCTTCCGAGACGGAGGGGCGTGATCTGATTGTCTATCCGGTGGAGGTAGCAGAGGCGGCCGATGGCACGCGTGGTCGCCCCGGGATCTCTGCGAGTGTTGGCTATCCGGTCGGCACGGTGGCCGCGGGCGGCAGCAAGGCCCTCGATTTCGATTTCTATGTCGGGCCGAAGGAGTTTAAGCGCTTGCAGGCGTTGGGGAATCAGCAAGACGAGGTGATGCAGTTCGGTTTCCTGAGTTTCATCAGTAAGTTGCTGCTCTCCTTCATGTATGGGATTCATGCGATCGTTCCGAGCTGGGGCTGGTCGATCGTGATCATGACGATTTGTATCAAGACACTGTTCTGGCCGCTTTCAGCCAAGGCGAGCCGTTCGCAGAAGCGCATGGCCAAGATTCAGGGGCCGATGGCCGAGCTGAAGGAGAAGTATAAGGACAATCCGCAGAAACTACAGCAGGAGACGCTCAAAGTATTTAAAGAGAATCAGGTCAACCCCGTCGCGGGCTGTTTGCCCATGTTCATCCAGATGCCGATTTTCCTCGGGCTGTTCTACATGTTGCGCACCGCCTCCGAGCTGCGCCACGAATCGTTCCTTTGGGTCAGTGACTTGTCGATGCCCGATACCTTAACGTATATCGCCGGCTACCCGCTGAACATTCTGCCGCTGATCATGGGGGCCACGATGTTCTTACAGATGAGCATGATGCCGGTTTCGCCGACCGCGGACCCCGCACAGCAAAAGATCTTCAAGTTCTTGCCTTTCATTTTCCTGATCTTCCTTTACAATTTCTCTTCGGGCCTTGTGCTTTACTGGACGGTGCAAAATCTTTTGACCATTCTTCAGCAGAAGATCATTAATAGTCGTCCGGATGAAGAGCTAAAGCCCGTTGCTGCTGTTCAAGCCGCCCCGACGGGTAAAGGCGGTTCACCCCGGACCAAGTCACGTAAGAAGAAATAAACCCCAATCGATCTCCATTCATCGCGATGTACGCTGCGTGATTTCTGGTCTTTCAGCTTTTCAGCGTTTCACATTTCAGCTTTTTTAAAGATATGTCAGGACACAGTAAATGGGCTACAATTAAACGAGCGAAGGGCGCAGCAGACGCCAAGCGCGGTAAAATCTTCAGCGTAATTAGTAAGGATATCACACTCGCGGCCCGGGCCGGTGGTGGTGATCCTGCCATGAATCCGCGCTTACGCACGGTCGTTGCAAAAGCGAAAGAGGCGAATATGCCCTCCGACAATGTCGAGCGTGCGATTAAAAAAGGCACGGGAGAGCTGCCGGGCGTTGTTTACGAAGAAATCGTTTACGAGGGCTATGCACCCAGTGGCGTCGGGCTAATTGTAGAGATTACCACCGATAATAAAAACCGTTCCGCTTCCGAGGTGCGTAGCACGATGAGCAAGAACGGGGGCAACCTCGCTGGTGTCGGTGCGGTGTCGTTTCAGTTCGATCGCGTCGGACAGTTTATCATCGATGCGAAGCAGACCGATGAGGAAACGCTCATGGATGTGGCGCTCGAAGCAGGCGCCGAGGATATTAAGAACGAGGGTGATCACTTCGAAGTGATTTGCCCGATGTCTGAGTATGACGCGGTTTCGCAGGCATTAAGCGAGCAGGGGATCGAGTCGGAAGAGTCGGACCTCGTCTATTTGCCGAATATCTTGGTGCCAATCAGCGATAAGGAAAGTGCGCGTAAAGTGCTGCATTTGATTGAGATTCTGGATGGCTTGGAGGATGTTAAAGCCGTCCACTCAAACCTTGATCTCGCTGATGGCGTGCTCGACGACGAGGAATAATCCATCAGGCGTTAAAAAAAAAACCGCTTGCCAAGTCGATGTCGGCTTCACAGCTTGATCGAAACAATGAACCCCAAAACACATATGCGTTGTAAAATCCTTGCTCTTCTTTCTCTTGCCGTTTCGGCACTCGTATTCACAGGTTGTGATTCCGGCCGTGCCTCGATGGGTCCCAAGGAAACAAACATTCTGGGTTTGGTTAAATGCCAGAAAGAAAACTACTCGCCAACGGGTCCGAACACTTTCGCGATCCATACCGACGAGCTCTATACGCGTCGCAATTTCTCCGGTGATAAGAAGACGTTCCTTTGGGGACTCGTTACGCTCAAGGATTACTAGACCGTATCCTGTCGAATTTTCTAAAAGTCGCTTTCATTTCGGGAGCGGCTTTTTTCTTGGCAACTTCGCCGTCCTGCCACGGGATGTTGTTTTTCTTTATGCCACATAACGTCGCTTATTTTCTGTCAGAGCAGGCTTCCCTTCACCCGGATGACGCCGCTGTTCGTGCTCCGGTTGGGCGTGGGGCGAAAGGCACCATTCGTTATGTGGAGCGCAGCTTTGCCGAACTCGATGCCGAGGCGTCCGCGACGGCGCATTACTTTACCGGCAAGGGGATTCGGCGGGGCACGCGTGTCTTGCTGATGGTGAAGCCGGGCTTGGATTTGATCCGGATCGTTTTCGCCTTGTTCCGGATTGGAGCAGTTCCGATCGTGATCGATCCGGGGATGGGCTTGATGCGCTTCCTGCGCTGTGTGCGGCACTCAAAACCCGAGGCGGTGGTTGGTGTTCCGGCGGCGATTTGGGTGGCTCGTTTATTTCGGCCGAGTTTTCGCGGCGTGTCGGTCAAGCTCTCGGTGGGGGATGGATTTGAGAAGCAGATCGCGCAGTTTTCGGGGCAGGGAGGCTTTCCTGTGGTGGATTCTGCAGAAGATGAACTGGCTGCGGTTTTGTTTACCTCCGGTTCGACCGGGCCTGCGAAGGGTGTGTGCTATGCGCATGGCATGTTTGTGGCTCAGGTGGAGGCGATCCGCGCGCAATATGGGATTGAGCCAGGGGAAATCGATCTGCCGATGTTGCCGGTGTTTGCTTTGTTCAATCCGGCGCTGGGGATGTGCACGGTGGTGCCGGAGATGAATCCGAGTCGGCCGGCGACAGTTGATCCGGAAAAAATCGTGCGGGCGATTCAGCAAAATTCAGTGACCAACAGCTTTGGTTCGCCGGCGTTGTGGACGAAGATCGCGCGCTATTGTGAGGCGCATGCGGTGACGCTACCGAGTGTGCGACGTATTTTGATGGCCGGGGCACCGGTCCCGCCTGCACTCATGCAGCAGATGGAGACGATCATTCCGAATGGCGAAATTTACACGCCTTATGGGGCGACGGAAGCATTGCCGGTGAGTTCGATTTCCGCGACGGATGTGTTGCGCGAAACTGCGGTACTGACTGCTCTCGGAGACGGGACTTGCGTCGGGCATCCGCTGCCGGGAGTGGATGTGCGGATTGTGCAGCCGGTGAACCGACCGATTCCCAATATCGAGGATGCTGTAGCACTGCCGTCGGGGGAGATTGGTGAAATTATCGTGCGCGGGCCCTCGGTGACGCACAGCTATGATAAGCGTCCGGACGCGGATGCGGATTCAAAGATTCAAGATGGCGACGGGCATTGGCATCGCATGGGGGATTTGGGCTGGATCAGTGCCGCGGGGCGCCTTTGGTTTTGTGGTCGTAAGGTGGAGCGCGTGCTGACCGCGGAGGGGCCGCTGTATACGGACTGTTGCGAGGCGATCTTTAATGCGCACCCGAAAGTGTTCCGCTCTGCCTTGATCGATATCGGTGGCGGGCGGCCTGCGATGGTCATCGAGCCAGAGGCGGGGGCATTTCCCGTCGGCGATTCGGGGCGGACAGCATTCATTGCCGGTTTGCTTGAGCACGCGCAGTCGAATGCGATGACCATTGGAATCGAGCGATTCTTTTTTGAGAAGTCTTTTCCTGTGGATGTGCGTCATAACGCGAAGATTCATCGTTTGTCGCTTGCGCGAAAGTTTGCAGAAAGGTAGGTCTGCCCGCGTATGAAGATTCTGGTTACAGGTGGCGGTGGTTTTGTCGGGGGCTATGTGGTTGAGCGCTTGTTGGCGCGCGGCTATTCGGTGCGCTCGCTTGGCCGCTCCCCGCAGCCTCGGTTGGCTGCGAAGGGGGTGGAAGTCGTGTGCGGGGATTTAACGGATGCGGCGGTTGTGACTCCAGCTTGTGAGGGCATGGATGCGGTGTTTCATGTTGCAGCCCGGGCGGGCGTGTGGGGTAGTTGGGATAGCTATTATCAGCCGAATGTGACCGGTACGCGCAACGTGGTGAATGCTTGCCGTGCGCAGGGCGTCGGCCGATTGGTTTATACCAGTACGCCGAGTGTGGTGTTTAACCGTCAGGCGATTAGTGGTGGCGACGAGTCGTTGCCTTACGGGCGCGATTGGCTTTGTCACTACGCACACACCAAAGCCATCGCGGAGCAGGAAGCACTGGCGGCGAATTCCGATACATTGAAGATTGTGGCGTTGCGCCCGCATTTGATTTTCGGTCCGGGCGATCCTCACTTGTTACCGCGTGTAATCGAGAGTGCGGTGCGGGGGCGGTTGAAGATTGTGGGCGACGGCGCGAGTCGGGTGGACGTTTCGTATGTCGAGAATGTCGCCGATGCGCATTTAAATGCGTTCGATGCGTTGGAATGCGGGCGGGGCGCGGGGCAAGCCTACTTCATTTCGCAAGGTGAGCCCGTTGCTTTGTGGCCATGGGTGAACTCGATTCTCGAAGGTTTGGGGCACGCGCCGTTGGAGAAAATGATTCCGCTGTCTTTGGCTTATGGCGCGGGGGCGGTCTGTGAGGGGCTGTGGAAATTGCTTGGCCGACGTGAGGACCCGCCGATTACACGCTTTGTCGCGGTTGAGTTGGCCAAGGATCATTACTTCGATATCAGTGCCGCCCGTCGCGACTTGGGCTATGTGCCGCAGACCTCGATGTCGCAGGCTCTGGAGAGGACGATTCGGGATCTCAAGGGGCGCGGCTTTTGAATGTTATTTTACAGGAACGCTGTTGACGAACGTAATGTTCGTGCGTGGATTTAAGTGGTGCCTTTTGAAAATACAGAAAATCTAATTCTTCTCGTTTTAATTTTGGCGGTTTCCATTCTGGTGGGGGTGGTTCTGTGGCAACGCAAGCAGATGCGTTCTGCCGGGAGCGAGGTCAAAGAGCCGGCTGTAATCGAAGATTCCGTTCGGGGGGATACAGCATCCAACGCGCTCTTTGCCACACTGTCGCACGAGTTGCGCACGCCGCTGAATGGTTTACTGGGCATTGCCCAGATTCTGAACGAGGAGGATCCGAATGAGGATGTGGTGGCGATTGAAGGATGTGCCCGGCACATGTTGGCGGTTCTTGGCACATTGGTGAATCTGTCTAAAATACAGACTGAGTGGGATGACCTTCCGGAATACCGTGAGTGGGTGAATCTGTATGAGTTGATGAGGCAGGTTCAGAAGGATATGGCTTTTCGGGCGGGGCTGCGCGGGCTCAAGATCGAGCTGCAGCATCAGGATAAAACCACGCGGCTTCGTGCGGATGAAGATCATTTGAAAGCGATTATCGAGAACGCACTCTTGGGTTCGATCGAGTGCGTGTCCTTGACTGAGATTCCGAACCGTAAGCAGACGCTTCAGTTGTCGTGGGAGTCGAGTGGGCAGGATGTGAAGATCGTGATCGTGAATCCATTGGAGAAGCTCTCGGCAACACGTCGGCAGGAGGTTCAGGATGCCTTTCACCTGACTACAGGAGAGAATCATGCCCGGATCAAGATGGAGTATTTGTATTGGGCGGTTTCCACTGCGCTGCTGGAGCGCTACCATGGGGCGATGTATGCACAGCCGGAGAACGGCGGGGGGGTGAATACCTGTCTCTCGTTTGAAATGGAGCAAATGCAGGCCTCCGCCAGTGGCGAGTTGCCGGTCGGTGGGCTCAGCTTGGAAAATGGAACAAAGGCGCCCAAGGCGATGCCGGAGCTGCCGGTCCGACTTTCATTAATCGTGGCGGAGGATGATCCGATTGCCCGCAACTTGATGTCGAGTGTACTGCATCATATGGGGCAGGATGTTCGTTTTGCCACGAACGGCCGCGAGGTGCTGGATCTGGTGAGTCAATCCACGGACTGCGATCTTATTTTGATGGATATCGATATGCCGATCATGGATGGTGTGAGTTCCACGCTTGCTTTGCGCAATGGAGAGGCCGGGGAACTTGGTAGCCATATTCCGATCGTTGCGGTCACCGCGTTCAGTGCATTGTCGGATCAAGGTAAGTTCAAGCGCGCCGGGATGAATTATTTCCTCCCCAAGCCGGTGAAACTGAAAAACCTCCGCGAGGTTCTCCTCGACGTGATTCGCAAAGAGCGACGTGTCGCTGAAGTTTAAACGGCGCTCGCCGAGCGTTGGCGTTTCGCTTCGTAGAGGCAGACCGCCGCGGCTGCGGCGACATTGAGCGAGTCTGCCTGTCCCGCCATCGGGATGCGAATGCGGGCGTCGGTCTTCGTGAGCCAATATTCCGAGAGCCCGTCGCTTTCGCTGCCGAGAAAGAGTGCGGTGGCTCGCCGATAGTCCACGTCCCAATGTAGGCTTTCCGTGTCTGGCGTCGTTGCGATACTTTGAATGTGATGCTCGATCAGCCATTCTGAGAGGCGCGCCTGTTCAGTGCAGACGATGGGCAGCGCAAACACAAGGCCCTGTGAGGAGCGGATCGCGTTCGGGTTGTAGAGGTCGAGCACGCAGTCGACCAGAATCACCGCGTCCGCACCGGCGCCGTCGGCGCTGCGGAGAATGGCGCCGAGATTTCCCGGCTTTTCGATGCCTTCGAGCACGAGCAGAAGTGGGGCCGCGGGCAGGTCGAGTTCGTGGATCGAGTGGCTTTGTTGTTTCGCGATTGCGATAATTCCATCGGGACCTTCGCGGTAAGCTGCTTTGGTGAAGGCGTCTTCGCTCATGCGCACGAGCTGCGGACCGCCGTTGCGGCGTGTTTGGTCGATGAATGTTTCGTGCTCCGTGGACGGGAAACACTCCGGGCAGTAGTAAATGACTTCGACCTCATAGCCAGAGCTGAGGGCATGTCCGAGCTCGCGCAGACCTTCGACGAGAAAGCGCTCCTGCCGGTCGCGGTGCTTGCGTTCGCGGAGTTTGACGAGGTTTTTCACCTGATCGTTTTGGCGGCTCTGAATGTAGGCGTCTTCCATATTATTGGCCTATATAAGGGCAGAAACTTGTTCGATGGGAAGCTTGTTATCGATTTTAAGGTTGCACGAACCCTCTGCATTCGGGAGGGCATGGGTATGCAAGCACCGAAAAATTTTGTTCCAGAGCCTTTTGACTATCATCAGGAGGTCGAAGTGACTGTTGAAAGTTTGACCAACCTCGGGATGGGCGTGGCCCGTGTCGATGGCTGGGTGGTCATGGTGCCATTCGTTATCCCCGGTGAACGGGTGAAGGCGCGTATCTTCCGTAATTTTCAAAACTACTCGGATGCGGATTTGGTTGAAGTGCTTGAGGCATCGCCGGACCGTGTCGAGCCTAAGTGCCCGTTGTATCAAACCTGCGGCGGTTGCCAGTATCAGCATATGTCCTATGAGCGTCAGCTTGCTGAGAAAACGCAGCACGTCGAGGAGCTCATGCAGAAGCTAGGTGAGATCGATCATCCGGTGCAACTCTCGCATGGTTCGCCCAAGGTGTATAACTACCGCTCAAAGATCACGCCGCATTATGAGCGTCCGGCGAAGGACGGCTCGCAGCCGATCGGATTTTTGCGCTATGGGCGCCGCAATCAGCTGGTCGATGTGGAGCAGTGCCCGATCGCGATGGAGGCAATCAATGAAGTGCTTCCGGAGGCGCGTGATAAAGCGCGTCGCGACGGGGGGAAGAAGCGTCGCCAGCGCGGTGGCACGTTGCTGCTGCGTAATGTGCTCGAAGGTGTTGTTTCGGATCCGCAGGAGATCGTGTCAGAGCGCGTCGGTGACGTGACCTTCCAGTTCAAGGCGGGTGAGTTCTTCCAGAACAATCCTTACATTCTACCCGAAATGGTCGAGCATGTGGCAAGCGAGGCTTCGCTTGAGGGCGCGCGCTTTCTGGTCGACGCATATTGTGGCGTCGGACTGTTTGCGCTTTCCACTTCCAAGTCCTTTGAGCTGGTCGCAGGTGTCGAGATCAGCGAGCCAGCGGTGCGATGGGCGCAGGCGAATGCCAAAATCAGTGGCGTGAAAAACACCCGTTTTGTGATCGGAAAGGCCGAGGCCATTTTCAACGGCCTGAAGTTCCCCGGTGATGAAACTGCGGTGGTCATCGATCCGCCGCGTAAGGGGTGCGATGCCAGCTTCCGTCAGCAGCTCATGCAATTTCGCCCCAAGCGGATCGTTTACGTCTCTTGCGACCCGGCCACGCAGGCGCGTGATTTGAAGGAGTTTATTGAGGGCGGCTATGATATTACCCGCATTCAGCCATTCGATCTGTTCCCGCATACCCGGCATATCGAAAATGTGGTTTCTTTGACCCTGTCTTCGCGGGCACCTGTGCTGGCCGCGGTGGAAGGCGAAGCGGAAAGCCAAACCGAAAGCGAAACCGAAAGCGCAGAATAGGGTTGACGCCCTTGTTTTCGGGCACATGTTTCTGCCTCTTTTCCTTAAACCGAATTTAATTTTCTTATGTCAATCGAAGTAAAAGTCCGTAAAGGCGAGCCCATGGAACGTGCGCTCCGCCGCCTCAAGAAGCGCCTCGACCGTGAGGGTGTGATCCGCGATGTTCGCGCGAATCGTTATTTCGTGAAGCCTGCACAGGCCAAGCGTCGCAAGCGTAAAGAACTCGATTTTAACAATATGCTTCGCGTTCGTTACTCGAACATGTAAGTTTATCAGTGCGGGTGCCAACAGCGCTTGCTCTTGATTGAGTCCCGGCCCCGCTGATGCGTGCCGGGACTTTTTTTTACCCTTTAATCGTTATGAGTGATATTTTCGACCGTCTTTCCCTTTCGACATGCTGGTGTTCCGCGCGGCATACCGATGGCTATGAAATGGTCGAAGAGATGGTCGGTTTGGGCTTTAAGCGGATTGAGCTGAGCCACGGTATCCGTATTTCACTGGTGCCGGGGATTCTAAAGGCAGTGGAGGAGGGGCTCGTTGAAATCTCCTCCGTGCATAATTTCTGTCCGTTGCCGAGTAGCGTGCAGCATGCCGCGCCTAATTTATATCAGCCTTCTGCAGTCGATTCGCGTGAGCGTGAGCTGTGGCGGCGCTACACGGAGCAGACGCTTGATTTCGCAGTTTCTGTTGGGGCGAATCACGTGGTGATGCATTCGGGCAGTACTTGGTATTTCTTGGGTTCGCCCGAAGATAAATTGGAGCGCTGGATCGAAAAGTCGGGGCTCAAGGCTGTGGAGTTGTTGGACAACGCGGAGTTTAAGATGCGCCGAGGGCGTGCGATGAAACGCATCCGGAAAGCGTCGGAATCCGCGATGAAACAGATCAATGCCAGCTACGGGAAGATTATCCCCATGGCAAAAGAACGGGGAATTTGTTTGTGTTTGGAGAATCGCGAAGGGATGGAGGAAATGCCGATCGACGCGGATTATGCTGATTTCATTAAAGCGTTACCGGAGCCTGAGCATGTCGGTTACTGGCATGATGTCGGGCATGCGCAGATCAAGCATCAGCTCGGACTTCTGGACCATCGCGAGCATTTGACCGCGATGGCAGATCGCCTGACCGGTTTTCACCTCCATGATGTGACGGAAGAGGGGTGGGACCACCAGGTGCCGGGCACGGGCACGATTGATTTTAGAATGGTAGCCGAGTTTGTTCGGCCCGAGCATGTGGTCGTGTTGGAATTGAGTCCGAGGCTGACGACCGAAGAAGTGCTGGCCTCCCGCGAATTTATCGGCGGCGTGCTGGCTTAGTCTGCGGGCTGTGCGGGTTCTGTGACACAATGGAGCGGTTGGGTGCCGCTTTGGGGTGTATTGTGTCAATATGACCCGGTGGTGTGGGAGCGTGTGTGGCGTAAGTCGTTCCCCGGCAGGGAATTGTCGTTTTTTAGGGGTTGGCATGTCGTATGCAGCTTTAAAGGTGCAACTCAACAAAAGGAGGAACTACTATGAAGCTCATACGTTATGAATATCCACAAGCACCCAGCACCAGTGCCTTCAATCGTCTATTCGACCTCGGAATGCCCGCAGTAGAGCGTTTTGGGGAACTGTTTGACGATTTTTGGGGATCGGAAGCTGGTTCACATCAACCCGCAGTCGATCTCTATGAAGATGATCACAATTTTTTTGCACGCCTGGAACTACCGGGGGTGAAGAAGGATGCGATCGACTTGGAGCTTGAAAATGCGGTGCTGACCTTCAGCGGCAGCTATTCCGAAAAAACCAAGGACATGGAAAGTGATTACAGCTTCCAGCGTTCTATTGGTGTGCCGGATGGTGTTGTGCTCGATAAGGTCACGGCCAGCTACAAAGACGGTATCCTGACGGTCACAATGCCCAAGGAAGATACCTGTAAGCCGCGCCAAATCACAGTCAAATAAATGAAACATTCGAAACGAAAGGAATGATTATCATGAGCACCACAGAAATCAATACAACGACAACACCTGAACAAAAGACTCAGGTTCACACATGGCGTCGACCTCGCTATGACGTGCTGGAAAGCGCCGATGCGTTTGACGTTAAAGTCAGCATGCCCGGCGTAACACGCGAAGGGGTGGAGATCTCGGTTGATGGCGAAAGCCTAAGCATTACCGGAACCCGCACTCACGAGGCTCCGGAAGGCTGGCGTCAGCTACGCCGCGAACTGCCGGAAGGCGATTACCGTCTCAACCTTCGCCTCAACGTCGCCATTAAGGAAACCAAGATTCGCGCCCACGTCGAAAACGGGGTACTCGATCTCACTCTGCCGAAGGCAGACGAGATCAAGCCGCGTAAGATCAAGGTGGATTGAGGCTACAGGCTGTGTGAATTCAAGGGCGGCTCCGATCAGCCGCCCTTTTTATATCAGTGATCCGGGAGTCCGTCGGGGCGTTTTGTTTTCCTGTATTCTTTCTGATTTTCGCTTGCCTTGCCGGGGAGGGCTCGTTTTCCTCTCCGCTTTCCTATTCCAGCGGAATGGGAGAATGTGAAGTCCAGCACTTCATTTCGTTAAAAAAACAACCAATCAATAGTAACAAAAGAAACCTTCATTTCTCCCCGAGGATTCCCCTTGGGGCTTTGAACAT
>ERZ1046740.2484-NODE-2484-length-11858-cov-5.255359_pt1 | contig 11858 bp, 15 predicted proteins | sample MGYA00383093_ERZ1046740 | MGnify/ENA primary metagenome ERZ1046740 (study PRJEB29581, sample SAMEA5548363) | metagenome | biome: marine; feature: coastal; material: water | depth 25 m | study: Short-term variability in the microbial, nano- and picoplankton...
GTCAGCCTCGTAGATTTGACCGTCAGTGGCTCCTGAAGTACCTTTAGGTTCAGGTTCTTTCCAAGTACCAGACCCTGCACCATCGGACACATAAGTCTCGTTGGAGGAGGCACCTGAAGCACCTTTAGGTTCATGGAGCTCTCCGCTACCGAGTACTGAGTGTTGAATGGTGGGCAAAGTATCGTCCTCCTAAGGGTGTAAGTGGGAGAGGACCCTGAAGCCCTCTCCCTTTGGTTTATTATACTTCGAGGTACTCCACGACCAGCTTAACTTCACCAGCGGTGAAGGTGCCAGTAGCGGCTACGAAGAGGTACGAGTCAGCTGTACCAACGGTAGCTGTACCACGGACCAGAGCGCCATCACAGACCACAGCTTCATTAGCTGCCATCTCAGCGGTCAGGACACCGGCATCAATACCGTCAGCATCAATGACAGTACCATCGGCTTCGTAGAGACCTACGTTAATCGAAGTACCACCAGCAGCTGCTGTGCCTACGACCAGATAAGCGTTGGTAATAAAAGAACCAGCAGGGATGAATGCATCCTCAGCGTAGCCGTCATTAGTACCATCGTTGTCCAAGTCGTGAGTGAAGCCGGGAGGATCAGTCAGATCAATAGTCGCAACCATACGACGAGTAAGAGCACCCGTAATACCTGTGTTGCGAGCATCTTGGTTGCCGAACTGAACCTTGAGGCCGTCACTGTTTTCCCAGTTTGCCATTTTGTATTCTCCTTATACAGACGGATTCGAAGGAATAACGATCAGCGACTCAGGACGATACAGGCTCAAACCATAACGGCTCGAAGTAGCATACTTAGTCTCTTCACGGTCCTCATCCCGCCAAGTTTTAAAGCGAGGCATACGTGCCCATGCACCTTTGAAGGGATTCTCATCACCATCAGCAGAGAAGAACATGTTAGCCTTAAAGCCAGAGACGTCTACAGTCTCCAGAGTCTCAGTCTCAATCTCGTCCAGATAGTTGGAGACGTAAACATCCCAGCCATAGACGTTCATCGAGAAGCGCATACCCGAAGTCATACCATCACGTACTACACCATCCCACATGGGGTTGTTGGATACGTTAGACAAGTTAGTCAAGGTAGACAGGGTGTATTCAACCGAGGGATCAACCACGGCAATACGGTTACGCGAAGAGACGTTCGCTTTGTTGAGTGACAGGTTAGCGCGAGCAAAGTCCTCGACACCAATCACATTGCTTGTACCAGTTGCCACATAGCGGTGTTTCTCACCGTTAATCAGGTTGGTGTCAGCAGCAGTTTGCGAACCTTGCAGTTTGAAGATATCACCTTCAACTTGCTTCAGGATAGCACGAGTCTCAGACGAAGGAATCTTAGAGACCAGCTGAGTAGCATAGTCAACATCTTCCATCGCAATATCTGAGATCGAGTGACCCGAGGTCTTATGCTTGTCGATGACCATGGTGAATTCACCCTTGTCGAACGGACGGAACTTAATCGCCTCACCCTCGACATAATCATCAACAACTGCTTCACCAATCGATGGGATACGGTATGTATGTGCACCTTGGTTAAAGTCATTCAGCCAATCGACCCATTGCATGGCGATCAGCTCGTCCATCAGAGCTTCTTTGATAAACGAGGAATAGATATCCGCGTCGATCAGAAGACTGTTATTGGATACCGTTTCAGTAGCCATTTATTTTCTCCTAGTTAAGTTATGTGAAGAAGCGGGAACCAAGACGTTTCTTGTCTTCCAGCATTTGTTGTTGGACTTCACGACGGCCATACGTTTTAGGATCTTTACGCATGAGTTCGAAGTAGTACTTACTAGTCCGGTCGTGGCCTTTAGTGAAGTTGCCAGTTGTATTGACTGTCCCTCGGATAGACTGGTTAGTCTCTTTCCCTTGGCTTTGACCCATGAGGGCCATGAAAGCTTCAGGGGACTCTTGAGCGATATCCTTGAGGCGGTCAACAGACATACCAAGTTCTTTAGAACGCTTGTCCATAGTGTTATGGGCTTCAGTTCCGAAGGCATCAACCATCATGGTGTCAGCTTTAACTTGGTTAGCTTCAGCAAGAGAAGTAGCTTCTCGGTCTGCCAGAGCTTTAGAAACAAGGCTTTTAATATCCTCTTCACCTACAGGAGCAACTGAGGTATCAGCCTTCTGCTCGGTGACGCTACCTTTAAGTTCAGTGCCGTTAGGGTCGGTAGCCTGTGCCTTGCCCTTCAGGAGTTCTAGGATCTCAGCTTGGTAGTCAGCCTTATTCTTGTCAGCTTCAGCTACCTTGGCCTTCTCCTCAAGTTCTTGGATGTGGGTCTGAGCATTCAGATACCCTTTAGCCAGAGCTTGGGGATCATTCCACTGATCTCCTTTGAGTTCTACGACCTTCTTAATGTAGTCATCGTTGGTATCTGATTGACTAGAAGTGTCGTCACTGGGTTGACTTGTGGTGGAGTCTTGATCGAATACGGAGGACATGGTAATCCTATTCCTTAATTGTGATTAGTTTGATTAAGTCATCGAGTGCTTGGTTGTACTCGTTGACAGCTATTTGCTCATGTTCCCAACCGGGAGAGCTGTAGTCTCGAACTGCTTCCTTCTTCTTGAGGTGTTGTTCTAAGACATTCCTTAGATCGTCTAGTGCTGGTTTATGTCCCTTGACGATCTTCTTTCTACGTTCAGTATCAGTGTAGCCTTTGAGCCATCTGGTGTCCATTACTTACCCCCACGAGGACGCCTAGCCTTATGTTTGACGACGGGGGGAGCACCGCTAGGTGAGGGAGCACCTAGTTTAGGTGACACCCTAGAAGGCCCCTTCTTGGTTACAGTCTTACCCCCTGTAGTCTTACCGGGCCCGGGAAAGGGGTTGCTATCTTTAAAACCAACAGACCGGGCTGCGGCAGACAGAGGTGCGTGTGTGCTCTCATTATCTTGACTGTCTTGGATATTCTGACTCCACACACGCTCCAGTAGGTTGGTCCCTGTCTGTGTCTTCTTTTTCTTCGTTGCCATTCTTTATAGTCCTTCTTCTGCTGCTACTTGCATTTGTTCTTCTAGGTCAGCCTCAGCATCCAAGGCTGCACTCTGTGTCTCAGCCTGTTCAACTACTGCGATGTTCTCTCCGTAGAGAGCCTCTTCACCCAGTTCTTCAGCAAGGAGTTTAGCAATACTCTTACCTGAGAGGTGGGCTCCGATAGTTGGATCAGCTTTAAGTTGGAGAAGCTGAGTGATGTTCTGTACCCGTTGAGCTCTCTCAGCGAAGTGACGAGCACCTACAGGTACGATCTTACCTTTAGCTGTGATGTCCTCTTTAGTGATGTTCTGGAAGAGGAGAGCGCCTGTCTCATCGTCTAGTACACGGATAACATCTGATACGTCCATGTTACGGCGAGAAGCTTCTAGCATAGAGTTGAGGACAGGCTCAATGAACTCTCTCTCGAACTTAGCTGCCTTATGTTGGAAGATACGTCCAGCTGCATTCTGCAAGGACTGTACTTCAAAGGCTGTCTTCTCACCGGGAGTACGGATACCCATAGCTTGACGAGGAGCACCAGCTAGTTCTTCCATCTTATTCTCTAGTGTTTGAATCTGGAAGTCAGCATTCAAAGCTGTTGAGTCAGGGACCAGAGGAGTTACATTACCTTCCTCACCCATGATGATACGCTCACCGGGGGCATACTCAAAGTCTTCTACATCTCCTTGGACCTTGAGGATAGGCAAAGCAATCTGGTCAAACACATCAGCTTTAAGGTTCTCAAGGTGGTCGATACGGTACTGCATACCTACGAGGTTATCAAGAGGGCCCATACCGTAGAGGTTGTCAGGGCGGCTACGCCAGCTAGCATGGAAGAAAGGATCAGCACCTAGCCATGAAGCGATAGGCTCATCGTGGAGGACGTAGGCTCTATCTACTACAGTGATACGTCTCTTCTCCATAAGCTCCTCAGACTCTAGGTCATAGATGTCACCGTAGAAGGTGAGGAGTTCAACATACTCAGAGTCGTAGTACTGTTCGATAGAAGCAAAGCCATCAGCGATATAGCCTTTAGATTTAGATGTATAGTCAGCGGAAGCTACCTTTTGTCTGTTGTCGACCAGCTTACGGAAGGTGTCAGCAAACTCAGTCTTCTTAGCTAGCTCACCGAAGGACATAAGAGTACGAGTAATCTTAGGGGAGTCCTTGAACTCAGCAGCTGTAGGGTCGAAGACAATATCGTGAGGAGAGACACGGACAATCTTAGGTCCAATGTAACCTACGATCTGTTCCTCATCTACTTCAGTGTAGTTACTCTGGAACTCAATAGTCGCAAAGCAATTACCGTAGAGGATGAAGTCATCAACCAGTTGGTCAGCAGTCTTCTCGAAACCTCCTTGACGGATCTTGTTCTCCATATAGGCTTGGATAGTATCTCTCTTAGCTGCTGTAGCTGAGTTACTATCGTCAGCCTCCCAGCGCATCCAGTTGCTGTTAGGGAACAGAGCAGCTGTGTAGTTAGCCTTGAGGTTGTCATAGATCTGTGTGAGCTTAGGTGTGGTAGTGCTATTCACCCAAGGGAGCTTAGCGTTGGTGGTAGTACGTGTGTCAGTAGCGAAGACATAGTTACGTAGCTCCTCCTTCTCCTCCACCCACTCGGCACGGTTGTTGTTCCAGAGAGTCCATTTACTGGAGATCTCCTTAGCTAGAGTATCTGAGTCTAGCAGGTGTTGTACATCTACAGTGGTTCTCAACGGAAACTTCTCCCTCCGAATCTAGAATCAAAGATCACATTGCTGTCCTCTGACGTAGATCGTTTCATTGTTCTAGCTGGGCGTACAGCGCCTTCTATGGCTGTTGCTAGTGCATCCTTGACATCATCGTGGGGTGGGTTGTTAGAGACTAGTTCGTCCTCTAGGACTTGGGTATCTCCACCCTTGTAGTGATAGACTTGGAGGTTGTCATAACGAGGAGTAAGGATAGCCTCCATACGTTCCTCTTTAGATCCTTCATGTCTTGTAGGCTTAACCTCTTCAATCTTAATCATGAGACCATGCTTAGCAAACCAGTCATGCTTAAGAGATGTGACGATAGCTTGTTGGGCTGCTGTAGTCTCAGCTCTAAGCTTCTTGAACCCCCATCTATTATTCATAGCCATGATCTCTCTGAAGTAGGTTGAGATCTGATCAGTCTGGAATCTATTAATGTCTAAGACAAAGATGTTATTGTCTGAATCAACACCGATGACTACGATGGCTGTATAGTCAGCACCCTTACGTTTAGAGTAGTTGAAGTCAACAGCTGCTACTAGGTTAAGAGGTTGTCTCTTGTAGTACCAACGTCCTCTATCTTGTTTGAGGAATGCCTTGTCGAAGTACTGGAACTTATCATAGTCAATAGGACGAGTATCAGGATCTGTAGGGTCGTTGTAGTACTGGGCTCTGAACTGTGTCCTGTCTACATACTTAGCCTTCTTACGGGCAAGTTCCCTAATGTCAAAGCCGAACCACTTACCATCTCTACGTTGTTGCTTGGGCCAGAGGAACAGACCTGTGCCATCTCCTCTATCCTCTACAGCTTTCTCCATGACCTCGTAGATGTTTACCTCACCTGTGATCTGGCCATCCTCATCGAAGTCAGGCTCCATCATATTGAGCATGAGGGAGTAGAGATCCTTAGGGTGGTACCTAGTACCTACAACCCACTCACGAGCCCCTGTGCCTTCGATAGAGGCTAGGAGGGAGTACTGAGTCTCAACCCTATTCCTGCCTTCCTTAGTGTAAGCATTCTCATAGACGACAACATCATCCAAGACTGCAATATCAAAGTGGAGACCTGTGATACTGGTGGTGAGACCAGCTGTCATAATGGATGGGTCTCTGACCGTCTCAGCCCTACGGAGAGGGTGGTCTAAGTCGATCTCAGTCTTTGTCCAAGAAGACCTCTTACCTTCCTCAGGGTGGATATGCTCAGGCCAGTAGGTCCTATGCACGTCAGACTCGAAGACTTGCTTAATGAACCCTAGTTGTTTCTGTGCTAGGTTAGAGGTAGCTGAGATGTAGAGGACTCTTAGTGTTGGGTCCTTGGTTAGTTCCCATGCTACCCTATAGGCTACTAGTGCTGACTTACCGTGGTCCCTAGGGAACAAGACAAGCTGGTGATCCTTAGCATCTTTCCTAGTCCACCAGTTGAGGAGATCAACATGACATGAGCCTAGAGCTCTCTGTCCTGATGTGACAAGACTGATAAAGAACTCTAGGTCCTTCTCAGCTCTCTCTCGTATACCACTAGGTGTCATCCACCGTAACCCTCTTCACGAATCTCTCTGTTGTAGTAGGTTGGTTCTCGGTAGTGTCAGAGGCTGTCGCTGTACCTCGTTAAACACTGCGCACCATATCCACGTCGATTTGATGCGTTAAGGTTTGTGATGCCTCGCCTGTCACTTGAATGACCGCATCATTTCCACTTGCCGCGATTGCCACATCCAGAGTTGCGGGTGTGTTGTTGGCGTCGTGAACGGTTGTTTCGGTCCCCGTCAGGGAGGCGGCACCGCCACCACGATTAACGGCTGCCATTGTTTTCTTGTGGCGGCGTACAGAGTTGTTTCTGACCATAGTTTCTTGAGTAACGCCAATCATCTGATTGGTTGTGATAGGCATTGTTAATGCCGTGACGGTCGATGCGTCCGTGGTTGTTATAAACACCCGGCGCTGTTGTTTATGAGACGATCCGCGCATGCGCCAATACCCACCGTATGCTCCGGGGATACTCATGTGGGTACCATCTACCCTGTCGGACGCATTGTCGTCTTGGAAAATAAGATCGTCGTTCTCACTATCTTCAATCCGGTATGCAGATGTGGAGCTGCCACCGGTCACGTTGTTTTTCCCAACAACCGTATTGTCACACTTATCAAACTTGAACGCATAGTTTGAACTCGCCTGTTCATGGCAACCGTTCCCCATCACCACCGAGTTTTTCAGGTCAGTGAAGACAAATGGAATAGATGACCCCTCTCGAGATGTGTTCCCAATCACTGTGCTACCAGCTTCTGGGAAATCCGCTGCCGAGACACCGTTGGTCCCGCTATGAATGTCTGCGTTGTAGCCGACTGAGACAGACGTGCCGCCAGCGGTTTCAACATTGTTGTTGTTCACTTTGTTGCCCGCGCCTGATACTGTCACACCTTGTCCACCGATGTTTTTCAGCACGTTATCTGCAACGATGAAATTCACGACCGCCGTGCAGTTGATACCGTCCTGAGATGTATCGGTCCCATCTATAATATTGCCGGTGATGATGCCGCTATTCGGGGCGTACTGATCAGTCTGCCCACTTTGTCCGTAATCCCGAGTGTTCAGGATTGCGTACTTAGTAGACCCCGACCGACCGTCCTTCAAGATATTGTTGATAATCTGAATGTTTGAAGTTTGTTTGCCCTCGATGCCATAGTCAAATTCTTCGACAAAATTCCCATTGAACCGAATATCGGTGTTCGGAGCCGCTAGGCCGTTATCCCCCCGGCCCTCGGAATAGAAGGAAATGACACCAATGTTTTTCGCAGAGCATCCAGTAACCGAAGACTGCTCAGTACCATAACCGAACTTGACACCAGTTCCGCTAAAGTCCTCGAAGTGGATATTATTAGCGACATGGCAATTCTTGGCAAACTGCGTATAGAAACCATGTTGACCACCGCCACCGGGTGTCGTTGCTTTGAACGTCCCAGGGCCGAACAGGTACACATTTTCGAACTTTGAAACCATTGAAGACCCAAGCACGTCAAAGATGTGGTCATTGGCCCCGGTGTTGATTGTCGCGCCATTGAAGTACCAATGGGTATTTGAAGACGCAGTAATTTTCCCGATTGTATACGTGTCTTCTGGATTCAGATCGATACTGACCGGGGCGGTAGTGAAATCATTCGCTGCTTGGAACGCTGCTGTATCGTCACCAAACTGACGAATATTTAAACGTCCGCCAGTCATCAACACAGCTTTGATTTGCACGGAGGCTGCGTTACCCAGATAACCCGCAGCATCGACATCAAACGGGTACCCTTGCGCAATGATCCGAGTGCTGCTCGGGAGATGCGTAGCACCGCGAGTATCTAAAACCATCTCTGCGACAGTCTTAAACCAAGTCCGGGTTGATACTGCCTGCAAGCTAGAGCCTGTAGCATCAACAACAGTAGTGCCATTAGCTGTATAGGTGGCAGCAGGTTCTAGCTTGAAGAACTCCTCTTCTCCATTATAACCCTTGGTGATGAGAACGTAGAAGCCTACATTCAAGTCTGTAGCAGCCACCATCTCAGCAATGGTCTCGTACTCGAACTGGACCTCGTTGCCTTGGATAACAGCCGTAGTAGTAACCTTAGTGCCACCAAGGTACAGGTTGTCTGTCTTTACATCCTTAGCATTCAAGACATCATTGGAGTTCATATCCAAGTCTGAGTTCATGGCATTGGGTGTACTGCCATCGAGAGACAAAGTATTAGTGAAACCTTCATTGACAGCATCTAGGGCCGCATTGATCTCACTAGCGTTCTGATCTCTGTCGGTGACAGATGAGTATGTAGGTTTCTTGGCCATCTTAATTAATCAACCCTTGTTCCTTGAGAGTCTTGATATCATCTTTGTACGTACCGTGAGCTTTAGTAGCTGTCTCCTTAACCTTCCTCTTGGTGACAGGATTACGCTTATCCTTCCAAGGTTCTTCGATCAAGTACTTAGCAGCGGTGAAGGATGAACGTCCACCAGTCTTAACTTCATTGATGATAGCTTCAAAGGCTTGGGCCTTACGTACTGTATCACAGTGTAGCTGCCAAGCTTCTAGGTGAGGCTTCATCCATTCACATTCTTTAATCTTATGCCAGTGAGCAATGTCACCAAAGACTGTTAGAGCGAAGGTAGCTTCTGATGGATCATCAACACAGAACTTAAGGTAGAGGTCTTTAATCTTGATGTACCCCGGTTCCTTCTGGAGAGTGAAGACAGCATAAGTATCTCCATTAGCTGTCACGATCTCCTTGAACAAAGCTGCTGTCCTTGGGATGTTATTATCCGAGTAGAGAGTCTTTCGAGGGATCATCCCCTCAATGCTGCTAAGGTCTTTAGTGTCTGCCATCCGGCGCTACTCCCTAAGGTTCTCAGGACTATCGTCCTTCGAGGAGACAATACTCCCAATAAATTTATTCATCTTTTCTTATAAGAGAAACTCTCTATACTTTATGTTAGCTTGAAGTGTATGCTTACGTAGTAACTATATAAGAGAGATAAAATAACTGAAGATAACTTAAAGAGCGAAATGTTATCTCTAAGTTAGCTTATAGTATAATTATACCCTATACCCCGGCAAATGTCAAGTGTTTTCTTCACTTCTCTCTAAAATAATTGACATTAGGTAAAATACTATTAGAAAATCTTTAGGTGTCATTCAGAATATATAAGGCACCCCGACCCCCCTTGGTGCCCCCTCCGATAATAAGTGTTATGTAATGTCAACAGGCTTAACATATTCCTGACTGTTTCCATTGGGTTACCAGTTGAGAACCATTCTCATATAGGGTTCCTTGCATATGTTATATTGTAACACACTCTAATACCCTACCCTTTCTGTATACCATTGTATTCCCTACAGTTTCTCTCGTGTATTCCTTTTACGTATATCCGTTATACTGGACACCTATCCGTTATCTAATCCTTGACTTCCCCTTTGATCTATGCATCGCGCATATGTATTCTCTTTCCCCTATGGTTTTTCTTATATGAATGAAACTAATAATGATTATGAATTTCTTTCACTTTACATTCTCTGCATCATACCCCATATTGGTGTCACGACAAGAAACGGGCTGACCCACCATTAACGGGTTCACGCTATTTATACAGACCTCGCACACCCCATTGCGACAAGAACACATGGGCTAGTTGTTTCTTTCCTATCTTGCAGGACAACTAAAACAGATAAGGTAGGGGCAGGGCATTAGCGTCGTCCTGTCACGTTCCGAGATCGAACCACAGTGTATTCGCTTTGCGACCTTACGGGGCACAGTGTGGGGGTAGTGTCTAATTAAGCCCAGCAACAGGTTAATGACCTTGCAGCAACGGGGGCTATCGGAATCGTCTGAAAGGATGCAGGTTCCTATGGATGTAGGGCCGTGGCGTTGAATAATATGTGCGTCATTACACGAAATTTTCTAGGAAACAAATCCCTTATAATCTAGGCCAACCTAGACTTGTCCTTGTGACATGGTAAGGGGTTTGCTTTCCACTGTACCTAAGTGAATTGGGTATAGTGGATAAGTAAACCTAGGAGAAATATTATGACTAGCAAGAAAATCAAAGTCACCTCGTATAAGTGGGAAGATGTTGAGAAACATATCGTCTCAGTTGGTAAGACTGCGACTAGCCTCAAGGTGAAGATACATTCACTTGGTGTTACCATTGCAGCACGCTGGGCAAGTCACCCTACCGATGGACAGGCTTGCGCTAAACTGTTGACTGAACTTCAGCAAGCGTCACCCTATCACTCGAAGGCTTTTGCCGCATGGGTGTCCATGTTGGGCATGCAATGGGCTGAGGAGACTGAGACTTGGTATATCCAAGAGGGTCAGAAGCTCAAGAAAGATGCTCTTGACAGCGCTAAAATCAATCCATTCTGGGAAGTTTCGCCACCCCCTAAAGCTAATCCTCTCACTGACGAGATGGTAGTGAAGATGCTTGAAGGTATACTTAAGAAGCAACAGAAGCACGACAAGGAATCTGTTGACGGCGATGACTACTCGAAGAAGGGTAACGAATCCATCCGCGCAGCCATTGAAGCCCTTAAAGGATAAGCTGTAGAGTAAACAATAGATAAAGGCATTAAGTAAACCTTAGTGCCTTTTCTTTTGTATACTTAACACAAGGAAGGAAAGACCATGACTGATCCTATCATCAATACCAAAGGCTATGCCTATCACGCCAAGAACATGGGTGATCTGGAAGGCACGCCTACCGCTCGTCCTCGTCACAAGCTGGAAGTATCTTTCATCTTGGATATGGTTCCCGGTGCTTGGCACCAGCCTGAAGACTTGATGGAGTGGATTGCTCGCAACCCCTATGTTGACACCGTGACACTCACTGAAGCTTAACACAAGGAAGGAACATGGGAATGGAAGAGTATCATACACTGGCTGTCTATGATGAGGAAATAGGGCAGTGGTTCGATGAGTTCGGATCGTATCTCAAGGGTGAGGTGCGTGAGGAAGAGGCTATTGCCCGTGAGCACTATGGGTGGACTCATATCGTGACCACTGATGGCACACAGGAAGCCCTCGTCTCCGCTCTGAGGCGCTTGAACGACCAGTTCTAAAGGGAAAGGGAGCCGGATACCCTTGCTAAAACCGGCACGAATATTTTCCCTCACAACCTAGAAGGAACTAAGGTATGTGGATTGTCTATCTTATTGACTCAAACGACTACCCAAATGGAGGTTACTTGGCTAACAATTACACCCCTGACATAGTAGGGGTAGACCAGCGAGGAAACAAGATGCCTTCAGAGTGCATTAAGTTCTTCCCTCTGACCACCTTATGTCCGTGGTAATCTAAACAAAGAAAGGATAAGACTATGAAGATCAACATGACAGCTAAAGATACGACCATCACACATGACAAGGAGACAGTCACTCATGTCTTGGAGACCCGGAGTGATTGGAGGACAGCGGCTACCATGATGAAGGCTCGTCTTGTCCAACGTAAGGTTCAAGAGTGATGGAGACATGGGTGTGGTGGCTGGTGTTAGCTCCTTTGTGGGCTCCCTTCCTCATTGCTGTGACCACCTTAGCTACCACAGAATTTGTCTGTCTCTTGCTAGGTAAGTAAGTTAAAGGCCACATAGCTCAACTGGAGAGAGCAG
>ERZ1046740.2486-NODE-2486-length-11855-cov-5.002542_pt1 | contig 11855 bp, 9 predicted proteins | sample MGYA00383093_ERZ1046740 | MGnify/ENA primary metagenome ERZ1046740 (study PRJEB29581, sample SAMEA5548363) | metagenome | biome: marine; feature: coastal; material: water | depth 25 m | study: Short-term variability in the microbial, nano- and picoplankton...
CCTCATTCGGCGAACTCACCCCGAGCCCGAGATAATCCGTGGTGCCCAGCAGACCACTAATGCCCAGCACCAACACAGCTCCGATAACAGGGATCAGCCACTTACGGGCAATCAACTGCTGACTCGTGGCCTTCAGGCGATGCGACAACTCCGCGAAACCATAACTCGCCAGCCCAAAGCAAGCACCGGCAATCAGCACTTTGAGCAACAAAATAACATCGAACGAAATGAAGGCCAAATGACTCACCGCCTCCTTGGCCGAATAAGCAATCGTATAGTCCGTATGATGAATCGGAAACGAGGTGCATGTGATGTCCGCCACCAAACTTGCAATGAGGCAGGGCATCAAAGCATCATACTTGATTCGACCGATCGCCAAGACCTCCAGAGCGAAAATCGCCCCGGTCACTGGGGTGCCAAACACCGCACCAAAGCCTGCCGCCATCCCCGCCATCAGTAAAATACGCTTATCCTCATGTTTCAGGCCGAACTTTTTGGCAAAATAGTCCGCCACACTGCCCCCCATTTGCACCGCCGTGCCCTCACGTCCAGCCGAGCCACCGAATAGATGCGTGATGACGGTGGTCACCAACACCAGTGGCGCCATGCGGAAAGGAATTCCGCCGCCGGGCTGATGGATCTCGTCCATGATCAGATTATTACCCGCTTCGGTATCTTTCCCCCAAGTACGATAGAGTAGGTATATACCAACCCCCGCCAGCGGAAGCAGACCGACCAGCCATATATTTGCCTGACGAACCTGCGTCGCCGACTCCAGCAGCCATAAAAACAAGGCCACCATCGCACCCACCGCGACAGAAACCGGCAAAACCAACAGCGACCAGCGGATCAGATGCCGTGCGATGCGTAATTGCTCAAAAGCGTATTTGGGAGTCTCCATACTGATAAACAATGTTCGCACTTATGTACGCAGTGGCGAAACCCCGTATCGGGCCACCCCGCTCCAGCCCAGACCTAGAGCCAGCTGCAGCTGCTTTTTAAACGTGGTATTTAAATATCGCACACCACTTGCTTGGCTTGATTCGCTGCGCCTGTAAAGCCTCCCCTTCAATTTGCGCCGCTCCGCCCCGCGGGGATCAACGATTTCAGCCCTCGAAAATACCTGAAATAAATACGGATTAGGCCTTGATCTTTCGCGCACAGGCCCGTTTATTCCTCCGCTTTCACTTTTAACCAGGAGCACACCATGTCACAACACAACAGCTTTAAAGCAACCACCGGCGGCGGTGGTAAGAAAAACAGAACAGTCCTCAAGCGTTTCGAGCGCGTGGACCTGCTCCGCGAACGCGGCGAGTGGAAAGAGGGCGATCGCGTGGTCGGCATCAAGAAGACCAAGCCGGCAGAATAAGCCCTTCGCTTGTATCATTTTTTAAAGCCCTTTCTAAATAGGAAGGGCTTTTTTGTGCCTGAATCACAGAAACGCCCGATGACGAAACAGTCCATTCGACCTTTCAAGTGCTCCGCTCGACAGGTTTCCTGAATCAGGCCTTGTCGTCGCTCTGCTCCTCGGAACACTATTCAACCTTATTTCATGATTTCAGCCTTTCGGTTTTTTTCAGCCTTTCAGCGTTTTCAAAAAAATGTCCAAGACACTTTACCTCCTCGATGGTATGGCCCTCGCCTACCGCGCGCACTTTGCCCTCATCCGCAGCCCTATTTACACCTCCAAGGGCTTCAACACCTCCGCCATTTTCGGATTTACCGCCACGCTCATCGAGCTGATCAAAAGCCACAACCCCAGCCACCTGGCGGTGGTATTCGACACCTCCGCGCCGACCGAGCGCCACCGCATCCATCCGGAGTACAAGGCGCACCGCGAGGACATGCCGGAAGACCTTGCGGCTGCCATGCCCCATCTTAGCCGTGTCGCCGAAGCCTTTGACATACCGGTCCTGAAAATGGACGGCTACGAGGCCGACGATATCATCGGCACCCTCGCCCACCGTGCCGAAGCCGACGGCTTTGACGAAATCTTCATGGTCACCCCGGACAAGGACTTTGGCCAACTCGTGACCGAAAAGATCAAAATGTACCGCCCCGGCCGTAAGGGCGACGGCGGGGAGATCCTCGGCGTTGATGAAATCAAAGAAAAATGGGGTATCGCCCGGGTGGATCAAGTGATCGACATGCTCGGGCTCTGCGGCGACACGGCCGACAACATTCCCGGCGTGCCCGGCATCGGCCCCAAGACCGCCGAAAAACTACTGGCCAAATACGACACCGTCGAAGGCCTGCTCGAACACGTCGACGAGCTCAAGGGCAAGCAACAGGAGAAAGTCCGCGACAACGCCGAGCAAGCGCGCCTCTCCAAACGACTCGCCACCATTCAGCTCGATGTGCCAATTGATGTCAGCTGGGACGATGTTCAACTGCACGCCCCGAGCCAGGAAAAACTCGTGCCGCTGCTCACCGAGTTCGAGTTCCGCACACTCGGCAAGCGCATCTTCGGCAGTGATTTTTCCGCCACTGAAGCCGCGACGGAACTGGTGCTCATGAGCGAGGACGATGAAAAAGCACAGGCCACCGCCCCGGGTGAACTCCAGATGGACCTGCTTCCCGACATCGCCTTTAAAACATTCGCTGACGTCAAGACTGACTACCGCATCGTAGATTCTGCCGAGGCACTCAACGAACTGGTCAAAGCCCTGCGCACCGCAGGCACCTTCGCATTCGACACGGAAACGACCGGGCTAAATCCACGCAGCGTTCAACTCGTCGGCGTTTCCTTTTCCACCAAAGCACGAAGTGGCTGGTTTGTACCCGTGCCCAGCGACCGTCGTGAGGCCGCAAGCATTCTCGACCTGTTGCGCCCCGTCTTCAGCGAGAGTGCGCTCACAAAGGTCGGGCATAATCTCAAGTTCGACCTTTCGATTCTGGCCGAACAGGGAATCGCCGTATCTGGCAATTGCTACGACACTATGCTGGCCCACGCGCTGATCGATCCGGAGCAGCGGCACAACCTCGACACCCTCTCGGAAGACTTCCTGCAATACACCACTATCCGTTTCAGCGAGCTGATTCCTGATGTCAAAAAGGGCCAAGCCATCGACTATTCCGGAGTCGACCCCAAGGCGCTGGCCGATTACGCGATCGAAGACGCCGACATCGCGCTGCAATTGTGGAGCCTCTTTCAGGCCAAACTCGAGGCGTGTGGGCAAGCCAAGGTATTCTACGAAATCGAGACGCCCCTGCTTCCGGTGCTCGTCGCCATGGAGCGCGAAGGCATCCTGATGGACGAAGCCACGCTGGCAGAAACCGGCCAATCCCTCGAAGGCCATATCGATGAACTGCGCAACTCGATCAGCCACGCCGCCGGGCGCGAGTTCAACCTCAATTCCCCCAAGCAGCTCGGCGAAGTACTGTTCGATGAGCTCAAACTGGTCGAGAAACCGAAGAAAACGAAAACCGGCCAATACGCGACCAACGAGCAGGTGCTCTCCTCGCTGGCGCCAAAGCACCCGATCGTCGCCAATATTCTCGAATACCGCCAGCTCACGAAACTCAAAAGCACGTACATCGACGCGCTGCCACACTCAATTGATCCCGTGAGTGGCCGCGTACATACGAACTACGGTCAAGTACAGACCTCCACCGGCCGCCTATCTTCCAACGATCCCAACCTGCAAAACATCCCCGTGCGCAGTAAGCAGGGCCGTGAAATCCGCAAAGCCTTCATTGCCCGACCGGGCTGGAAGCTTCTGTCGGCCGACTACTCGCAGATCGAGCTACGCATCCTCGCCGCGCTCACTGAAGACGAAGGCCTGTTGACCGCTTTCCGCGAAGGGCGTGACATTCACGCCGCCACGGCCGCCAAGATCTTTGACGTCGAGCTCGACGCAGTCACACGCGAGCAACGCAGCACCGCCAAAATGGTGAACTTCGGCATTCCCTACGGCATTTCCGCCTTCGGCCTCGCCCAACGCCTCGGCACCGTCTCGCGCACGGAGGCCCAGGAAATCATCAACAATTACTTTGCCCAGTTCCCCGGCATCCCCGGCTACATGTCGCGCATGCAAGACAGTGCCAAAGCACACGGCTACGTCGAAACCATCACCGGACGCCGCCGCACCCTGCGCGACATCAACTCAAGCAACGGAACGATCCGTGCCGCCGCCGAGCGCAACGCGATCAACACGCCCATCCAAGGCACTGCCGCCGATATGATCAAAATCGCGATGGTCAACGTGCAGAACGCCCTCACCGCAAAGCAGCTCAATACCCGCATGCTCCTGCAAGTACATGACGAACTGATCTTCGACCTCGATCCCGCAGAAGAGACCACCGTCCGCGAGCTGGTGACCGAGGGCATGAAAAATGCCCTCGATCTAAAGTGCCCGATCGAAATCGATATTGGTATCGGCGACAACTGGTTGGAAGCACACTAGCGCGCCCAACGGATCGAATAGCCGAGCCCGACAAACCAGTCGTCCGCATCACCATTGAGTCCGACGCCAGCGAAAAGATCCAACTGCGAGTCATCGTTGAATAGCCAGGTGATCCCGCCATCGAGCGACGCTGGAGACTCTTCGGCGCTCAATCCAACGGCCCCGAAGACTTCGAGAAACAGCCCCAGCTGCTCTGTGGCTCCATACCCCACAGCCACCGAATAGAGGCCGGAAGACAGTGTCGTCTCACTGCCGTCAGCCTTCTCGGAAGTTTCCAACATCCCGCCTAGATTGTAGCCCAACGAGAATTGCTCGGACAGGGTGTGAGAAAATGACAACAAGAAGTCAGGATCCAACGCATCCGAGGTAATGTCGCGATCACCCACCGGCAGACTGGTATGCACCAAAATCGCGGCCTCCGGATCGAACCAAGAATCGCCCTCGGGTGTGATATAATATTTGAAGCCGAGCATCGCATCATTGGCCCCGGATACGGAATCCGACTCCAGATAGCCGCCCCAGCCCAGACGTAGTTCCCAGTCTTCAACCAGACCAACACGGAGCAATGAACCTCCATATTCAACCGCCGACTCACCGTCAGCATCTTCAATTGCGGTCACCCCCATCTCAAACTGGGCAAAGCCCGGAGCGATCACCGAGCTGGACTCCGTTGCATCCGGACGGTCCGTCACCAGGGGCTCGGCAAATATACCACTGCTGGCAGCGATTGAGAGTGAAAGTGTAGTCAGTAGCGTGTTGTAGTTATTCATTACTTTGAGTCTTCAAAGTAATAGAAGCATACTTGTCAAACTTTTGTTTCTCATAGATAAAAATAGCCGTGAATGCGCCCACTGCATAGAATCTTCTTGGAGCGCTCGTTTTCCAAACCTAGAACTGCCCAATGAACGAAGATGAAAAACGCACGAAGGCATGGATTGGCGATGCGGTGCTCGCACTCTTTGCCCGTGAATGGATATTGAAACAAAAGGAGATCCCGGCGCAGGAGCGCTCGGAAGTCTTCGTCCAAATGACATCCAATCAATTTCTCTCCTCGCTCGGAGAACCGACCGCGATGGAAGCCGAAATCGGTCTGGTTTACGAACGCGACGGTCTGCAGGCAGGCTTCGACTTCATCGAGCAAAAGTTCGTCCCCATATTCCAGAAGCAACGCAACAACCGCCGCAAAATCGGCGGCAGCTACCGGAACAAAAAGTAGGACGATCTACGCGGGAATTAGACAAGCCTACGAGTCCGCACCGTCAGAGGGACACATCCACCACCGCACCCACCTCTGCGATCCACTTCGCACGCGTTGCAGCATCGACCAGCGCGACTTCAAAACCGTTCTTCGCAATCCGAGCCAATTCTGTATGCGTGAACTGCAAGCCCGAGCTGAGGGCGGCATATTCATCTTCGATGTTATTGCCGAAGGAAAAGGGATCATCCGTGCTGATAGTGCAACGCACCCCGCGGTCGACTAGCCGACGGATCGGATGTGATTCCAGATCCTTGACCACCTTGAGCTTCACATTGCTGATCGGGCAGACATCAAAGGTCGCCCCACTCGCCACAGCCAACTCCACAACCGCGTCGTCTTCGATTGCCCGCACGCCATGTTGAATCCGCCGTGTTCCCAACACTTCAATCGCTTCGCGCACGTTCGCGGCTGGTCCAAACTCACCGGCATGTGCCTTTGTTTCCAAGCCCGTCGCGCGCGCCTTTGCCCAGAGTCGCGGTGTCCACGCTTCCAAAGGTAAATACTCCACACCATGCAGATCCAGTCCGGCCAAGCCGTCCCATTCGACACAGTTTTCCAGCACAGGGGCGAGCGCTTCATTGTAGGAATTACGCGCCATCCCCATAAAGACACGCACCTCAAGGCCCGCCGGAATGGCACTGCGGATCGCCGCCAGAATTTCGGGCCCGGGAATGTTTAAAAACTCGATCATCCCGGCATGAAAGGACGTTTCAACGTAGCGAACATTCCGTGCGAGGTGCCCCTCGAAGATCACTTTGGCCGCTTCGTAATAACGCTCCGGCGTGGTAAACCACTGCATGGCATGCTCGATCAAATGATGCTCGAAATCCTCAAAACACTGCCACTTGAAATCCTGCGCCCAGCAAGCCTGCGGTTCGCTGAACTGCTCCGGATCCAACTGCTGTAATAACTGATACGGCAAGGCCCCCTCGATATGCAGATGCGTCTCAGTCTTGGGAAGACGATGAATAAAGTCGGCGGTTTTGGGTGTAATCGGAGGGTGCACTGTATGAATTGAGAATGAAGAATTTCGAATTAGGACGGAGCGCGAATAGCGCGCAGATGGAAAACCGTCTGCGGTTTACCCCGAAGGGGTGACTGACGTAGTGCGAGAAGCACGAAGATGGTGAATCGGAACGATTTGCCCGGAACGTAGTGGAGGGTGAGTGAAGCGGGTGCCCTTTAGGGCGATGAAGGAACAATTAGGACGAAAGTCTTCCTGACATAACGGAGCAATGATGAGCGAATCTCAGCCGTTACCTGTTTAACAAGTAGTCCGGATTCAGCTTCTTCAGGTCTTCTGTAACGAACAGACCGTCCTTGCGAATGAGCTCGCCGTCGAACCAGATTTCACCGCCCCCATATTCCGGACGCTGGATTTGTACCATATCCCAGTGGACTTGGGAACGATTACCGTTGTCCGCCTCTTCGTAGGCTTGGCCCGGCGTAAAGTGGAAGGAACCAGCGATCTTCTCATCGAAGAGAATGTCGCGCATGGGCTCCAGAATGTGTGGATTGAAACCAATCGCAAACTCGCCGATGTAGCGTGCCCCTACATCCGAATCCAATATCTCGTTGAGTCGCTCCGCATTCGTGCCGTCAGCATGTACGATCTTACCCTTATCGAACTTCAAGTGTATCCGGTCGAAGGATACGCCCTGATAGATGGTCGGTGCATTGTAGGTGATCTCCCCCTCGACAGAGTCCTTTACCGGGCAAGAGAAGACCTCACCATCCGGAATATTGTGGCGCCCTCCGCAGGCGACCGCGCCGATGCCCTTGATCGAAAAGCGCAGATCGGTATCCGGTCCTTTCAAATGCACCTGATCGGTATTCGCCATCAATGTCTCCAGGGCCTGCATGCCCTCAATCATACGCGAGTAGTCCTGTGTGCACACGCGGAAGAAAAAGTCCTCGAAGCTCTCGGTGCTCTGCATCGCCTGTTGCGCCATCGCAGGTGTCGGCCAGCGGAGAATCACCCACTTCGTCTTGTTCACGCGATAGTCCAGCACCGCCTTCATCGCCTTCATGACACGAGATACTTTGCTCGGATCGACATCCGACATTTCAAAAATGTTATCCGAACCCCGCACCGCGATGTAAGCGTCCATCTTCTGCATGCGTGCCAGCTCCCAAGTCGCCTGAGTTTCGAACTGCTCAGGATCGATTTCATTGACCAGCTCGCGACTGATGCGCGCACGTTGTACATTCACAAACGGCACGGCGCCGCGTTCACGGGCAGCACGCACCAGAGCGACCACCATGGCCTCGGGTATATCAAAAGCGTCAATCAAGACGCGTTCGCCCTTTTGCAGATTCGTCGAGAATCCAGTCAACACAGCGGCCAATTTCGAATAATTCGGTTCCATGCGGGAAATTCGCACTATTTCAGCCCGAAGGTCAACAACGGCACTGAAAAATTACTGAAGAATCGGCATCCATGTAGCTGGATACATGGGATTGAGGGGATTTCACTGAAAGTTGAAGCGGCTTCCATGCCACGAGTAACAGGCTAAGCGGCAAGATATCGCAGAACGACTGCCGGCGTAGCTCGCTCCACTCTGAGCCAAACACAGTGCAGCACGCATGGGTTTGCCGATTCACCACTTGTTGTTTTCCCAATTTTAGCTATGATTAGCTTATTCTGAATACATCCCCACAGCCCTTGGCAGCATACCCACGCAAACTCCTGCTCTTGAGCCCCGATCCCACAGAGGAATCGGCCTTACGCGAGCATCTATCCAAAGCTGAAGACGGTAAATATGAGCTCCGTCGGGTCGAGACACTCGAAGCTTTAAAGCAACTGGATCTAGTGAACGCTTGCCACGCGATTCTGCTCGATATGCGTATCGAAAGCAATCAGGTGCTGGACGCAATCCATTCCATTGGTGCGGTGCATGAGGGCGTGGCTCTGCTCTGCCTCTGCCGGAACCATGATCAATTAAGAGAACACAAGGATCTCATCCACCTCGTGGATGACTACCTACTGGCCGAATCCTTGGTCGAGGGTGAGTTGCCCACCCGAATCTCGCATGCCATACGACGGCGCCAAAAAGAACAAGAGCTTCTTTCTGAGCAAAACTTGCTGAAGCAGCTACTCGAAAACATCCCCGACGCGATCTACTTTAAAGACAAGCAAAGCCGGTTTATAAAAGTGAGCCAGGCGATGACGCGCACCTACGGGTTCCCCAATCCGGACGACATTCTCGGTAAAACCGATTTTGACCTCTTCACCAAAGAACACGCACAGCTGGCCTACGATGACGAGCAGGAGATCATTCGTTCGGGGAAACCGATCGTTGCAAAAATCGAAAAGGAAACACTCCCGGACGGAGGCATCAACTGGGTCACGACGACCAAAATTCCTTTGCGTGATGCCCATGGCCAGATCATCGGCACGATGGGCATGTCCCGATTCGTCACGGAACTCAAAGAGACACAGGATAAACTCGAACGCGAGGGACGCCTACTCAAAACCGTGGTCGACTACGCACTCGCCGGTATCTTTGTCAAAGATTCGAAGGGGCGCTATCTGATCGTGAACAAGCGCCATGCAAACTACCTCGGGGCTCACTCGGTCGATGATGTAATCGGTAAAACACTGTATGATTTTTTCGATCCGGTCGAAGCCAAGAAGATCTGTACCTCGGATGCCAACATCATGAAGACCGGAAAAGGAATCGAGCATATGGTCGACCACCGCGTACGCCCTGACTGTCAGGAACTTTGGCTACTCACCAGTAAAGTTCCTTTCCACGACAAAGACGGAACCTGCATTGGTCTAGTCGGCATTTCACAAGATATTACTTCTCAGAAGGAAATAGAATTCAAATTAAAGTCCGCCATTCACACGCTGGAGGAAACGCAACTCCAACTGATTGAAGCTGAAAAATTGAGAACCGTCGGGCGACTGGCCGCAGGTGTGGCACATGAAGTCAAAAACCCGTTGTCCGTGGTCCTATTGGGCATGGATTATTTAAAGCAGAACATAACGGATTCCAAAGAGCTCATCGAGGTGCTCAATGATATGCAACAGGCAGCGGAAAAGGCGAATGATGTGATTTTCGAACTACTCGATTATTCCTCCCCGCACGAAATCAGTATGCTCCCGATGGACATCAACGTGCTCATAGAACGCGTGCTCGCACTCATGCGGCACAACTTCAGTGAAGCGCATGTTACGCTGCATAATGAGCTGACTCCGGATCTACCACTGATTTCCATGGACGCGCCCAAGATGGAGCAGGTCTTTATCAATTTAGTACTCAATGCGATCGCCGTGATGCCCGACGGGGGGGACTTGACCGTGCGTAGCTATGAACAAAGAATGCAACAAACGGGCGCCAACGTTTCCAGCAAGATGACTGAGCGCTTCTGCATCGGTGATCGGATACTTGTGGTTGAAGTTGAAGACAGCGGCAAAGGCCTCACGCCCGAAGATATGGAAAAGGTATTTGATCCCTTTTATTCAACCAAAGCGACCGGTGAAGGCACCGGGCTGGGACTATCCGTTACGCGTAGTATTGTTGAAATGCACCACGGATTGATTACACTTGAAAACAGAAAAGACACACCAGGTGCTTGTGCCCGACTGTCCTTCCCGACCACACAAAAAAATGAAAGCTAAAATCACCCACGAACCGCGACGCGTACTCCTCATTGATGACGAGGCGTCGTTTACCCGCATGGTCAAATTGAACCTGGAAGCCACCGGTAAATACGCCGTTCGGGTGGTCAACGAGAGCCCGCAATCACAGCAAGTGGCCAACGAGTTTCACCCCGAAATCATCTTACTCGATGTCGTCATGCCCGAAGTCGATGGCGGAGACGTGGCCAATCAACTCCGGCAGCATGAAACGACCAAGCACATACCGATCATTTTTGTCTCGGCGATGGTCTCACGCAGGGAATCCGGCAGTGGCTTTTACAAGAGCGGCGGCGAGCATTTCCTAGCCAAACCGGTGAGCACCGAGCTGCTCGACGAATCAATCGAGCAGGTATTGGCCCAAAAAGTCTGAGCAACCCGTTTTGTGTTGCTGCATGAAAAAGCCCCGTGGGAGGACTCCCACGAGGCTCAAACTGCTGAAAAGTTGGATATTTAGTGTGCCGCTGCTGGAGCGTTCGCATCCTCAGCCGCAGTGTTCAGCACCACAGGGGCAGCTTCCGCGCTCAGACCTTCGACCACTTCACTGGCCGTCCATGGAGTCCCGCGTGAACCGTATTGGTCCAGATAACCATTCATGGTCGCTTCGTTGATGTCGGAAGCGGCATTGCCCCAATCTTGGCGAATGTAAGTCAGAACCGCAGCGATTTCCTTAGCCTTCAGGTTGAGGCCACTGGGACCAAAAGCAGGCATGTTGCCGTTGTAGGATTTCCCGGCCACTTCTAGCGGACCGTTGATACCATTGATCAAAATACGTGCGAGACTCTCCTGATGACCAGTCACCCATTCCGAACCAGCCAGTGGCGGGTAGATTCCGGGAACACCGAGACCGGTTGCTTGGTGACAAGCGACACACTGGCTCTTAAATACCTTGGCACCACGCTCGTAGAGAGGCACTTCAACCACCGTCGCCACAGCATGTGGATTATAGTCGGGCGAATACGCATTCCTACTAAAGCCACCTGAATACTGAATCAAATACACCCCTCCCCAGAAGCAAAGGGCCGCAAAAAGAAAGAGGATAAAAATCGGAATGGGTGAACGGCCTTGCTTCGGCTCATCTTTCTCACGCATGAGCGGATCATGAAGGTCCTGCTCTGGAGAATCCTGAACGGCCTGATCGCCCGTATCGGTGGTGTGTTTCTCTTCGCTCATTATTCTGAAATCGGTGCCTCTGGGAGACTGTAATTGAGTTTAAGGCTGAGCAAATATTCAACCAATGCTTCGGCGCGTGGAGTCGGCACGACCTCGTATCCTGTCTCTGGCGCATACTCAGAGTCGGGAGCGAACTGTAATGCGTCCGCGGAAGGCGCGCCTTCGACTTCGCGTGTTTCGTAAAGAAAAGCAAACTGCGGCATGGTGGATTTCCCACCGGATGTAATCTTCGGGTTGTACAGATGCTTGTGGTGCCATGCCTTATCGAGCAAACGCTCACCGACAGTCATCAGATCCGGACCAATACGGCGGCTCCCCAAGAGCACCCGATCCTGTGTGATGTAGTCGCGGGCAACCGAGGCACGTTTGCCCC
>ERZ1046740.2489-NODE-2489-length-11847-cov-4.441231_pt1 | contig 11847 bp, 9 predicted proteins | sample MGYA00383093_ERZ1046740 | MGnify/ENA primary metagenome ERZ1046740 (study PRJEB29581, sample SAMEA5548363) | metagenome | biome: marine; feature: coastal; material: water | depth 25 m | study: Short-term variability in the microbial, nano- and picoplankton...
GGTCGAAGCCGGGCTGGCCAATGCAACTATCTTCAATCCACAAGGTACCATGGTCGAGCCCTCTGAGTTGTTTTACAAAAAATCCGTTTTGATTCAGCGCGGTAGTTTTCGGCCTGTGACGCGTCTGGCCATGGACATGCTTGAATGCTCTGTGGCCGAGTTTATCCAGGAGCCAAAAGTGGAAAGCGAAGAGGTCGTGATCTTGCTGGAAATGTCGATCCAGAATCTGACGACCAACAATGGTGCCAATAAGATCGACTCAAAGGATTTCCTTGAGCGCGTTGATTGCTTAAGTGCATTGGGCTATCCTGTGGCCATTTCAAATTACGGCGAATTCCACAGGCTAGCGGCTTATTTATTCCGCTACACACAAAAAATGATAGGTATCACCATGGGAGTGCCAACACTCAAGGAAGTGTTCAATGAAAAATACTACGACGATTTGGCAGGAGGTATTCTGGAATCATTTGGACGACTCTTTAAGAACGATTTAAAACTCTACGTTTACCCATGGGAAGAACCAGCAACGAGCTCACTTGTAACGGCAACTAATCTGCTGGTAGATTCCCACCTGCGCCACCTATATCAGTATTTGTATGAGAACCAATTCATCCAACCACTGAGAGACTTTGATTCCAAATGCCTGTCAATAAGTAGCAAGCATGCCTTGGACATGATCAAGGATGGAAACTCAAATTGGAAGACAATGGTACCTGAAAAAGTCGCTGGATTGATTGACGAAAGAAGCCTTTTCATGAAGAAGCATGACCCTGCTGCAAAACAACCCCAGGGAGCCACGATCCGTTGATCAAACTCACAGGGATTTCAATTCATTCCAGAGGGATTTGAGATCGCTATCCATACCAGCCATTTTCAGTAGCTCTTTGCGATCACCTATTTCAAGGGCAAGACGGAGAAATTTTCTAGCCTGAACCAGTTCACCTGATTGACACGCATAACAGGCAAGATTATAGGGAATGATGGGTTCAGATGGGAATTTGACAGCAGCCTCTAGGAGTGAGCTTGTTGCCTGCTCCACTGAGCCTTTGCTTGATCGCCTCAATGCATAAGAACGAAGAATAAAACCTCCGGGATGATCAGGTAAGTCTCTTACCATTCCCTCCGACAATTCCAACGCAGCATCCCATTCCTGAGTATCTGCATATACCCGCCATTTCAGCTCGAGATATTCGGGCCTTAATTTGACAGGATTGCTGACTTGCTCCAATTCTCGAATTGCCTCGATAGGATTCCCTAGAATGATCCAGCCTTCGGCGCTGGATATGCAAAAGGAATCAGGTGGCACAATCACGTTCACGGACAAAATCAGAGGGAGTTTTTGACACTAAATACACTTGGATCCAGATGCTTGGGAACATAACCAATACTAGTCTGGATGGCATTGGCGCACGAGCAACCAGCGCTGGCTTCAGGCGCAAGCAATACTCCACCGGCAGGTATCATCCCCAACCAGCAACCACTGCGCAGGCCCTCAAACTGGACTCGTTTGTTGCTCTCAAGATCCCATTGCCCATGATAGTAGTGTCTGTAAAAAATACTCTTCAAGGCGGCCGACATGGTCCCGCAGCCACGTCTTTCGGGTAGATCTGTCCTGAGTAATTTTCCATCCCTCAAACTAAAGGCTCGTTGATCAGAGTAAAAGGTATCTCCGATCACAACTGGATGCTGCAGGTGTCCGCTATGATGGTTTTTTCCTGCTTCATGGCTCTCTTCCCACAATAGAGATCCGACAGCTGACGGTGCCTGATTTTGATCAGTTGCACTGGGGGCAGCTGCAGAGGTGTTGAAAGCAAATGAGTGATAACGTTTATCCTTATCAGTTCCTGTAACAATCAGTGTATCGTTGCTGAAAGTCATGTAGGTCGTGAATTGACAATCACTGAAATCATGCACGCGTTCCCACTGCCGTTTACCACTCACGAGATCAAGGCATACCAGTCTTACATCAGTGAGTATCTCGGGTTCAAGTCTTCCGGTTAATGCCGCCATCGCTGCAGGATTTCGACTCTCCAGAAAGTAAATTTCTTGATTACCGATAGTGATGGTAGAATTAATGATCGCTCCCCCTTCGTAGATCCAGGACTGCTCGCCAGTATGCCTGTTCAATCCAAATAAACGCATGCTCGTGACGCGACTTACGTCCTCCGGATGAAACTCCTCAAACCATTGACCGTCATCACCCAAATACCGGGATCCAGACTTCACACTACTACCAATCAGTGTGTTGCTAACTGCCGCAAGGTATCCCCAATCGACTTTCGGTGACCCTTCAGGGCGCACCGCTTCGAACTGCAGAGACCGTCGCCCAGTGTCACCCTCCACACCAATACAATGGCGGCCCTGCGCAATGTAAAGGTAATCGTGTGTCCCTACCATGTTACTGCAATCTCTGGGCAAATTTGCGCGCCGCATTTCGGGGCTGAAATAATTCCACAGAATAGTTCCGTTGTAAGAATCCAAACCAAATAGAACTCGATCACCTTGAATGAACAACCGCCCATTCACGGAGATGGGCGCAGGGTTGCGCGGACCGCGGTCAGGCATGGGACGTGGCCCCGGATCACCCCACCACAAGACGCCCAATTCTCCATGAACCAAGGCATCTTGACTGCATGAAGAATTATCAGCTCCTCCATATTGATGACTCCATTGACCTGCACCGACCAACTCTCCTCGAGTTGCCATGAACCAGCCAAGATTGGCTTCTTCGCGCATGGTGACACTAAATTCTTGAAAGGATTGATTGAGCTGAGTCAAAACCGGTGAAGGCAAGTCTTGAGACAGGGCGACACAGAAAGTGCCCCCAGCAGGACGAATCATACGCTTGAGCCAGATAAGATCCGATTGATCCTTGTCAAGATTGAGTGTATCCAGATCGTGAACGATGACGAGATTAGCGAAAAAAGCACCATACGGCAGAGACGCATACTCACCATGATGGACCGAAACTCTTTCACCATATACACCCGCTTCATCCAAAAAACTGCGTGCCTGCTGAACCATCTTAGAATCAGGATCAACCAGAATCACTTTGAAACGACTCAATCGAACCAAGGCATGTGCCATTTCTCTTTCTCTCTCACCTGCCCCTAGAATCAAGGCAAAGCCAGCTTCCCTTCCCGTGGAGTTCAACAAACCTGAGACACTTTGCTCAAGCCTGCTCGACAGGCTCATCGTCCCTGCCCCAAACTCAGGGTTTCCCACACCAACGGGTGCATAATAAAAAGAAGTATCGAATTTATAAAGGGAGCTGAACTGAGCACGATCCCCATGAGAAGGACCAAAAATCCGGAAGGAATATTCCCCATCCCTCTGCAACTGATCGAAAATAACGCTATGTTCAAGCTCCGAGTCAGGGCGATTGAACTGCCGAAACTCACCTTCAGGTCCCATCAAGTCCATCCGGCTGGGCATGGATACATCCATGCTCCAGGTTATGCTCACTTTGTCTGGCCCGATCCAGTCAACAAATGGTCCGTTTGGAATTTCCATAATGACCGGATCCGGTCCTGCTTCTGGAAAGTAATCTTTTTTGGCGTGAAACCTTGATTGAATCCACTCATCTGGCATGGCTTGGTTCAACAATAGGATCTCATGAATCGCACCCTTCATTGAAAAATTCTGGTCCTTGTCATGAAACGCTCCGATTTCATAAAAAGGGTGCTTCGGGTAGCGAACCTTACCTTGCTGAATGTGCGACTGAGCAACACGAGCTCCATCAACCCAAAGCTCCATTGAACTGCCACTGTAGTTTCCAACGATGTGGTACCATTTCCCTGGAACAAATGAAGCTTGAGACTCCAGATAGGTCAGTTTGGCTTGCGCCTCTGAAGCCAGTCCAAAACAAAACCGGTCCTCACGATACCCAAGAATCCAGCCTGCCTCGGTATCAGGATCATGTTGAATGGCTCCAATGATCCCACCCCGTTCCGAAGCCCCGTCCATTCGTACCCATGTTTCGATGGCAAACGGTCCCTGAGGCAGATTAGCGTCAGCAGGACCGTCAGAAAGAATCAACCTCTCGCCACCCCCACTGAGTTCGACCCGAGGAGGGATGGGGTCCATGAGAAACTGGACCCGACCTTTGAAGACAGGTCTCGGTCCGCCCTGAATGGGCATTAACTTTTGCCCCTGTTGACGGTGGGCAGCAAAAAACCAGTGGGCATGGATGAGGCTTTTGTCCAACTCAGCTCCTGAGAGAGGCGAAGAAGAGGCCAATGTCAGGACCAGGGCAGTCACGCCACAAAAAAAGCTTTTTTTCATAACAATTAAGTTAATGAGCAGATGATTACTCAACGATTTCAATATGATCAAAGCTAACGTCAGGGGTAACATTGTGCAAACCTTGTTTCAGGAACGTGACATGTGTAAGACCAAACTAAACCGGGAGCAAATATTTGCGATAAAGCACATGCCTCAACTCTCATGACGAGAGGCTTTAAACCCTGTGCTCAGTTGAGCCGAAAAGTTCCCAAACCTCAATCACACTCAAGCACCAAACAGAACCACTCTTCTGAATGATTGACATCGAAAGGTCGAAATGGATTTCTAGCTATCAGAGGATTGGCAGTTATTTGAATCACTCTGACTGAAGCCAGCTCGAAAACTCCAATCCACACAAAAAGGTAATGTGGAATTCAAATCGACTTTTTCCATTCCGGAATTGTTACAGGCAGTGGAAAATCGTTATGGAAAGCAAAGTCATTGGTAGTCCTCTCGCACGGGGTGAAAGGCGTCTATGATTTTGCAATGGGTCAATGCCTTTCCAGAGTGAACTGCATGCGAAGGGATGACGCCGACATCCCCCGCTTTGAGAACCGTAGATTGCCCCTGAATCACGAGTTCGAATTGCCCTGAAATCACATTACATATTTGCTCATGAGCATGAGAATGTTCGGGCAGGTCGGCACCTTTATTCACATCCCAGTAAGCAAGGGTCATTGACTCACCGTGCACAAAACGAACTTTGAATCCGGGAATCATGTCCTCCACTTCCAAATCATCATGTTTGAAAACAGGCATGCAGCGATTGAAAACTTGATCTCGAACAAAAAAAAGAAAAATCCAATCACTTTACAAGTGCAGAAACTTGTGCGAAGGCTCTGCAATGTACATAGCGATGAATCGATTTAAAATTGCGCAGGGTTTTGAAAATGCTTTCGAAGAAATGTGGAGAAACCGTGAATCTTACCTTGACGAAGTTCCGGGTTTCCAAAAGTTCAACCTTATCAAGGGCAGCGCTGAAGATACTCACACCACTTATGTCTCGCACTCAACCTGGGCCTCTCGGAAAGTATTTGTGGATTGGACAGAATCAGAAGCATTCCGAAAAGCTCATAGTCAGGCGAAATCCCCTGAAGGCATGCACCTTTCTCATCCAAGATTCGAAGGTTTTGAAGTGATTATGTGAAAAGGAAATGGGGCTTAATGAAAATCTTTCGAGTTACTCATCAGATATTGATCTGTCCGAAATAAATTCACAGGCAATCCTTCACTGGAGAATAGATTGGGTATTGCCGTGTTGCTGAATCCGAACCGGACTGCCACTGGTTGGCTTATTTTGTCACTGAATACAACAACTGTGCTGCCATCAATTTTGGCGCTGGCTGGCAGAAATTTGCCATTTGCACCTGCTAAATAAAATTCATTAGGTGCCCCCCCACGCGCCACCAAGCCACTTTCTGCGTTATCAAAGAAAACTCGGATTTTCTGACCTTCAACCTCCATGCGACTGTATTGTGGGCTTCTATGAGGAATGTTCTTATGATCATAAGTTGCACTCAGAGCATAGTTGGCTAAACGCAGACCGACATCGCGTTTATTGTTAGGATGTATATTTTTAACATCATCCACCAAATCACTGATGACAACCATCCCTGTATTCGGATAAGATGCACTTTTGGTTTGGGCTTCACGCAGGAGCGGGCAAACGGTGGGGTTCCCATATGAGTAGGGAGCAATCTGCACGAAGTAAAATGGAAAGTTTTGTTTCCAGGCAGTGCGCCATGCCCTGATCATTTTAGTGAACAATTTTTCATAGGCATAAGCAATGTCTACGTTGCCTTCTCCTTGATACCAGATTGCACCGGCAATTCGATAGGAGGTGATGGGATGGATCATGGCATTGTAGCAAAGCCCGGCATCTTTTGGCCACCATGCAAAAGGTTGAATCTGACTGGCTGCCACTTGCAATTCCGAATCACTTTCCACCAACTCGCGAGGTGTCCAAACTTCGGCTGGCGTTCCACCCCAGTTACTGTTGATCAAGCCCACTGGAGCCTCAAGTTTTTGACGCAATTGCTTTCCAAAAAAGTAACCCACGGCACTGAAACGCATCATTTCCTCAGGAGTGCAAACCTTCCAGGTGCCCTCACAACGGTCTTGTGGAAAACGTGCCGTTGTTTTGGGGATGTAGAAAAACCGAATATTGGGGTCTTTGGCATTCGGAGCTTCATCCTTGCATTGCTGAAGACCATGGTTACCGCTCCATTCCATGTTGCTCTGACCACCGCAAACCCATACTTCGCCGATTAAGATGTCCTTTAATTCAATGGAATTGGATCCTGCAACTTGCATCGAGTAAGGACCGCCTGCATTCGGAGTGAGGATTGAGACAGACCAGCTCCCCCCACTATCAGCGGAAGTCTCGTTGATGGAATCATTCCAACTTGGAATCACCTGGACTTTTTCAGCAGGGTTGGCCCAACCCCAAATTGTCACATTTGATTCTTTCTGAAGAACCATGTGATCACCGATGATGCTGGGAAGTCTTACATCAGCCTTGATTGAACAAATCAGGGTCAGTGCAAAATTGCCAAATAAAAAGAAAAAGATATGGTTTTTCATTGGAAATTCAAATGTTAGATGAGGTTAGGATTCATTGCAAAAAAAACTCACTCATGGCCACTGTTTATCAACCAGAGGGATCGGGTGTAGCGGATAGCTGATGATGCTTAACAGTGTCACCGAGCCATACTTGCTGAGGAGGAAGCAATTTTTCTCTTTTCATGGTTCGCAAAACATCACGAGCCTGATCCCAGTTCGATTCAAGGCAATAAAGTTCAAAGACTGCCAAATCGAACGAAGGACGAAAATCCTCAGACAAGGAGTGAGGATCTATGCCAGCCAGGAATCCTCGTGCATCCTGGAGGCGTTTGTTTTGCAACAGAGCATGAATATGATTGATGCGACTGATAATGTCTGAGGGAAACTCATTTACCAAACTCAATGTAAACCCAATGGCTTCTGAAGGATTCTGCCTCAAAGCAAGAATGACTGCAGCGTAATTGTTGGCGTGCTTTGGAGATCTGGGGCTGAGTTCCTGCAACCTGCGAGCCGCTTGCAGGAGTAGTGTTGTCTGCCCTTCCTGGTATGCAAAGTCAAACAACTCCTGCCAGAAGAACTGATGATCCTGAAAATAAGGTTCCAGAATTCGAAATCTCCGCAACGCTCTTTCAAGCATCCCTGCGTCACGTGCATGCCTGGCCATTCGTAAGTCAAGAGAGGGTATTTTGATCGGCGATTTTTCCCAGTGATCAAACGCAGTTGAGGCACGACTTGATTCTCCACTGAGCCTGAATCCCTCTCCTTCCATGAACCAGGCATAACCCCGCAGGTCGCGTAGTGAAGATTCATTACGAATACGTCCAGCAAAAGCACGGACTCGATCCCATTGGCCCGATTTGAGCAACAGTTCACCTTGCAACACCCATAAGGTGAATGCAGATGGAATTTCCTTCAACCATGCTTCCAGCATGTCCTGGCAGGCATCGGTTTTATTTAAATCAAGATAGATTCCAGCCAATTGCAAAATCTGATCAGGATTCAACAATTGGAGGACGCCCTCAAGACGGATTTCACTCCACACTCGATTCCTTTGTTCGCTTTCCATTTGGAGTCGCCATTTCTTGAGTAGATGCCATGGACGCAGCAAACCGCTGGATTTCAATGCATCATGGTAAGTAGTCAAAGCTTCAAAATCCTTTGCTTTAAAAGCCAGTTGAAATCCCAGATGCAATGATATGTCAGAGACCTTTTCTAACTCAGCAATCCTAACATGAGGAAGGCTGAGGCGTTGATCTTGATACTTACCGACCTGGTTCAAAGTGTTGAGAGCTTCATGCGCTATAAAAATCTCTTGTGCCATTGGATCTTGCCTTTCGACAAGCTGCTGAATGGACTCAATCCATTCGGGGGGAAGAGTCTTGTCATTGATCATGTAAAGAGCGCTGAATAATGTCCGTGTTTCATCTTCCACATGCTGAGACGCAGGAGAATACAGAGCGGCAGCTTCAGTGATGGCTCCCATGGCAAACAGTGTTCGGGCAACGAGACTCAAATTGTCATTTTGATTGGTATTCGATGCTTGTAACATCTCCCCATAAATTCTTACTTGAAGAATATGCCGCCATGTCGGTGAAGTAAGGTGAGGGAATGTGGCCAAACAATCACGCAGTGCCAAATCATCAAATGGCCTGTTCGCTATACTCGCATTCCAAGAGGAAATCGCGAGGTCAAAACGTTGTTCAGATGTCTGCTTCAGAGCCTGTTGCTTGAGGGACCAGGCTTGCAAAAAATCCAACCCACTGATTCTGGAAACAGGCAGATAACCCGGTGGGGAAACTCTCCATATCCTGGGTAGCAGGACTGAAAGGCTCAGAACGATGATCGCTGAAAGACCTAGCGCCATTCGGAATTTCCAATCCCGAATGAGAAGATGAAGCAAATAACCCTGAGGGTGTCCTCTTTGTCTTGGAAATCGGAAAAACATATGCAGGTTTTTCGATCCCCCAGAGTAACCTGCTCAAGGTTTACTTCAGGAAATCATTGATCAAAAAGTAAAGGGTCAGGCGTTGCGATCTGCAACTCTAGAGCTTCAAGCCGAAAGGCTTGAGTCGGAAATAAATCCTGCCGACTGAGAAGCACAAGTTGCTTTCTGGCTTCCTCACTGCGACCATTCCGAACAAGCCATTCAACATTTACAAAAGCATAGATCGCAGATTCACGATCCCTCAATTTATTTTTATCAATAGTCTTAAGCCATTGGGCTGCCTTTTGATCATTCTCTTGCAGCATATAAGCACAAGCTACCAGCAGACGATGCGTGTCGTCCATTGCAGCTTCGGATCGAGTTGCCAAGAAGGCTTCCAGAGCCTTTACGGTATCATCAAGCACGAGAACGGCTGTCTCGAGACGGCGAACATCGGTATCAGGCATGTCGGAACGCAACTCAAACAAAGCCTGATCAGCTTCCGACAGTACGGTGGAGTTACCAGCCGCTTTAGCTGAACGATAGAGCAGAAGAGAGTATGACACACGATCTTGCAATGACGCATCATGCAGCTGAAGAAATTCCAGCGCTTCAGCTCCCAACCCTACGCTTAACATTCCGTTCACCATATTTAAGACATTTGTTTTATCCTTGAGCGGGCTTAGTTTGATGAGTTCCGAGAATGCGTTTGAAGCTGAGGGTCGTCGATTTAATTCCCCCTGTGAGATACCCTCCAGATAATAGGCATAAGGTTTCAATAATTTAACACCTGCCTTTTGACTACGAAGCTTTACAGCCAGCGCCGTTGCTTCAAGCCAGTTTTCGGTCTCAATCAACAAGTCTCCATAGCCTACCCAATAAGCAGCTTCATCCTCAAATCGTGGCTGTGTTTGATCTAGCAATTCAAATGATTTCTTTGGTATTCCAACCTGTTGGTAAGCGTGAGCTATTTGGAGCACTTCATTCAGTCTGTTGATTGGACGATTTACCAGAAGCGGCCAATATTGAGCGGCTTCGAAAATAGCCTTTTTTGGCTGCTTTGCTGCAATGAGTAGTTCCCAGTATGCAGCATGCTGAACGGGTTGATCTTCTTGATTTTTCTTAACCTCCCTGAATACTGCATCATATCCATCCAATAATTCAAAATGCCTGTAAATCTGCAAAAGCAGCTTGCGTGAGATAGCACTGACTTCATCGCTTCCATCTGCCATTGAATTGAGGGATCGCACACCCTCCAGAGCCGTATCAAATGTAGCCTGATTCAACACAGTCAAAGCGGATTCGTAAGCCTTCAACTCCGGAAATGCCTCCTGTAATTGTGCAGTATATTGCTCTTTGACTTGATGAAAACTACCATAAGTTCCAGATTCGAAAAGCAGTTCCAGCAATCTCTTAGCTTGATTGGGAGCAAGTTTTTCACAAGCAAGTAAAGTGTCCATCAACTGCTCATGCAGCCCTTGTCGATTCATGAAGGAAATGACAAGGTCAAGATCGGAAAGATTGTTGCTGGTAATGGCTAAAAGCTTTTCGGTGCGCTTGGTCAGATCAACGATATCCGAGGGACCCAACGACTCCATGCTCATACTATTGGTGAGCATCATACGATAAAGAGTCGGATCGACACTATTTTTCAACAATGCCACACGCAACTGATAGGCTGCTTCACTCCACTTTTGTTGATCCATTGCGACGACAGCTCTGGCCTTGAGTTGCTTTACTTCCCGGATTTTGTAGAGACTCGACTTGACCTTTAGCTCGCTGCCATCAGGGGCAATGTTCCAAAGAGGGGCCATATAAAACCCTGCACAAAGAAACGCAAAAATAAGGCTTAATACAGTGTAACGGAACCCTGGCTTGTTGATCATGATGGACAACAAAGCTGACTGTCCCGCTTTTTGCTGCAGTTTGCGTCTCCAAGCACTGGACTTCCCTCTTCTTTTCCGGTTTTTTGGCATCTGTTGCGAATGCTAATTAAAATTCTCTACTTGTTAAGCCTTAATAAACAGCAGAACAATCTTTCTGGCAGCTAAAGACCCATTGAACTAAATCATTCCAGGTCCTAAATTGTGGGTCCTGATCGTCTAAAGGTGAATCACCAAATTGATGTTCGATCCACGAAAAAACTTCTGCCAGATCCAAGGAATCCATCCCAAGGGCGTGATCGAAAACCGAGGCCGACATATCGAAGGCGTGTGCATCGTCATCATAACGACGCACAATTTGAAGCAATTTGGCTTCGAACAATTGACTGATAGCTTTTTCTTGTTTTGCTTCCATGTTCATTGGAATGGTGCACAGGTGAGCTTGTGGCTTCGCCCAGACAATATCTGGTTTGCAGCAAACCGAAAACGACTATTCATTCCTTATACCTCCTGCATCGCACTGCTCACAAGATCTTCTAAACAGAATATTTGTGTCAACAATTTTAGAATTTTGAAGCCATAGGCGTTCTAGGCAAACCCTCCGAAAGTCTCAATCCACCCATGAGATTCCGATCACTGGAAAGCCAGGGTTACGAGGTATGTGTATTTTGATACCATCAGGCCATGAATGAGTCGATGCCTCATGTTTCACGAATGGAACAATTTGAACTCCGCTTATGGAAAATTAGAGTGTGCCGTTCGGGGGAAGCAATGTCTACTTATTCAGCAATAAAGAACGATTCTCTCCACACTTGTGCAAATGAACGTGCCGACTTTGTTATTCGATGAGAAGGCCCGACCCATCTCAGGAAGCCTTGACCAAGGTCAACAGAAGGAGATATGCCAAAACACTTTTTTGGTATGACAAGAGATCTCATGAGACCAAAAAAGGTCGTTACTCATAAGCTGGATGCCGCAGATAACGCGCGGATTCAGTTGCAGGCTGTTTGTGCCTACAAACGCACAGTTGTCGTTCCAATGTAGCTCATCTATGAGTTGACAAAAGTTGGGGTCAAAAGTTAAAAACACCCTCCTTTTGTTACTGAATAATGACAAGATCAACACGTATGAATATCAAAACAAAAAAACAGCAGTATCGAAGTCGCATGAAGAAAGGATTCACTTTGATCGAGC
>ERZ1046740.2491-NODE-2491-length-11841-cov-7.236212_pt1 | contig 11841 bp, 27 predicted proteins | sample MGYA00383093_ERZ1046740 | MGnify/ENA primary metagenome ERZ1046740 (study PRJEB29581, sample SAMEA5548363) | metagenome | biome: marine; feature: coastal; material: water | depth 25 m | study: Short-term variability in the microbial, nano- and picoplankton...
ACCCCAGATGGATTTTCGCATAACACCAAGCGATGTCACGGCAAAGCCGTTGATCATCCGAAGACGTAAAAATAAAAAAATATGAAAAAAACACCAAAGCAAGAAAAAATAGACAAGCTAATCTACCTCAGAGATCATTGCGAACGTGTCGAAAGCCAGATCAAAAGGATATCTGAATACGGCATAGAGATATACAACAATTCACAAGCCTTCGGCAGGAGGAATAGGGTCTGGATCGACAATGAAGACGTGGTTAAAGAAATAGAGGATGCCACAACACAGGTTGTCATGGGCATCCTTAAAAGGGAATTGCGTAGCTGTCGTGCCAAGATGGGAAGAATTAAAATATCGTGAAACAATATCAAACAAATAAAAATAAAAAAATATGAAAAATGAAAAAACAGACTGGAACTTTGTTGCTACACTAATGGGTGTTGCATCAATTAGCATTTTAATTCTAGGAATGGCTAAGTGGAACGACAAACAGTCGCGCCGCATTGATAGACTAGAACTAGAAGTTATATCACTACAAGGATCAAAACCCGCACGATCAAAGGTTATCTGGCATGGCAACACATATTAACATAATCATATTGTGAAATTAAAACAATCACATAACAAATCAAGACTCATTGATAAAGCGCCGCCTTATATAGCCGCCCTCATCTGGATACTAGGTCCGCTCGTATTCTGGCTACTTGTATTCTTCATCTCCTCAAAAATAATCTAATAAAATGACAAACAACAACACATACACCCCACACAAATGGCTCGTAATAGATTGCGGCAACGACCTTTATAAAGTTTTCGCCGTTTGGAGCGGCGGTTATCTAGACGGAGATAGCTGGAAACTAAACTCAGGTATAAAAAATGCCGAAGATATGGGCGACCACTACATAATCCACGGATATAGCACCTCAAAATACAAATGCTATAAGAAAAATTATGGAACAAATATATATGGAACAAGCCTACTGTCAAACATGGAATCCACAATCCTCTCCAACACACAAACCGAGTCTCTTCTTAAAACATTCATTAAAAAATAACACAACACAACACAACACAACAACACACCCCATTGTAGAAAAATAGGGAATACATTAAGTCTGGTTTTTTAAATGAGGGATATATAAAGCTGAATTAGCTTTTTTTGTTTGGATGGTTCTGATTTGGATTTTTAGTATAAACCACCCCCCGCCGATTTCTAACAGAATAACTCTAACAGGAACTTTGAAAAAACCCCTCCCCCTTTCCGCCGTGGGTCTGAATCTGTTAGGCAGTATCTGTTAGACGGTATCTGTTAGGGTTTTTGGCTCATATTCTCCGTGGAACAATTCCGTGGAACATTGAAAAAAAAGCGTTTTTTATGCAGAAAAAGCTTTTAAATTCCGCGTTTTCTGGTATAATGTTGTCAACGAAAGGGAGAGGGTAAAACCAACCTAAGACTCTCCCAAGCTTCTCTCACGGGGGGAGGCAAATAAATAAAAGGCTCAGTAGCATAACAAGTCAATGCGCCTTTCCTTGAGATGGAAGATTCTCCTAGTCACGCAAAACGGGCTAGAAAGGAAAGGAAAAGGGGGTGCAAATCCCCTCCGAGCAACCAGCTTTCCAAAAATCAAAACACAAACTAAAAATATCCACATGAGCAACCAAGAGACAATACAAGAAACACTACAAAAGATGCAAGAAAACGTTAACTCTTTTGATCAAGTTATAAGTTCAATGAAAGTAACGTCCGACAAAAGCACAAAGCAAATACAAGACGCTGTGACCGAGTTAAAAAAAGTTAATAAAACAGCAAATTAAAGCTTGCCATTATCTAAAAAATATACTAAAATACTGCCATGACAAACACTACTACAAAAGACTATTGGACTGAAGGTTACGAAGCACCATGCAAGGCTAACGGATTTCAATCTAACAAGCCAAGCGCGTTCGCAATAGAATTGCATCACAGCACCGAGTGTGTTTTGAATTCTTGGTTTCTTAATACAACTCGCGATCTTATCTCTAGAAAGTATGATGCTGACAGATTGCAATCACAACTCAAAACAATCAAAGCAGAATATGCTTACCGCAATTTAGAACTACCTAAATACTAACAATTTTTGTTGATAGGCAACACCTTCAGGGATCAGCTAAGAACTGGACAGGGTGTTTTACTAATCAAGGGGCATAAGAACTCCCTACACTGATCCCGACTATCAACAATTTAAAACTTCCAACAACACTAACAACTAACAACACTATGACAAGAAAATTCAAAAATTTCAAAGAAGGACAAATGCTTTTAATAAACGGCGTTCAAGTCTGCGTCACAGAGGAATGTGATGTCTTGCAATACTTCTACGCTAGCGATTGCGACGGCAACGAAGAACCTTATCATTCTGATATGGTTGACGCTGTTCTACCTAACTAACAACTAACAACACTAACAACTAACAACTAAAAAATTACCATGACTAATACACTAACAGGAACACAGTTCAAATTCAATTGCTCCGAGCGTGGAGCTTACACCGCACAAATCCATGATATAGAAATAGATGGACTTGATCATCGTGACTATCCCGACTTCGTGGACGCATTCATCATGGATGCGAGAGTTGACGGGCGGCAAGCTACCGATGAGGAGCTTGACCAGATGAACGATGACGGGGAATTTCGATATGAAGCCGTAGAAGCTTCTCTCTACTAACAACTAAATACTAACAACACCAACAACTAACAACTAAATACTAAAATGGACACCATACTATCTAAAATACTCCCTGTAACCTTCTGCGCTTTATTCTTGGCAATCGCGGCTTATGTCTCCGCGTCCTTGATCATCACGGATGAAATACAAACGAACGAATACATCTTGATCAAAAACGCATCCAAGACAAAACTCACACGCGCCGATGGTGCAGAGTTCACAGAGGAAGATTCTAAGATCATTAATTCTCACCCAAGCACAAACTGGGGGCTTCATATCGACATAGCACTACTAAGACAAGGAGAGTATTCTTTCACTCTAACATCCCGTAAAAATATGTTAGGTGGTAATGCTCTGGGGTCAAGGTTTCATGATCTTAAAATAAAACGTATCGCGCAAAACTAACATCTAACAATCTAACAGCTTTCATAGTGCAGTAGTGTTAGCCTCGTCTCCTAGTAGTGTGGGAGGCGGGGCTTTTTAGGCTCAAAACTCTAACAGAAAAATCGTCATAAGTCATTGATACTGAACGAGTTACGACGATGCCCCCGTCGCACCGTCATAAGTCATTGATACTGAACGAGTTACAGAGTCTCCGTGGAACATTTTGTTCCACAAAAAAAAGTGATAAAAGGGCAAAATAAACCTTGCGGTTTCTGAGAATTATACTATAATATAGCCAAGCAAGTGAGAAAAAGACAGCTTGCGAAACACTAAAAAAATAATACTATGGAAAACACTAACAATAAGATTACTTACGAGATGAGGTATCCCAAGATGTGGCTCGCTCTTCAAGAAGGTAGAGTGACCGAAGAGGAGTGGAAAGAGTTCTGTGATGCTCTCCTTGAGCAAGAGATCGAGAAGAATAAAGATGTAATGGTTCGCCTTAAGAATCGCTAATTAGAAACACTAAAAAATAATACTATGGAAGAGCAAGAATGTAGAGAACAGTTGCAGGAGGTTAAGGAACAACTCCTCGAGATCCTGAGAGCTAATCCTAAGATCATGATTGGTGGAGACATTAACGGAGATGTTGTCCTTTGGCAGTCCACGGGCATTAAAACGCTTCAATTGAAGCTTGAGGATTAATCAAAGGAACACCGATATAATAATAGTATCTAACAGCTTCTAACAATCGTAACTCGTTGATACTGAAGGAGTTATGGCGAAGCGCCCCCCGCACCGTCATAACTCGTTGATAATGAAGGACTTATGACTATTCCGTGGAACATTTTGTTCCACAAAAAAAATCAATAAACATGCAGAAAGTTCTTGCGGTTTCTCTCTTTTTTGATATAATATGCCCATGACCGAAACACTACTGAGCAAAAAACAACGCGCCGCTCGCCTCGACTGGAAAATAGATGAATTCAATAACGGCGGCTGTGGTTCATGGAAACTAGATTTTGATGTTCTCCAAGCAGAAAAAGAACTGAAAAATCTAAACGAAGAAATAGAAGGACTTGAAGAACTTGATCGCATCGACGAAGAAAACTACAAAGCCGAGGTCGCTTCTAACAACTAACAACTAACAATTCAAAACCGACATACTTTCTCAGGTGCATTAAGGCTTAGACTAAGCTCAAAAAAACTTGCCGCACAAGTGAACTTCCATTTAGTCACGGAAACTGATTGTGTTAACTATGGGTGACTCCATTGGACGGGTAGAAAGATTCCCGTGTGCATCTGAGAGAGTATGAAGGTGATTACGGGGCATACAGGTTTCGACGTGAGTGATCGGGTATAACCCAGTGATCGCGGACAGGGGTTCAATTCCCCTATGCTCCACCATAATTCAATAAAAAAGCATTCGTAACTCGTTGATAATGAACGAGTTATGGCGAAGCCCCCGCCGCATCGTCGTAACTCGTTGATACTCAATGACTTATGACTATTCCGTGGAACATTTTGTTCCACAAAAAAAGAAAAATAAATGCTAGCCAAAGCCCATCTGTTAGAGTATAATTACACCATGAAAATTATAATACTGCTCGCGCTTTTCATTACCCCAGTCTTGGCTTCTAACAATGCTCTGTTAGTAAAACCTAACGTGCCTTGGTATCACATGACGCAAGGCATTAAACATTTCGAGGGATTCAGAGCCAAGGCGTATGTGTGTTGCGGCGGAAAACTAACAATTGGATACGGTCACACAGGAAAAGCAGTTTCAAAAGGTTTCATCTCCGAGCGGGAGGCTTTCGAGTTGTTAGAGAATGAATTACACGAATACAAAAAAACAGTTCTTTCTATTGTCAAAGTGCCTCTAACAGATTATCAACTCGCCGCTCTAACAAGTTTCACATACAACTGCGGAAGGGGCGCACTCTATCAGCTTGTTTCTCAAGAGGGACGTTTAAACGATGGAAACTATAAGAGCGTTTCTGAAGTAATGCCTATGTATCGCATGGCGGGAGGGAAAATACGTAAAGGATTAGTAAAAAGACGCAAATTCGAGCTATCTCTGTGGAACAATTCTGTGGAACAATTCTAAGTCGTTGATAATGAATGAGTTAAAAAGTAAAAAAAAAGCGTTTTTAATGTCGAAAGAGCTTGTAAAAAGTCGCCAACTGTGATATAATGTGTTCAACGAAAGGGAGGGATAAACAAACCGAATACTTCCAAGTCCTGTGAGTGCAGGACGAAACAAATCACTACATAATAGCTCATTCTTCTAGCAAGTAAGAAAGCCTCTCACATACTCCGAGCAATCCGAGGATACCACGGCACAAGCGGTGAGAGAGGAAAACAAAGGTGCAACTCCTTTATGAGCGACCAGCTTTCCAAAACTTAAAACACTAACTAAAAATAACACTATGAAAAACACTAAAACTACAACACCCAAAATCTGGCAATACTTCAACGTCAATCAGAACGATATATCTAAGTATACTTGGGTTGAAGATCCCAACGGAAAATACATGATCCGTGTTCAAGATTACTCTGATCTTAAAAACATCAAAACAGTTCGCACGATTAGGTGCAAATCTCTGACTAAGCCTTGCCACTGGTCATGGCTCAATAAATCTTAAAAGAATCGTTGACAATAACTCGCTTTTACTTTAAAATATAACCATGAAAGAAAATAACACTATGAAAAAAAATAACACTATGAAAAAAATGACAATTAAAGCATGGCAAGATGCAATCGATGCTGGTATCGTTCTCAAGGGAATGATGGTGATCGTGGGCGGAACTCAAGTCTTGGTCGAAGAAGGAAGTCGTCTAACAGGTTTCTTCGGAACTGATACCGATGGAAAAGAAATAGAGTTTACAGAAGAACAAGTCACAGCAATCATCAGCTAAAATTTATTGAATGATGATCTATAACCTAAACCCACTAAATAGAAAGAAACTAACACTAATAATATAGACATGAAAACAGAAAAAATTAAAAACATCATCCTCGATTACTGCGTAGGCGTCATCTCCGACGTCGAGCACTTGGAGTTCAGCAAGTCTGATCTTCCTGAAATGGTCGAGAAAATTAAGCAAGCAATTCTCTATGAGCTTGATGATGCAGAACATCTCGATGATGCTCGCAGTTTTGTGAAGGATTATCTATAACCTAAACCACTAAAAACAAATGAACGTTTTAAAAGCATTAAACAATCTTTCAATCCGAAAAAAAGGGATTGACTCAACCGAAAAAACCAACTATAATACACCTATGCAAATCGCAAACACAAACACAGACACAACCGCCTCCGCTCTGGAGATTGCAAACCTTCTCAAAGATCGCACCGTGCGATACATCAACCATGGGAAGTCAACCGTTCGCAGAGATAAGGAGCGCACTTTTAAAATTCACGCCGTAGAGGACGTGTGGAACGCCAAGAAAAATGGCAGACGTTGCCTTAAAGTCTTAGCTACTGACATTGACGACAACGCGCAAGAGAAATACCGCACGTTGCACCTAACAGGAATCGAGGTCGTAGCCTAACAGTTTTCTGGAGTAGTGTTAGCCTCGTCCCCTGTTAGATCGGGGGGCGGGGTTTTTTTGCTCAAGACTCTAACAGAAAAATCGTCATAACTCGTTGATAATGAACGAGTTACGGCGAAGCGACCCCCGCACCGTCATAACTCGTTGATAATGAAGGACTTACGCATATCTACAAACACACAACTCATTGACACTGAACCACTTAAACTAACAGAAAACTCCAAATGGTTATTTCACCAAATATCAGGCATTGTTAGACGGTATTTGCCCAAATATCAGGCATTGTTAGACGGTATTTGCCCAGATATCTGGCATTGTTAGATAATATTTGACACTCTAACAGGTGTTGTTAGGTCGATTTGCGCGTGGAACATTTCCGTGGAACATTAAAAATAAATTGTTTTTTATGCGGAAATAGCTTGCTTATGAAAATGTTTTAGGTTATAATGTCCCCGCAGTCACGAAAGACGCTTAACCAACTAAACGAAAAAAACATGTTAATACTATCAAAAAACCGCATCGAATCCGACCAGCTTGCTAACCTCAACACACCTGCTGGAACGGACACCCACACGCCAATCCCTCACGCTACGCTCGTAGATTATACACGCAAGGCTCTTAATCGCGCTGGCTTAGAAATCACACATGAGGAGCATGGTTTAGCCCGTGGTGATCTTCGCTACTTCGGCGGCTTCTCTATCACTGGTAAGGACATTCAAGCAGATGACCGAAATTTAGTTGTGGGAATCCGTAATAGCCATGATAAGGCTTTTGCTTCCGCAATTTGCATCGGTAATCAAATGCTTGTGTGTGATAACCTTTGTTTCTCCTCTGACATCAAACTTGCTCGCCGTCATACTCCGCGCATTCTAACAGACTTGCCTCGCGTGTTGTCCTCGGCTGTTTCTCGCGTCACTTCTCACTGGTCTGATATGGCAAACCGAATTGCCTCTTATCAAGAAACTGAGATCACGCGTAATCAAGCGGCTGACTTAATGATTGATCTGGTAGATTCCAAGGGGTTCTCTGCTCGTGACGTTTACAAGACTGTCAAAGAGTTTGAAGCTCCACGCCATGAGGAGTTCAAGGGTAACAACCTCTGGAATCTCTACAACGCTTGCACCGAGATGCTCAAGGGTTCAGACGTTTCCAAGTTGCCACAGAGAACAATGACAATTCAATCCAACTTCGACCGCTTGGCGAATCACTCTCCAAGTCTAACAGTTGATAACGAGACAGGTCTAGTTCTCCCAGCTTAACCTATATGACAGGGATGTAAAAAGTTACAGGCTTTCCCCTCGCCCTAACAGGCGGGGGTTTTCTTTTACCCGTGATCTAACAGTTTCTAACAGCGTAAATAACCCGTGTAAGTCGTTGATACTGAACGAGTTATGACGAAGCCCCCGCCGCTCGGTCGTAACTCGTTGACGCTTAGTGACTTATGACGATCCTGTGGAACATTTTGTTCCACAAAAAAAGTGAATAAACATGCAAAAAGTTCTTGCTTCTTTCGCCGTTTACTGTATAATGTCCTTACCGAGAGGGGCAAACCAAATATAATAATAGTATGTTCACAGTAGAAGTAAAAGATCACCAAGACACTTGGAAAGAGGTTGACTCTGGAGAAACCTTTGATGAGGTTCACTGTACTGCGATCATGTTCATTCCTGAATGGGGAGAGGATAGTGTGAGGATCAAGCGGGATGGGAAAGAGATGTAACTTTAACAAAGGGGGCGCAACAACAACTAACAACTAACAACTAACAAACAACAAAAAAGAAAGGAACAATAAAATGGGTCTAGATCAAACAGCATACACAAGAAGTAAAGACGGGGATACCATCGAAATCCAAAGTTGGCGCAAACACAACGCGCTGGATGGATGGATGCAAAATCTGTGGATAGATAAAGGCAATAGCGTCGATTGGAATTGTGCAGAGCTTGAACTGAATATGAGCGACATCGAAAAGCTTGAAGAAGCTGTCGTTAATGACGAACTGCCAGAAACAGGAGGGTTTTTCTATGGGGATGATTCAAGGTATGATGAATACAAAAAAGAACAAACTCTTTCTTTCATCTGTGATGCGTATGATACCTTGAGAGAGGGTAAGCAGGTTTTCTATTCCGCATGGTTCTAACCTAACAAGGTTAATGCCTAACAACAAAGCCCCTTCGGGGGCGCAACAATTTAGTGACACAAATAGTAAAATTTACAGTTGAAGGAGAGTTTCTAACAGATGAAGAATATCCAGAGGGAGTTCTAAATGATTTGATTTTTAAAGACCCCCAAATGCTCGCGGGGTTCATAGAATCTGTTAGTTTAGAAATCGAAGAGGATAAAAAAAACGTTTTGCACGTAGACTTTTCTAATCCGTAACTCGTTGATACTTAACGACTTATGACGAAGCGCCCCCCGCGCCGTCGTAACTCGTTGATACTTAGTGACTTACAGAGGTTCCGTGGAACATTTTGTTCCACAAAAAAACATTAAAAAACAGTTGCTTCGTTCCTACGTTCTGCTATAATACAGCCATGAAAAAAGAAATCAGGAAAACAGTGAAGCAAACTCTCCAGATGGAAAACTCTTTTGGGGTAATTAGAAAAGAAGAGGATGTTGAAATTGAGTTCATTGTTAGACTACCAAAGAATCATTATGGATCATTTGAAATGTTCGACAAAAAGACTGGTGGCGAGAATTGGTATGCCGAAGGTGGTCTTTGGTTTGCAGGAAACGAACTCACAGATTACGATGGAGTGTTTTCTTTGTCTGATGTCATCTTAAACATCTTAAAAGAACACGGATACGATGTAAAAGAAATGAAGAATACCCTTGCAAATTAAAACAAAAACCTTTAAAATACAACTATGCAAGAATATAAGGTAAAAGTAAATGACGACGTAAACAAGCTTCGCGTTAAAGGAATGCATGTATAATAAGATTATGGAGATAATAATTAAAGAAATTGTAGGATACATGATAGCGATAATATTAATTGTTTCTCTTTTCTATCTTTTCGGTGAACTAATATACAAGAAGTAACATTGATAGTCATAACTCGTTGAAACAGAGCGAGTTACGGCGAAGCGCCCCCCGCATCGTCGTAACTCGTTGATGCTCAATGACTTACAGGGGTTCCGTGGAACATTTTGTTCCACAAAAAAAACATTAAAAAACAGTTGCTTCGCTCCTCCGTTCTGCTATAATACAGCCATGACAAAGCAAAAACAGGGGGTTCTGTATCTCAAAAGGGTTATGGAGTCATCGGACTATCAAGATATGTTAGAAGCCGTTGGTATAGCAAACGGTGATATAATCTCTAACGGGTTTTCAATCTCCAGATCGAAGGCACAGCTTGAAAAGGTGGTCAGCCTAATTGGGCGATTTTCAGACTCTGAAGACCCTTGTGTTAGAGGCACGGCAAATAACATTATCAAACATGCCAAGAAGCAAAGCAATAAGGGTTTCTGTAATGAGGATGGTAAGCAGATTTTTATAACAGATTAATTAAAACATGAAAACGAGAGTATACTTCAACCTTCATAAACGATGCCTATCGTTGCAAGAAAAAGTCAATGGCGTATGGAAGGTTGTGCGCTACGCTGAAGAGGTCATTCTAACAAATGCTGAATTCAAAGTTTCCGAAGCTGGTAGACAGCGCGTCCTTAAAGAAAAGAAAAAAAACGTTCATGCTGTTGTAGTGGGCGAATGCAACGGGCGGCGTGATTACCCAACCACTAAAAAACAAATCTTCTATAACCCATACAAAGCCCCAACGTTTTTAGACGCTGAATCGAATCCCGTGCATCACGCCGATTTAGTCGTCATCAAAGGAAATAAAAAAGGTTATAAAATCTTCGCCAAAAATCTTGACAGTCAACACCTAAACACGTAAAATATCAACATGAACGCTCGCCAAATCGCACCCGCAATACACATGAATGGAAGTAGTCGCGAATCCTTAATTAAAGAATGGGAAGACTTTCACACAAGCCTTCAAAATACATTAGATAACTTTCCTTATGAATCTTTTCATGGTCGGAATCAATATGTAAAATCTGAGGATGATCAAAAAGAAACTGGAATGCAAGCGTTTGAAATGAAGGTAAGGATTGCTTCTGTTCTGGGTATCTCGGAGGATATCATAAACATTTTAAACAACGATTAACAACAATACAACTATGCAAACGAGAATACAACTAACAATTAAAGACAAAGACAAAGACGTTCTTTTTGATCGTGAGCTTGAGCTTGGTCAAGAGCTAGGCGAATTCATCAAGAAATACGACTTCGATGTCGAATTTGAAATATACAGAGCAGAACCAGAAGCAGAATAATGAAATATATAGTAGATCAAGAAATACCATGTGAGGATGGCGGAAGCCCTATCCTCATGCGTGTATACTACGACCCCGAAACCCTAGAGATTCATCTAGGCAAGGAATATACAAGACAGGGTGACAAATTGGTTGACGCTTCTCTCTCGTATCTTATAATGTGTGACGAAGACCCGCAACTTAAAGCGGATATGGAAGTAATGAGACAAGACATGGTAGCAAAAGCAGAAGGTTACTGTTGCCGCAAACTATGTGAAAAGATCAAACAATGAAAAACAAAGTAATAGGAATGCACGTTAATTGCGCCGAATGCTACGACAAAGCCTCAGTAGAAGATATAAACAATGATGTTGTTAGATACCATCTACCTAATGGCGATGCCGTTAGATTCATGAGTGGCACAACGCAAGAGTTGATAAACGAAGGATCTTTTTTATGCGAATGCTGTGAACAAGATAGACTAGAGGAGGAACAATACTGAAGATCATGACTAACAAATTAAAAGCAGAATACGAGCGTATACAGGCTATCAGAGAGAACAAAGCAAAGTCTCGCTCTCCTCCTGTCTGCACAGCTGGATGGCGTGATGAAGATTATGTTAGATGGTTAGAGGGACGCAAGCCCCTGCCTCCATTCGATGAGTGGAAAAAGAGTTTGTAACTCGTTGAAACAGAGCGAGTTACGGCGAAGCGCCCCCCGCACCGTCGTAACTCGTTGATAATGAATGAGTTACACATCTAACAGAAACCTAACAGATCGCGTTTGTCAAGTAAAAAGTGATAAAAAAAGATTTAAAAATAATTAAAAAAGACTTGTGTGCGTTCGCAATTCTGTTACAATACCGCCATGCAGAAAATACTAAACT
>ERZ1046740.2494-NODE-2494-length-11828-cov-5.581075_pt1 | contig 11828 bp, 8 predicted proteins | sample MGYA00383093_ERZ1046740 | MGnify/ENA primary metagenome ERZ1046740 (study PRJEB29581, sample SAMEA5548363) | metagenome | biome: marine; feature: coastal; material: water | depth 25 m | study: Short-term variability in the microbial, nano- and picoplankton...
GATAATCGCCGTGCCTGTTTCCCCCCACCAGATTTCAAGGTAGGGCTGGTCTTTAAAAGCATCAAAAAAAGTAATGCTCTCGTCTTTCACCCGCTTTGATATCGTTAAGACCTTCTGCACCGTAACCGCACAAAATGCACCCAGCATAAACAGGGCACCATGGGCAAAGTTGACGACACCAAGAGTTCCAAACACCAGTGTCAGGCCAAGAGCGATCAGGGCATAGGCACCACCCTTGTCCAAGCCATTGAGTAATTGAATCAGTATGACGTCCATAATAATTGGCTTCTTTTAAGGACTCGAAAAAAAGCCATACCCGAAAGGGTATGGCTTAACCTGAGGTTATGCTTAAACCTTATATGGACCCAGCTCACCACCGAATACAGATGCATCGTATTCAACTTGCGAACGAGGAACTTCCTGAACGATCTCAAGCAAGTCGAACTGATTGGTTGGATTCATGTTGCCGCGCACCACGAGTACATTCTTGAAGCACTGGTGGTCTTCCGCACGGTATTCAGTGGGACCATTACCCATGCCGTCAAAGCTGAAACCTTCCAGCGCCTTGATAACTTCTGGCGGATAGAATGTGCCTGCCATCTCACAGGCGTTTGCATACAGCAGGGTCTGTACATAGCATGTATGTGCTGCCTGGGAGGGAGGATTGCCATATACGGCACCAAAGGATTTAACAAAGCCCTTTGAAGCCTCGTCAGTCAGGGCCCAGTTCCAGTTAGTGGTACCCAGGATGCCCTTCAGGTTTTCACCAGCACCCTGTGCCATAAGACGAGAGTACAGTGGGACAATAATTTCAAAGTTTTTGCCATTAACTTCCTTATCACGCAGGCCAAACTGCACTGCCTGAGTCAGGGAGTTGATCATGTCCTTACCATAGTGATTAAGAATCAAGGTATCGGCACCTGAATTTAAAATAGGCGTAATATACTGGGAAAAGTCTCCCGCTCCCACGGGCGTACGTACCGTTTTTGCGGTGCGCCAACCCAAGCCTTCTGTAGTTTCCTTGATGGATTCCTCCTGGGTCCAGCCCCAGGTGTAATCAGCTGTCAGATGGTATGCGTTGCGATCAGTACCCATTTCTTCCTTCAATACGGGACCCAGTGCGGAGCCGGACATCTTGGCATTAAAGAAATGACGGAAACCATAGCGGCGCTTATCTTTACCCGTTGTGTCATTTGAATGGGTCAGGCCGGCCATAAAGACGATGCCCATTTCCTGGCAGAGGCCCTGAACCGCAATTGCAACACCGGAAGATGAACCGCCGGTGATCATCAATACGCCGTCTTTTTCAATCATGCGCTTGGCAGACGCTCTAGCTGCGTCAGATTTGGTCTGGGTATCACCCGTCACGTACTCTACTTTTTTACCCAGTACGCCATTACCTTTCAGAGACATGGGCTTCATGGTGTTTAACATGCCCCCGTCGCCCTCACCGTTCAGGTGCGCCACAGCAAGCTTATAGGCACGTAGTTCATCCGCGCCTTCATCGGCATAGGCACCAGATTGCGGAACATTAAAGCCCAGTTTGAAGCTTTTGGCAGCCCCAGGCATGTTCCTGAAATTTTCGGCCGCCCATGCGTCCTTGACGAAGAACATCGGTGCTCCGCTCGCAGCCACAAGGCCAGCGGTAGCGGATACTTTCATGAAGCTTCTTCTGCTGGAATCTATCGTCTTATCAGTCTTCTTCATTGCAAACCTCTCTGCAGAGCAGTTGGATGTACGTTATTTAGTTTTAAGCTGTATCCGGCTGAACGTATAACTCATCCGAAACGCTTCTACATAAACATGGACATCAAATATTTTCTTCCATGCTTTGCACATACTTACATTTGAATTATGAGTAGGGGTATTAGACCTTGGTCTAGAACATGAAGCACCTGTCATATGCTGCCAGGGCAGCCTGATGCTTTACTCAAAAATAAAATGAGAATCAGCCATTAATGCTAGATATTTACTTCTTCGTAGTTCTCTAGACCAAAGTCTAATAGGAATTGAAATCAAAACGACAGACCCTGTTAGGGTCAAATGACAACACCTATGGAGAACGATATGTTAAACATAAAAACCAAAGTGCTTACCGCAGCAGTTGCTATGTGCGGAGCATCGCAGGCTTTTGCCGGGTACACTTTTGATCTGGGCGATGACAACAAGATTACCTTCGGCGGCTACGTAAAAGCCGATGTTCGCTATGTAGATGGTGACCTCAAGTACCAGGACTACTGGCGCGGTAACAACCCGGGCTTTGAAGATACATCGAAAACTCACTTCAACGTTAAAGAAACCCGCATCAACACCAAGTACCAGCACGGCGATGTGACAGCATTCATCGAGATGGACTTTTACGGTGGCGAGGGCAACGAGGTGGTGAGCAACTCCGGCAACCCCCGTATGCGTCACATATTCATCAAGTACAAGAATTGGATGGCTGGCCAGTTCTGGTCCACATACACTCCCCTGAAAGCGTTTCCCGATGCACTGGACTTCGGCGGCCCAATCGTAGGTGAGGTGTTCATACGCCAGCCCATGGTTCGCTACTCTACCGGTGGCTTTAGTATCGCTTTAGAGCAACCGGAAACCTGGGGCGGCGATACCCCAACCGGCGGTAACGGCGCTGGTGGCGGTTCCAATAACATCGATGCCGACGAAGATACCCCGGACCTGGTTGCCACCTACGCCTTCAAGGGCGACTGGGGTGAGATTCAGGCTGGCGTACTGGCCCGCAAGCTGCAACAGGGTGATGGCGACGAGACCGCTGTCGCCGGCAACATCGGCGGCAAGGTTATGCTCGGCAAGGACGACATCCGCTTCCAGATAAACGTGGGTGAATCCGGTCGCTACGTGGGCGCTGGCATGGTCAATGATATCGTCATCGATCCTAAAACCCTCAAACAAGAGGTTGAAGACACCACTGCCTTCACTGTGGCCTACCGCCACCTGTGGAGCGATAAGTGGCGCAGCACCCTGTACTACGGTGAAGCGACTACCGACACTCTGGAGCTGGACCGCTCACACTGGGGTGTAAACCTGATCCGTCAGTTGACACCGGCACTGTCGGTGGGCATGGAAGGCGGCCAGTACTCTGTAGACGATGACTACGGTGAAAACGGCGATTCAAACTACCTTCAGTTCTCATTCAAGTTCGGTATCTGATAAAAGCAGAGTCAACCCCAACAAAAAAGGGTGTTAGTCGAAATCGACTAACACCCTTTTTTTATTTCCCTCCCGGACTCAAGCAATGTCCAGGCCAGTCACCCAGTTTACATCCTAGAGTTGTTTGATAGCCCAGCCCAGGAAATCCTTACGCGTCTGTTCGTCAGCACGCTGCCACCAAAGCTGCAACATTTCCGCTGGTGTCGCGGTAGTCGTACCGCCTTCAGTCTCATCAACAGCCTCCGCCTCTACAACTAACGTAGAAAGAGCATCGTCCTCGTCCATTGATGTCGATATAGGAGCGGCTGTGACCGCCACAGATGACGGTGCACTCGCCGATCCCCGGGGGACCAGTTGAGGTGAGGCGGCCGCTGCCGCGGCGGCAGCTGCCTGAGCTTGTGCCTCTGGCGAAAGGGTCTTGCCATAGAGGTGCGTTTTATAGTCCTTTTGCCTGATGTCTGTGTGCGTCAGACGGTAATCTACTGACCCACCATCCTTTCTGGTGATAACAACGTCAGGGGCTTCGGCAAATTCCAGGGGATTCTTTACTCTATCGCCATCCGCTGGTTTCAGGTAGTAGTCCGTATTCCCCTCCACATTCAGTGTGATGATGAACGCAGGAGACTTTACTGTTTCTTTGGTATCCGGGATATCAATCTCAACCATGTCGTGATAACGGATAGCAATTTCATGGTAACCAGGCCTCAGCTCCAGCTCTGACTTATGAATCGCTATGCTTCTGGCCACTTTCTGACCATCCAGTGCGAGGTACTCAAAGACCATCGGTATATGCATATCCGCCGCGAGCAGAGCAGAAGATCCGAACATGCCGGTAAGGGTTAGTGCTGTCAGGGGTAGTTTCATTATTTCTCCTTGGTCTCCTGGTGTCCCTGGGGAAGGGACTATTCGAGTTTTATACGAGCCTATAATGTATCCTGTCCCCGCTCTCAAGGCGAGTTAGCGCCGGAGTTTTTGACTATAAAACGGCCTCTATTTGTTAGACTTTAGTCCAAGAAATGGCCAATTTTCGACCAAAGTCTAATGCCCCAAAAGCATGGTCTACCTACACTTCGCCCTATTGAACTTACTTACCCCCGCGGGTCTTGAGAGACCTTCGTGTTACCGGGCCCTTGTGCCCGGTTTTTTTATGCCCTCGATGTAGAGCATACTTCCCCTTTACATCCCCGACCTCAATCACGACAATGTCCAAAACATAAAAAGGACAAAGTCAGTGAATTCACCACAGGCGATATTGATTGCAGACGATCACCCGCTGTTTCGCAGCGCCCTGCAACAGGTGATAGGGCAACTGTATCCACAGACAGAGCTTTACCAGGCCGCCAATGTGGCAGAACTGCAGAACCTGGTGGAAAAGCACACCGACATGGGCCTTTTACTGCTGGACCTGCATATGCCAGGTGCGTTGGGGTACTCTGCCCTCTCCTGGTTTACCGGCCATCGCAAGAACACCCCTGTGATAATGATCTCCGCCAACTCCCATCCCGAGACGGTGCGTAGGGCGATAGATCACGGTGCTGCAGGATTTATGTCCAAGTCTGCGGACGTAGAAGTTATGGCTGAGTGTATTGCCCAGGTGCTTAAGGGGGCCCGCGGGCTTCACCCAGGGCTGGAGGCCACTGGCAAGGGTGCCAGCCTGCAATCACTGGATGTGGCAGATGCACTGGCGACTCTCACACCGCAGCAGTTCAGGGTCGCCTCGATGCTGGTAGAAGGACTACTTAACAAACAGATTGCCTATGAGCTGGACGTAAAAGAAGCCACAATCAAAGCCCATATGACTGAGATCTTCCGCAAGCTGAGCGTGAACTCACGCACGCAGGCAGTATTGGCTCTGGGTACCCTGTCTGTAGAGCCCCCGGAGGATCTGGCGGCACCACCTGCCTGAATCTGCCGGCTCAACCTCTGTTTCGACTGAAATTGGTGGCTTGTATATCATGATCTTGCGTTATACTGCGCCGCCATGAGCAATTCCCACAACATCCTTCATAGCGTTTTCGGCTACGAGGATTTTCGCTGGCCCCAGGACGAAATCATCCAGACCGTTATCGACGGTGGCGACGCACTGGTACTGATGCCTACCGGCGGCGGAAAATCCCTGTGTTACCAGATTCCGGCTCTGGCGCGCAAAGGCTGTGGCGTGGTGATCTCTCCACTGATCGCCCTGATGCAAGATCAGGTCAGCGCGCTACGCCAGTTGGGTGTACGAGCCAGTTTCCTTAACTCCACTCTGGATGCTGCCACCGCAAGACAGGTAGAAGATGACTTGCTATCTGGCGATCTGGACCTGTTATACGTAGCCCCTGAACGCCTTAACCAGGAGCGTAGCCTGACCTTGCTGGAGCAGGCGCCAATCTCATTGTTTGCTATTGACGAGGCTCACTGCGTCTCTCAATGGGGCCACGACTTTCGCGCGGACTACCTGCAGCTGAGCCTTCTGCACCAGCGATTCCCTACCATACCGCGCATTGCCCTGACCGCTACAGCGGACGAACGCACCCGGGCAGAGATTATTCATCGCCTTGACCTGGGGCAAGCCCGCCAGTTTATAGCCGGCTTCGATCGCCCCAACATCCAATACCGCATAGGCCTGAAGCAAACAGCGAAACAGCAATTACTACGCTTTCTCAAAGAGGAACACCCCACTGATGCGGGCATTGTGTATTGCCTGTCACGCAAGAAAACCGAGGAAATTGCCTTCTATCTCCAGGAACAGGGTTTTAACGCCCTGCCCTATCACGCAGGGATGGATTCCCGCATCCGGGCTGACTACCAGTCCCGCTTCTTGCGCGAAGAAGGCGTAATAGTTGTCGCCACGATTGCATTCGGTATGGGAATTGACAAGCCCGATGTTCGCTTTGTAGCACACCTGGACATGCCAAAGACTGTAGAAGCCTACTACCAGGAAACCGGCAGAGCCGGGCGCGATGGTGAGCCTGCTGACGCGTGGATGATCTACGGCCTGCAAGATGTGATCAAGCTGCGACAGATGATGGATTCCTCCGATGGCAGTGAGGAACACAAACGGGCCGAACAGCACCGGCTCAATGCCATGTTGGGTCTGTGCGAGATCACCAGCTGCCGACGCCAGAGTCTGCTCAGTTACTTCGGTGAACCTTTGCCAGAGCCCTGCGGCAACTGCGACAACTGCCTGGTACCGGTGGATACCTGGGACGGCACAGAGGCTTCTCGCAAGGCCTTGTCTGTTGTCTATCGCACCGGACAGCGTTTCGGCGTGAATCATCTGGTCGATGTTTTACGCGGCAGTGAGAGCGAGAGAATCTACCAGTTTGATCACCACCTGTTGCCCACATACGCCGCTGGCAAAGACCTGGATAACAACCAGTGGCGCTCGGTATTTCGCCAGCTGGTGGCCAGGGGTTACCTCAGTGTAGATCTGGAGCGATACGGCGCCCTGCGCCTGGAGGAAAAGTGTCGCCCGCTATTAAAGGGAGAAGAAGAAATACAGCTGCGGCGCGACAGTAAACGCTCAACCAGCAAACAACAAACTCGCACCGCTCTCCCCGAGGGTATCGACGTGGCATTGTGGGAAGCCCTGCGAGAGCAGCGCCGGGAACTGGCAGAAGAACAGGGCGTACCGCCCTATGTCATCTTTCATGATCGTACGCTGCAGGAAATGTGTACTTCCCTGCCACGGACCCAAGCCCAGTTCGGCCGACTGGCGGGCGTGGGAGACCGCAAGCTGGCCAAGTACGGCAACATATTTCTTCAGGTCATTAACGGGCACCTGGAGCCAGCTTAACAATCGTTGTAGCTGTACTTACTTACAAAGCCCACCGCCAGCAAACCCGTAGGGCTCGCAGTTATAGATAAGACGACCACTCTCCCCATGCTGCCAATCCAGTGGCTTGAGAGCAAACTCTGGCACCATGCCTGGAGCGGTTGCGTCCTGGGTCTCCTGAAGAGATCGAGGGTAAGTGGCCCAATCTTTGGGGGCTCGCCAACCGGGAGGTGGTACCAGTTCCGCCCGCGTACCTGCAACTGGATACAAGGTGCGCCAATAATGAATTTCACCCGCCAACCTATTCACCACATCGGGATAGTGTTCCGCCAGATTGTTGTACTCGTAAGGGTCGTCTGAAATACGAAACAGGTAATTGGTCACCGTCGCGGAGAGTAGCCCTTGCTGAACTTCCTGCACAAGTTTCCAGTGGTCGTTAAAGGCAGTGAACATAAAGGAGCCACGTATTGGCGTCTCCGAGGCGAAGAACAACAAGTTTTCCCTGGGAATGCGTTTATCTTCCGCAATTGCTGGCCACATGCTACGCCCATCAAGTTCGAACCTGTCGTTGCCCGGCACCACAGTTGCAGCTTCCGCCAGGGTGGGGAAGACATCCATGGCGCTCATGATCTGATCCATTTTTTGCCCGGACTTCAAAACCCGGGGCCAGCGCATAATCGACACCACGCGAATACCCCCCTCCCAGGTATCGCCCTTGCCTCCACGCAGGGGCACGTTATCCGCGCCACCTGTCGCATAGGCCGCCCCGCCGTTATCGCTGAAAAACAGCACTATGGTGTTATCGGCAATATCCTCTTTATCCAGAGTATCGAGTACCTGACCTATCGCCTGATCCATTCCATCGACAACTGCCGCGTACATTGGGCGCGCACTGGGAATACCCATCAATCGATTAAGTTTGCGGGTTTCATCGGTATTTTTGGCACGAGCCGGTTCCCGGGTGTCTTCCAGGTCAGCATATTTCTGCTGCAAATCGTCCGGTGCATCCAGCGGTGTGTGCGGAGCTATAAAGGGCATGTATACAAAAAAGGGCCGCTGCTTATCCCGTTCGCGGATATAGCGGGATACCTCATCGGCCAGAATGAAACTTTCATAACCACCCCGCTCGATGGATATACCGTTTTCCTGAAAATCCTTACCCCCCTGATTACCGAAAGGCGGGAAGTAACCTACCTCGGTATGCAGGTGTCCATAGAAATGTTCAAAACCCCGCTCATTAGGATGGTAAGCCTGCAGCGCGTGTCCAAGGTGCCATTTACCAACCATAGCCGTCTGGTAGCCCGCAGCCCTGAAACTCTGGGGCATAAAGTGCTCATCAGGATGAATGCCAATATTCATCCAGGGCATGATGACGCCATAGGCCACACCCAGGCGCATGGGGTCTCGTCCTGTCATCAGCGCGGCACGAGTCGGCGAGCATATGGGTGTGGTGTAGAACCGGGACAACTCCATACCTTCCGCAGCCAACCTATCCAAAGAGGGTGTTTCAATCTCACCTCCGTGAAAGCCTACGTCAGACCAACCGATGTCGTCGGCAACCATGATAATAATGTTTGGCCGCTGTGCTGCCGCAATCGCAAACTGGCTGATCAGCAGACTCAACATTATTAAAACAACACGCATTAGCCACTCCTTGGTGAAAACAGATAGTTTTATCGCTGTAGTTTATTCGAAAATAATAATTCATCCGTATTATTAAGCAAACCTGGAGAGGAATCCCACCACGAGTATATTGACCCATACTGTCACAGGGCGTAGCGTTGCCGTACTCACCAAACCCGGAAAGATTTATGAGCACCTCACTTAGCGTCACGCCGCTTGAAAATGTAGGCATTGAAATCTCTGGTTTTGATATTAACGAGCCTCTTTCCGATGAAATTACCACCGAGCTGAAATCCCTATGGCTTGAGCACGGCATTGTTTTATTTCGCGGACAGGATATCGATCCCGAGAAGCAGATCGAATTCAGTCGCGTCTTTGGCCCGCTGGCCAGTCACCCTCTGAAGGCCACTGTTTCCAATGAGTACCCGGAACTGTTCGTACTTGTAAACGAGCCGGAGAAAGAGAAGTTCATGACAGCCACCTACAAGGGCCAGGAGATAGTTAATCGCCTGGACTGGCACATGGACCTGCATTACACCGGCAAGCCCAATCACGGCGCTATTTTGCGCTCGGTTGTTTGCGCCGAGCAGGACGGCCTCACCGGCTTCGGCGACCTCGCCAAAGCCTATGACGCCCTGGATGACGATACAAAAACGTTACTGGAGGCACTGGAAGTCGTCTATGCCTTTTCCATGCAGCGCCGTCACATGCGTTTTGCTGACCTGGAGGGCTACGAGCCCGGCCCTTACAGCCCGCGCAATCCCGCGCAGATGGATTTTCCTGACTTTCCGGAGGTGATCTATCCGGCAGTTGTTACTCACCCAACAACGGGGCGCAAGGTTCTGGAAATTTGCGAGTTAATGCTCGACCGAATACACGCTCCCCACCGGGCGGGCCTTTCCAACGATGAGGCGCTGGATTTACTGCAATCGCTGGTGGACCACATCCGCAAACCTGAATTCCATTATTTTCATCGCTGGGAGCCGGGGGACATTATCCTGTGGGACAACTGGCGCGCGATGCATTGCGCTACCGGCACACCACCGGGCACTGAACGTTTGATTCACCGCACTACGATCGAAGGGGATGCTTGTTTGGGGCGGGTTTTGGATTAATGCCTTTTTTGTTTCGCAGGTGAACAGGTGTTGTTGGATACGCGGCCACAGTGCCCGGGAATTACCCCAAGAGGGAGTATCTTTGCCTTTCGACCGAAGGGGGTAATTCCCGGGCGCTGTGGCCGCTTGAACCGAAAGCCCTCAAAGCAACCAGAGAAACACAAAAAAAGGCCCAGAAATCATTCTGAGCCCTTTCAAAATAACTGCCAAAAAAATCAGTTAAAGAGCGATTCCCCACTAAGCCCCTGGGTTTCCATAATCACACGCAGACGCTTCAGGGCTTCGACCTGAATCTGCCTGACACGCTCACGGGTCAGGCAGATTTCACGGCCTACCTCTTCCAGCGTGCTGCTCTCATAGCCCCGCAAACCAAAACGCCGCGAGACCACTTCCCGTTGCTTGTCAGATAACTCATCGAGCCAGGAGGCAATACTGTCCTTGATATCCCTGTCCTGGAGCAACTGGGAAGGATCACAGACCTGGGCATCAGCAACAGTATCGACAACAGTTCTATCGGAATCCGGACCCACAGGAGTATCCATCGAAGTAACACGCTCATTCAAACCCAGCAGACGCTTAACATCAGCTGCTGGCCTATCAAGCATATCGGCGATTTCTTCGGCGGAGGGTTCGTGATCGAGTTTCTGGGTGAGTTCCCGCGCTGCCCGCAGGTAAACATTCAATTCTTTTACAACATGTATTGGCAAGCGAATCGTACGAGTCTGGTTCATAATCGCACGTTCAATAGTTTGGCGAATCCACCAGGTGGCATAAGTGGAAAAGCGAAAGCCCCTCTCCGGATCAAACTTCTCCACCGCACGAATCAAACCGAGGTTACCCTCTTCGATCAGGTCCAGCAGAGTCAGTCCGCGATTAATATAGCGGCGAGAAATCTTCACCACCAGACGCAGGTTACTCTCAATCATTCGCTTGCGGCCATGTTCATCGCCTTTGAGAGCCAGGCGAGAATAGAACTTTTCTTCGTCAGCTGTCAGCAGCGGCGAATAGCCGATTTCATTGAGATAAAGTTGGGTAGCATCTAGAGACTTTTCTATCTTGCGAGAGGCCCGGGTGCGCGCCTTGGCTTCATCAAAACTGGCCTGTTCGTCCTGCAGGTTCAATGCCTGTGGATCCGCCGCGGTGTCAGCAATAGTAGCTTCGCCATCCGCAGCTATTTTTGTTGATTTCGCTGCACGACCCCTTCTCCTGGCCTTACCTACCGCTGCACGTCCCGAATTTTTTTCCGACTTGGTGCCTTTTAAAGCACTATGAGTATCCGCTTCCATGGCTATATCTCTTTTTTGTACTACTGTTTTAGAGTATTTCCCGCCCGGCCGGTCAGATTAACCCAATCTGAATATCAATTACAAGCACCCAAAGAAGTTTGCTTTTACTAGTTTATTTAACGTAAAACAGCCAGTTAGCGATACATTTTCACGGGATTCAGCGCCGGGGCAATAGCCTTTGTGGGTCAATCGGCTTGCCCTCTTTGCGAATTTCAAAATGTAATTTTACGATGTCTGTTCCGGAGTCTCCCTTCAGCGCTATCTTCTGCCCGGCTTTAATCGTCTCACCCTCTTTTACCAGTAAGCGATCATTGTGACCGTAGGCGCTGAGGTACACCTCGCTGTGTTTGATGATGATCAACTCACCCAAACCTACAATCCCCGTGCCGGCATACACCACCTGCCCTGCGGCAGATGCAATAACAGCATCACCGCGTTTGCCACTAAGATCGATACCCTTGTGTACGCTGGAGGAATAGCCCCGAATCACTTTTCCAGAGCTGGGCCAGCGCCAGGACTTCACAGTGCCACCGGCTACTGACTTGCTGGTGCTTGCTGGCACCGACTTGTTCGCGGTCGATTTTTTAGCGCTTGAAGATGCCGGTTTCGTGACGGGCGGCCGGGCCTTCACCGTCTTGCTACTTGCCGCTCCGCTGGCATGCACAGATGAGCTGGGTGATGCGGTGGAAGACCTGTTAACTACCGCTGCCTCACGTAATTGAATTTTCTGCCCTGGATAAATCGTATAGGGGGAATTAATACCGTTTGCGGCCGCCATCCTGCGGAAATCCAGGCCATAGCGGAATGCAATCGAATACAGGTTGTCACCGCGTTGGACAGTGTATTGTCCTTGTGCTGTGTTGGCCGGGGCACCGC
>ERZ1046740.2495-NODE-2495-length-11824-cov-13.727674_pt1 | contig 11824 bp, 10 predicted proteins | sample MGYA00383093_ERZ1046740 | MGnify/ENA primary metagenome ERZ1046740 (study PRJEB29581, sample SAMEA5548363) | metagenome | biome: marine; feature: coastal; material: water | depth 25 m | study: Short-term variability in the microbial, nano- and picoplankton...
ATCGTTACAATCGCCTTGTTCTTCTGTAAAACCGTCGCCATCGTTATCTGTATCGTTACAACTTATATCACTTCCGTTACAGTCCTGATCTATGCCATCGTCACAAATCTCAGGAGCTCCAGGATAAACCGTCGCATCGTTGTCATTACAATCGCCCTCATTTTCCGTGAAGCTATCGCCATCATCATCGATGGTGGGATTCGTAATTAGCGCTCCAGTAAAATCAGCAACCATCCAAAAATCACCGACATTAACAATCGTCTTTAAACCAGCGGAATTAAAATAGCCACTAATAATGCCGTCCAAGGTCCAATCAAGCGGTACATCTCCACCTCCAACAGCTACGGAAAAACCACTTGCTTGTAAATTAAAAGCTGGTATGGGTTCAGTAGCTCCATCTCCCATAACATATACATATATTACATCTCCAAAACAACAATTTTCTGGTTCAGATGGGAACACTAGCGTGGTGTTGTTTGCGTTGACAAAAACAAAGGAATTAGGAGTTAACTGAACCGTAGTATTGTCAGTCCAGACTTGATTATTATCCCAACCGTTAAAATTCATTAAACCTTGGTTGTTGGACAACCCATCCACATACGATTTTGTTACCGCATCTTGAGGTTCTGTAGGATCTTGTAGTTCTTTAATTTGTTGATCGTTAGCGCTATTATCTTCTTGAAGTACCTGCGCTAGATTTTGAGTTGCGTCCAAAACTTGTTGATCTACATAAAATTTATTGGCAGCATCTTTCTCCTCAGTAGGTCCTGCCAATCCTTTAATTTGTTGATTGTCTGCATTGTTACCAACAGTTAAAACGTCTTGGATAGCAGGTACTTGAGAATCGCCCGATGTTTCTGAAAAAAGAGCATAAGGAACACTCAAAAAACTTGTGGTACCCATCGGTACAAATCCGTTCCCGATATCTAATTCAACATCTAGGTAGTAATCGCCTAGCATCCAATCTATTTCACTAAATAAACCTAATCTTGGGGTACCATAGCCAATCGCTAAATCGACTTGACCAAGATCATCAGTAGAGGTTAGATGCTCTTCGATATAGACAGGAAATGTAGTTGGGCCACCTTGCTTGATATTAAACTTAAAGGAAACATTTCGATTTGTAATCAAGGTTCCTTCTGAATCGCGAACTTGTGCTTGATAATTGAAGGCTTGTGGTACTTGTGAGCTGGCTAATCCGCTTACTAATACAAATAAAACTAAAAGATATTTTTTCATAATTAATACTTAATTAATTTAATTGCGCTTGATTTTTTTTCATCAACATCAGAAACTTCTATGATATAGGTGCCTGAGGCTAGTGATGCGATATTGATATTTTCATTGATATTGACAACCCCTGTAATTACCAAACGACCTAAATAATCATAAAATTTATAGGAGAAATTTTTAATTACTGGATGCGATAATCTTACTGAAGATGAGGTAGGATTGGGATAAGCAATAATTTTAAAACCGGGATCATATCCTGGAATACTTAATATTTCTAATTTTAAAGAAGGAACATAACCATTACCAATTTGTAAGGACTTGTCCATAGATTGCATATGGCCAATTTGAGCCTCTCCTATATTTTGACGGAGCACTAATTTATTATTTTCAGCCTCAAGACGCCCTCCCATAGCTGATATACTTTGTTTAGAAATAGTTTGTGATGCTACTGATAGTCCAACACAAAAAAATAATAAGAAAAAAATATATCTCATACTATACAACATAATAAAAATTAATTTACAAATATAATAATTCAAACTTCAATTTTAGATACATAATTGATACATTTATTTATTTTTTACAATATTTATTATACAATACAATACTATTATAGTCAAAATCCGTTTAACTTTAAAAAGAGTATGTCTGTCATCTCTACTTAGAATTCTAACTAAAACAATCATTATCAATGTATTAATCAGCTAACTTAAATTCAATTAAACCTTTCATTAACCCTAATTGAATAAAAGATGATTAAATACAGCTTAATAGTATTGTTAGGTATCAATACAATGCTTGGACAATCCGAAGACAAAATAATGCATACGGTGACTTGTATGGGAATAAGCGCAGCAACCTACACGTTTTTAAGGAATAGAAAACAACCAGAATTAAAAAGTAGATTTATTTCATTTGCTACTACGATGGCTATAGGAACATTAAAAGAAGTAGTAGATGATAACGCTATCAATAATAATTTTGACTGGAACGACATGGGAGCAAATGCGCTTGGTGCCTTAAGTTTCCAACTGGTTATAAGCGTTCCGTTGGATTAAAAAAAAATCGCAACTAACTTTTATAAGGTAGTTACGATTATTTTTTGCGGAGAAAGAGGGATTCGAACCCCCGGAGGTGTGACCCTCAACAGTTTTCAAGACTGCCGCATTCGACCACTCTGCCATTTCTCCAATAGCGGTGGCAAATATAAAACGCTTTTTTTATTTATTAAAACTTTGAGCGTTTTTAATTTCAAAAAAAAGCCTAGCAAAAAAAGAAAAAATCTATATTTTCAATACTTTTTTTTTCTTCAAAATAAGCTCTTATTTCACTTTGAGCTTCCTTATTTGCAACTGTTACAATGCTTTGAGGATTTTTTATAGACTCTAATTTATTAAATGATAGCATTTCTTGATTGTAGACAAGTTTGCCAATTTTTTTTGGATTATCACAAATCCAGGTAAAAGAAATATTTTTAGCAATAAATATTTTAGCTAAGGACTTCCCTTTTCTTCCCGCCCCCCATATCACCAGATTTTTTTTTGAATGGTATTCCAATCTTAAAAAATAGTTAGATTTTATATCTAAAAAAGTGTTGTCGGAGTAATGATCATCTGTTCTAGATGTTCTGCTAGGGTAATCTCTCCAATAATGTAACACCTCATTACACTTTATGGGTTTTAAGCCTTGCATATAAAAACGAAAAGCTAAATCATAATCTTCTGGATACTCATTAGAAGAAAATGCTTTACAGCGGTCTAAATCCTCTCGGTAAACCATCCAACAAGGAGACGGAATTACACATTCTTTATAGATATCTTTAAAATTTGTTCCTTTTTCTATTAAAGAATTTAACCATTCTTCATACCTCTTAAAGCCATCCCCTAATGTTTTATCTGAAAAGTATTTTACTTTTCCCAAAGCTACATGTCCAAGGCCTAAATTTTCTAAATTAGTTTTTAAAACTTTCAATTTATTTAGGCTCATTATATCGTCAGAATCCATTCTGGTAATCAAACTTCCAGATGATTTTTTATAGGCCAATCTCAACGCTTCTATGATTCCTTTTCCTGAATTTTTAAATACTTTAATACGCGAATCTTTATTACTATAATTATTTAATATTGAATAACTCTCATCTGTCGAATGATCGTCAATAGCTATTAATTCAAAATTCAATTCATTTTGATTAACAATGGAGTCTAAACATTCATTTAAAAACAATGCGGTGTTTTTGACAGGCATTAAAATGCTGATGATTAAAGGTGGATTCATAATTGTAAATATAGAGACAATAATTAAATTTAAATTTCACATAACTTTTACAAATAAATTTAAGATATGCTGTATATTGAACTTTTTAAAATTTTAAATATGACACGATTTCTTTTCTTACTCGCTCTCACGTTGAATGTATCTTGCAATACCGCACAAAATACCCAGTCTATTAAAAAGACCACTGAGGATTACGCCAAGACCATTACCTCCGAGGCCTTAAAAACTCATTTGTATACGTTTGCTGGGGACCAAATGGAAGGAAGAATGACGGGTGAAAACGGAAATAATAAAGCGGCAGAATACTTGAGAAATTTTTATATCGATCACGGAATTGACGCTCCTATAGACGAAAAAAATTATTACCAACCGATTCCTGCTTCCTATTTTAATGGAGGTTCTAAGGGAAATCCTTCTCAAAATGTGGTCGCAATGATAAAGGGTTCTGAAAAACCAGAAGAAATTATAGTACTTTCAGCACACTACGATCATGTAGGTACCGAAAATGGGGAGATTTTTAACGGTGCAGATGATGACGGAAGTGGAACGGTATCTTTAATAGAAATAGCCAATGCATTTCAACAAGCTAAAAATGAAGGAAATGGTCCTAAAAGATCTATTTTGTTTTTACATGTAACTGGAGAAGAAATAGGATTGTATGGATCAAGGTATTACACTGAAAATCCGTTATTCCCCCTAGCCAATACAATAACGAACTTAAATGTAGATATGATTGGTAGGATTGGTTCTGAAAAGGAAGGAAATGATAATTACATCTATCTTATAGGTAGCGACAAATTAAGTCAAGGTCTGCACGATCTGTCGGAGGCTGTAAATAAAAAATACGTCAACTTAGAGTTAGACTATACGTATAATGATGATAATGATCCCAATCGTTTTTATTACAGAAGTGATCATTATAACTTTGCTAAAAATAATATCCCAGTTATTTTTTATTTCAACGGAACTCACGAAGATTACCACCAAGCGTCTGATACACCCGAAAAAATAAATTATGAATTATTAGCAAAGAGGTCTAAGCTAATATTTTTTACCGCATGGGAAATTGCTAATCAAGAAGAGCGCATCAAAGTAAATCCATAAAATAGTTTTAAAATAATTCTACGGATTTCTACCTATTAGATTCTATTTTGATTGATTCCACAAAAAAAGCTTCTCTTTTCAGAGAAGCTGTTGCTTTTGGGTGGAAGACGGGATTCGAACCCGCGACCCTCGGTACCACAAACCGATGCTCTAACCAACTGAGCTACAACCACCATTTTAAATTCGCTTCGAAAGCGGTTGCAATTATAATCATTTACAACGTCCTCGCAATATAGAGCGTCAAGAATTTTAAATTAAATCAGATAACGATTTTACGGCAACATAACGTTCAACGTTATAACCTTCTGCATGTTCAACTCCTATTAATCTTCCTAAATCTTGTGCTCTATAACTTATACTATCCTTGAAATTTGTTGTTGATATAGGAGTTATTGGCTCGCTAGAGTCTCTTTGGTGAAATTGTGTTTTGTAAGCAAATACTGCCTCTAATTTTTTATCTAAATATCCTGATACATCGACCACAAAATCAGGTTCAACATTTTTCCATTGCATATAATGATAAACTTTACTTGGTCTCCATGGTTTTTGCAACATTCCTTTTTCGTCTTCTGTCTTTATCTTTTGCAATCCACTTAAAAAACAAGAATGACTTGTTAAGTCACTAGCTTTAGGGTGATCAATATGACGATCATCAAGGGCATTGCATAAAATAATATCAGGTTGGTATTTTCTAATTTGTGAAATAAGCTTCATTTGATGCTCTTTATCATTGATAAAAAAACCATCTGCAAATCCCATATTGATTCTAAAACTTGCACCTAATATTTTTTTTGCATTTTCAGCTTCCTTGTCTCTAGTTTCTGCAGTCCCTCTAGTACCTAACTCTCCTCTTGTTAAATCTATAATTCCAACAGTGCGCCCTTGAGCAATTTCTTTTGCCAGGGTTGCTCCTGCTCCTAATTCAATATCGTCTGGATGTGCACCGATAGCTAGTATATCTATTTTCATTATTTATTTTATTTAGTTACTTTTAGTAAAAGCTTGTTTTAAATCTAGAATTAAATCATTGGAATCTTCTATTCCTACTGAAAGTCTTAATAAACCCTCGCTTATTCCTTGCTTTTTGCGTTCTTCTTCTCCTAATAATGCATGCGAGGCTTTTGATGGCGCTAATATAGTAGACTCCACTCCTGCAAGGCTCATGGAAGGTTTTATAAGTTGTAAAGAATTTAAAAAGGTTTTTCCATTTATTGATTTTTCCAATTCAAACGATAGCATTCCAGTATAGCCGTTCATTTGTTTTTTTGCGATGTTATGATTGGGATGCGATTTTAAACCAGGATAAAAAACTTGACTTACCAATGGATTTTCTGTCAACCATTCAGCAATTATTTTAGCATTATTATTTTGTGCCCTTACTCGTAATGCCAAAGTTTTCATACTTCGCTCCAGTAGCCATACTGCATATTCACTCAAACTTCCTCCTAAGTTTTTTGCTAAATTCCAAATTTGATCAATATGTGCTTGCGATGAAGCGATAGCACCTGCACAAATATCACTGTGACCTCCTAAATATTTGGTAGCACTGTGAATTACTACATCAATTCCAAAATCTACTGGAGTTTGATTGATGGGAGAAGCAAATGTGTTATCAATTAGACTTATTAAATCATTATCTTTTGCTAATCTGGAAATCATCGTTAAATCTGTAATTTTCATCAATGGATTAGATGGAGTTTCCACATAAATTACTCGTGTATTTTTTTTTATTTTTGATTTAAAATCCTCCTCTAAAAAACCATCGGTAAAGTCGTATTCAATTCCATATTTAGGAAATTCTTCCACAATAAAATTATAAGTGCCCCCATAAATAGTTTGTTGAACCACCACATGATCTCCTTTCTTTAAATAGGCTAAAAGTGCTGTACTAACCGCAGCCATTCCACTACTTAAAATGAGTCCAGCTTCTGTTTTTTCTAAAGCAGCAATTTTTTTACACAATGCTTCTTGGTTTGGTGTATTAAAATATCTTGGATATCTTGATACTTCAACATTTTCATACGCATAGGAATTCGACATAAAAAGAGGAGAAATTGCTCCTTTGTACTGTTCATCTTTCACTTCGCCTATGTGAGTACAAATGGTATTAATACCCATGCTTTTATTTTTCATTTTACAGATTTTAAGTCGTTAAATTTATTAAATACTTGAGAGGTTTGCTATCTTTATGCGATGAAAATTTTACTTACCCATATCAAAGAGTTGCTTCAAGTCCGTGACACTCCTGTCGATAGACTATGTGGTACTCAAATGAAAACACTGCCAACTATAAAGAATGCGTGGCTTTACTTAGTCAATAATAAAATCCATGATTATGGTACAATGGATTCTATACCCAATTTAGACGCTGACAAAATTATTAATTGTAGCGGAAGCATCGTTTTACCAACTTGGTGTGATTCTCATAGTCATCTTGTATATGCCGGTAATAGAGAACAAGAATTTGTAGATCGAATAAATGGTCTTTCATATCAGGAAATAGCAGCCAATGGTGGGGGAATAATTCATAGTGCAAAAAAACTTCAAGCGACCTCTGAACAAGACTTATTCACTCAATCTGAAAATCGTTTAAATCAAATAATGAATTTAGGTACTGGTGCTATCGAAATAAAATCAGGCTATGGTCTTACCCTCGATGCAGAGCTAAAAATGCTTAAAGTCGCCAAACAACTAGGAGAAAAACATCCTATTAAAGTGAAAACTACTTTTTTAGGGGCGCATGCAGTACCTCCAGAATTTAAGAACAATAAACAAGGATACTTAGATCACATTTGTAATGATATGTTGCCCAGAGTGGCAGAGGAAAAGCTAGCTACGTATGTAGATGTTTTTTGTGAAAAAGGTTATTTTTCTGTAGCCGATACGCACCAATTATTAATAGAGGCTAAAAAATATAATTTAATACCAAAAATACATGTCAATCAATTCAATGCAATTGGAGGTATCGCAATAGGTGTAAAACACCAGGCACTTAGTGTAGATCATTTAGAGGTTTTAACCGATGATGATATTTTAGCTTTAAAAGGATCTTTAACTATGCCAGTAGCTTTACCTTCCTGCTCCTATTTTTTAGGTATCCCTTACACTCCTGCAAGGAAAATTATTGATGCTGGGTTGCCTTTAGCGCTTGCTACAGACTACAATCCAGGCTCCACTCCTAGCGGTAATATGAATTTTGTAGTGGCCACCGCGTGTATAAAAATGAGATTAACACCAGAAGAAGCGATAAATGCTGCTACAATCAACGGAGCTTATGCAATGGGGCTTAGTGGCAGTCATGGCAGTATCAGTAAGGGAAAAAATGCTAGCGTAATTATTACCAAAGAAATTCCATCCTATAGCTATTTACCATATGCTTTTGGAAGTAACTTAATTCAGCAAGTGATCATTAATGGTCAGTTGATTCTTTAAATTTATAAACCAATAAAATTAATTATTTAAGATTAGTATTTAATAAATAACAAATGCAAAAACAACTCATAGAATGTGTTCCAAATATTAGTGAAGGTCGTGATTCAAAAATTATAGAAATCGTATCGAAAATCGTTGAAACAGTCGAAGGGGTGACACTTTTAGATGTTGATCCTGGAAAGGCAACTAACCGGACCGTTATCACCTTTGTAGGAGAACCTCAGTTAGTTATTGAGGCAGCTTTTCGATTGATTAAGAAAGCAGCAGAGCTTATCGACATGAGCAAACATACTGGAGAACACCCACGTTTTGGTGCTACGGATGTTTGTCCGCTTGTTCCTATTTCTGGAATTAGTTTAGAAGAAACCGCTCGATATGCACACCAATTAGGAGAACGAGTTGGAAATGAATTAGGAATTCCTGGTTATTTTTATGAAAATGCTGCTAGAGAAGAGAAAAGAAAAAATCTTGCAAATTGTAGAAGTGGCGAATACGAAGGGCTATCTGCTAAATTATCAGATCCCGATTGGAAACCTGATTTTGGTTCAACTCAATACAGCAACGAGGTAGCAAAAACAGGTGCCATCGCAATATCTGCTCGTGACTTTTTAATTGCTTATAATGTAAATTTAAATACCACTTCAACTCGAAGAGCAAACGCAATAGCTTTTGATATTCGAGAAGCAGGTAGAATTAAAAGAGATGGAAATCCGATTACTGGTAAAAAAATATTAGACGCCAACGGAGAACCCGAACGAGTACCTGGAAAACTTAAAGCCGTGAAAGGAATCGGTTGGTTTATTGATGAATACGGAATTGCTCAAATATCTTACAACCTAACCAATATAACGATTACTTCCATGCATGAAGCTTTTGATGAAAGTTGTAAAGCAGCATTGACAAGAGGGATTAGAGTAACAGGTTCTGAGATAATTGGATTAATCCCACTACAAGCAATGTTGGATGCAGCCGATTATTATTTAATAAAACAAAAACGATCTCTAGGAATTTCAGAAAGAGAAAAAATAAAAATTGCTGTTAAATCATTAGGGCTAGATGACTTAAAACCTTTTCATCCAGAGGAAAAGATCATCGAATATATGTTAGAAAATAATGAAAAAAAATTAATTGATTTTAAATTAAATGATTTTGCAGACGAAACTGCTGGAGAGTCAATGGCTCCTGGAGGCGGTTCTATTTCGGCCTATGTTGGAGCTCTTGGTGTTTCTCTAGGAACCATGGTAGCTAATTTGTCTGCCCATAAGGCTGGATGGGATGAACGATGGGAATTTTTCTCAGATTGGGCTATAAAAGGTCAGGAATATAAAGAACAGCTTTTATTTTTAGTTGATGAAGACACCAATGCTTTTAATAAAATTATCGATGGTTTTAGAATGCCTAAGGATACTGATTTAGAAAAAAAAATAAGGTTAGATTCCATAGAAAATGCTACCAAATATGCAACCGAAATTCCATTTAAAGTGATGGAGACCTCCTTTCAATCGATGGAGATTATGCAAGCCATGCTAAAGGATGGTTTAAAAAATTCACTATCCGATGCAGGGGTTGGAGTACTTTGTGCCAGAGCGGCTGTAATTGGAGCCTACTTTAATGTACGAATTAACGCTAAAGACATTAAAGACAGAGATTTTGCAGCAGATATTTTAAATAAAGCTGCTACTATTTATGAAAAGACTATTGCATTAGAACAAGAAACTATCTCTTTTATCGATTCACAAATGTAATGGTAACGTTCAGGATTTTAAACATCATAATAATCTAATTCTAGATGATTTATTTTCATATCTATCATCTTGGCTAAAAATTTTTTATTATTTCGATAATTTCTATTTTTCTTAAACTTTATAAAATGACCATTTGAATGTATGCTAAATCTTTTATTACTATAAGTGACAAGACGGTAGTATGGCACAATCCATGAATAACGGTCTAATTTATTACCAAAATGAATAATGATTCCTTTATCTCGTAACTCAATATTGGCATAACTGATTGAATTGGGGTGAAGATTTTCGGGTTTTAATTGTGTACTTAATTCTTCTATAATTAATCGACTCGAACCAACACCTCGCATTTTAATTTTTTTTAAAAATGAAAAAGGAGGCCCGACTGAAAGGGCACTTTCTTTTGAGTAGTCTTTATTTTTGTAGGTCGTATTAAAAAGCATTATTAGTTTTTTAAGTTTTCTAGAAATAACTCTCCATTTGAGAGATGCTGATGTTGTTTTTCTTGAGGCATTTTATCGAACATTCTTACCAGCATTCCTAAACGAGGATTTGATAAAAAGAAATCTCGATGGACATTCATAAAACGCCAAAATAAGCCGTCCCAAACAGATTGCCACTCTCCTTTTTTATAATTACTCATTTTCATTAAATAATTACTACCGCTTATATAAGGTTTTGAAGCTAACAATCCTCCATCAGCAAATTGACTCATACTGTATACATTGGTTACCATGACCCAATCATAGCTGTCAATAGATAATTCCATAAACCAACGATAAACCTCATCTGGATCAAACTCACATAATAACATGAAGTTACCTACTACCATCAAACGTTCAATATGATGGCAATAGCCTGTTTCTAACAACTTTTTAATGGTAAGGTCTATAGGAGGAATACCTGTGGTGCCATCATAAAATGATTGCGGTATCTTCTTTTTAAAGTTCCAAAAATTAGTAGTTCGTGCATCAACTCCACGAGCTTCGTAAATACCTCTAACAAATTCTCGCCATCCAATAATCTGTCGAACAAACCCTTCTGTTGAATTAATGGGAATATCGTTTTGCTCTGCGAATGAAAGGCATTCTTCAATGATCTTTTTAGGACTAATTAAACCAACATTTAACATGGGAGTTAAAACACTATGATTTAATATGGAGTTTTCGGCTACAATGGCATCTTCATAGATACCAAAATCCATAAATCGGTACTCAAAAAATTGATGAAGCCACTTATTAGTCAAATCAAAATTAATTGGGTAAAGTGGCGTATCAGTAAGGTTTCCAAAATGGTTTGAGAAATTTTTAGCAACATAGGTTTTAGCCTCTTCATAAAAAGGGTCGGTATCAGGAAAAATAATTGGAGGTGGTGTTTTTGTTTTTGGATATTTTTTTCTGTTCTGTGTATCATAAGTCCAAGAACCTCCAACTGGTTTTCCGTCTGTTTCGAGAAGAATTCGAGTGTTTTTTCTTTGTTCAATATAAAAAGAGGTCTGATTGTACTTTTTTTTGTCCAACTTAAAAAAAGAAGTCAGATCGTCTTTTGAATTTAAAAATAAAGGAGAAGTATATTGTTTGTAAGTAAACCCCTCTTCTTTCAAGCCTTTGTTTAATCGCTTTTGCAACCAATTATCTGTGGGGTCAATATAGTTGATATGGGTATATCCTCTAAGTTTTAATTCTGGAATAAGAAAACGAATATCTGCTATTTTTTCAGTGGATTCAATATACGTTACGGCTATTTTTTTTTCTTTTGTTACATAATCTGCATACCATTTCATAGTTGCCCTGTGAAAAGCAATTTTTTGTTTATGAAACTTGTAGTGTTTGAAAAATAAATATTCTTCAACTAAATAAATAGGCTCTTTATTTTCAAAAATTGGAGAATTTTGAAATAATTGATGTGGAAATATTACGTTTAAACTTTTCATTTGTTTTTTCTGCAGCGTTCGCTACAATATTTTACTTCTTCCCAGTCTTTTTTCCATTTTTTTCGCCAACTAAAAGGACGATCACATACTGGACAAATTTTCT
>ERZ1046740.2496-NODE-2496-length-11820-cov-4.374416_pt1 | contig 11820 bp, 9 predicted proteins | sample MGYA00383093_ERZ1046740 | MGnify/ENA primary metagenome ERZ1046740 (study PRJEB29581, sample SAMEA5548363) | metagenome | biome: marine; feature: coastal; material: water | depth 25 m | study: Short-term variability in the microbial, nano- and picoplankton...
CCAACTCTTCTGCGGTTCCCGACATAAGAATTCTTCCTTCAAATAGTAAATAGGCTCTACTCGTTATATTCAGTGTTTCGTGCACGTTGTGGTCAGTAATCAAAACACCAATATTTCGCTGAACCAGCTTGCTCACAATCATTTGTATATCTTCTACTGCGATTGGGTCCACACCGGCAAAAGGTTCGTCTAAGAGGATGAATTTTGGGTCCGCTGCCAATGCTCGTGCAATTTCAGTTCTTCTCCTCTCACCACCAGAAAGCACATTCCCCATATTCTTTCTGACTTTCTCAAGTCCAAACTCACTGATTAGTGTTTCCAATCGATCTTTTTGTTCCGCTTTACTATGCTTGGTGAGTTGAAGAACCGCTTGAATATTATCTTCAACAGAGAGTTGTCGGAATACACTAGCCTCTTGAGGAAGATATCCAATTCCATGGCGCGCACGTTGATACATGGCCTTCTTGGTGAGATTCATATCATCTAGATAAACCTTCCCTGAATCCGGTTTGATTAATCCAACGACCATATAAAAGGTTGTTGTCTTCCCAGCACCATTTGGCCCAAGCAATCCCACAATCTCTCCCTGAGCCACTTCGATGCTTATTTCATCGACGACTTTTCGCTTTTTATATTGCTTGACAAGATTTTCTGCCCTGAGAATCATAATTAACTGTTGTCAAAGGTAAACGCTCTATTGTTCAAAATAATACGAAATGTTCAGAATTGGCGTTTGTAGTTATATATTTGTCGAACCTCGATTTTATTGATATGAATAACAGATTTAAGGTTTTAATCGCATTGTTTGTTTGTGGATTCTTCGCGTTACCTGCAAATGCACAATTTTATCTAGGGCCTCGCGCGGGTTTGAACTTAGCTTCAATGTCCACAAATGCAGCAGGGGCTACAGTTACGTCAAGTATGGGGATTCATGGTGGTTTAACACTTGGATACGAATTCCATGACCAGTTGTCCGTCCAGATGGATGCCTTGTATTCTCAAATGGGAGCAAAAAGTACTGTAGAAGTAACAGCAGGTAATGCAGTCACTTCGACAGAAACTACTTCATATTTGACTTATGCGCAGGTTCCTCTATACGTCAACTTTGAAATGCCTCTTAAGCAAAAACAACTCATCCCCTATAGAGTTAAGAAGTCTTTTGCCTCTGTACACTTATACGGTGGAGGTTATTTTGGATATGGTTTAGGTGCTCAAGCCAAGATAGATGTTACCGTCAATAACAACGATGGAACAGCTGCTGTTACTACGCCAGGTACTAAAGCAGACGTTGTCGAAGGTTCTTTCAACGAAATTGACTTTGGAGCGCTGGCTGGAGTTGGCTTTTCTTTTAAATTAGATGAAGACGACAAACAAAGAGTTAGTGTTGACGCTCGCTACTTATTAGGTTTTGCAAATACTAGTAATACAAGCGGTGTTGAAGAATCTAATTCGGCAATCCAGGCATCAATTGGCTACACGGTTAAACTTACGAAGAGAAGATACATACGCCACTAAGATTTATTGGGCTCATATTTAAAAGAGGGACAATTTTGTCCCTCTTTTTTGTTATTATCGCTTATGGCCGTTTCCAAAGACTACATCGATTACATATTAGAGCAGCTTCATGGCTTAGGAGGAGTGACGGCTGTGCCTATTTTGGAAGGACATGGTTTTTTCTTCGACAATAAGCTCTTTGCGATAATCGCCAAGGACAGATTCCGAATGAAAATGGATGAGACTAATTTGTTTCTATATAAGGACGCCGGATTGGTGGCTCCCCCCGTGTTGGAAAGTACCGAAGATTCGGGGTTCTTTCAAGTGCCGGATTCAATTATTAACACTCCACTGGTATTTGAAAAATGGTGCCAAACTGCAATTGACATTGCTTCATAGGACTTACATCTCTCTTCGAATTTCATCCCAAACTAGGGTAGACTCATATCCTTTTTGAATTAAATACTTGGCCAACTTATAGTTGATTTCATAAGTGTTAGTGCCCCTAATTGAACTGCGTTTTTTGTCGAGTATTTCCGAAAGCTTTTGAAGATATTCTTCTTCTTTAATCTCAGTCAAGGCAATGGCAATGTTTTGATCACTCACATCTTTCCGCTTCAAATGCTGCTTGATTTTTTGTCGGCCCCAGTTATTGTGTAAATACTTTCCTCGAACGAATGCTCGGGCGTAGCGTTCTTCGTTGATATAGTTCAAACGAATTAGCTCGAACATCAACTCGTCTACTTCTCCTCGACTTAATCCGTAATCATATAGTCGAGCTTTGACTTCGGAATGACTTCGTTCCCGATAGGCGCAAAATTTGCCAATTAGAATTTTCGCTTCTTTAAATTCGTATTTCTCCTTGTTTCTCGCCACAAACTCAAAGATAATGATAGCACATTGATAGCATAATCAATACTCATGCTACAGCTCACAAACAGCACTATTCTATGTTGCTTTTGAAGCTATATTGTTCAGGCTATCGCTTAACTTTGAAGAAATGACTGAGATTCAGAAACTTGTGGAACTTTGCAATGCGTCCATCACTGGGCCCGTTGACCGCAAAGTAGAACATCTCATTCTCGATTCTAGGAAAAGTCGAATCCCAAGTAATTCAGTCTTTTTTGCCATCAAGGGGAGTTCCCATAATGGACATCGGCACATCGATGAAATGATTTCTAAAGGGGTAAAAGTATTCGTAGTTGACGAAGAGATCCCTGCATCAAATGATGATATAACTGTTCTCACGGTTAATAATGTAGTTTCAGCCCTTCAAAGACTTGCAGCATATCATCGCTCAAGCTTTGATATCCCCGTAGTTGGAATAACGGGTAGTAATGGAAAAACTATCGTTAAGGAATGGATTTATCAACTGTTCCATCACCAATTAAATATTGTCCGTAGTCCGAGATCTTATAATAGTCAGGTCGGAGTTCCGCTTTCCGTCTGGAATATGAATCACGAACACGAATTGGCTGTTTTTGAAGCAGGTATTAGTGAGGTCGGTGAAATGGGGAAACTTGCTGAAATTATTCTTCCAGACATCGGAATATTTACCAATATAGGCGACGCACACTCAATTGGTTTTGTCAACGAATCAGAGAAAATTCATGAGAAACTGAAGCTCTTCGAAAATTGCAAAACGCTTATTTATAGAAAGGACTCGGGAAAATTGAGCGATAGCATAGAATTATTTGCAAAGAATCATCCTGCACTAGAACTATTGAGTTGGTCTTCCGAAAATAAAAATGAAGCGAATTTGGAAGTCTTGGAGCTTGAATCGAAGAAGAATACAACTCATATTGAACTGCAATGGGAGAATAGTAAATTCAGTATAGACATTCCTTTTGGTGATGAAGCAAGTTTTGAAAACTGCATGCATTGCATACTATGTGGTCTGCATTTGGGGATGAATATCCCAGAAATTATACAATCTGCTAAACTCTTGCATCCTATTGAGATGCGTTTAAACCAAAAGAAAGGTGCTAATTCATGTCAGTTAATCAGTGATTTTTATAATTCCGATTTGAAATCTTTGGAGTTGGCTTTGGATTGGATGGATCAACTCCATAAATCGAACCGAAAAACCGTTATCATGTCTGACATCCTTCAAAGTGCATTGAAAGGTAGTCGACTGTATGAAAGTGTCAATCAGCTGTTAAATACTTACAAAGTCGAACGTCTTATTGGTATTGGCTCAGAGATGAGTTCTTGGTCTGAATGCTTTGATATCCCGATCCAATCATTTTTTAATTCTACAGAGGAGTTTATCTCTAAAACTTCGATTTATGAATTTGATCGAGAAACCATCCTAATAAAAGGAGCAAGATCATTTGAGTTTGAAAAAATTGAACGTTATCTCGAAAGACAAGCGCATCAAACCCAACTTGAAATTGACTTGAATGCATTAGGGCAGAATCTAGCATTCTTCAGGAAAAAGCTCAGACCGTCTACCAAAATAATGGCAATGGTAAAGGCATTTTCCTACGGAAGTGGAGGTCACGAAATAGCCCGTTTCCTTGAATTTAGTGGGATTGATTACCTAGCTGTCGCTTATTCCGATGAAGGAGTCTCCTTGAGAAAAGATGGAATTCGAAGGCCTATCATGGTGATGAATCCGGATCGACAGACAATTGGAGTGATTTTAGATTATGAACTTGAACCAGAGATTTATTCTCTTGAAATATTAGATGAGTTGATAAGCACACTTGAGTCAAAAGGTGTGCTGAAAGTGAAAATTCATTTAGAACTGAATACGGGGATGAATCGACTGGGTTTTGATGAATCAAATTTGGATTCATTGATGGAAATACTGATGGATAATTCTCAAGTTGAAGTGGCAAGTATTTTTAGTCACCTCACCTCAAGTGATATGCACGATCATGACGACCAAACGAATAAGCAGTTTGCTCAATTTGATAATATGTATGAGCGATTGAGTGATTCGCTCGGTTATAGGCCTATCAAGCATATTTTAAACTCTAGTGGTATCGTGCGATTCCCCCATGGACAATACGACATGGTGCGTTTAGGAATCGGTCTTTATGGTATCGACCCCTCGGGTGAAGCAGCCAGCGAATTGAAAAGTATAGGCACACTGAAGAGTATTATTTCTCAAGTGCGGAATGTCCCTGCTGCAGAACCAATAGGATATGGCCGACAGGAAAGGAGCAATCAGGAAAGGAGAATTGCAATTGTGGCGATTGGATATGCTGATGGACTCAGTAGAAGCTTAAGTCAAGGAAAAGGCTACTTCAAGATTAACGGCTATCGAGCCCCAATTGTCGGTAATATATGTATGGATATGACTATGTGTGATGTCACTCATATCCCCTGTCGGGCAGGTGATGAGGTAATTGTTTTTGGAAATGATCCTAGTATCGTGGAAATGGCAGAAGTCCTAAATACGATACCCTATGAAATTCTTACATCTGTTTCATCTAGAGTGAAACGAGTGTTTACCAGAGAGTGAAAACACTGTATCATCAAATAGCAACAGGAGCAGCAATTCTAGGATGTGGGTCATAATTGATCAATTCAAAATCTTCATACTTAAAATCAAAGATGCTTTTCACATCAGGGTTGATTTTTAGAGTAGGATAAGACCGAATATCACGGCTCAATTGCTCTGCGACTTGAACCTTATGGTTTTCATAGATGTGCGCATCTCCGAAGGTATGGACATATTCACCCACTTCTAGACCACAGACTTGAGCCATCATGTGAGTTAAAAGAGCATATGAAGCAATATTGAAAGGAACACCTAGAAATAAATCAGCGCTTCTTTGATACAATTGACAACTCAATTTTCCATCGGCCACGTAAAACTGAAACAAACAATGACAGGGGCTCAATGCCATTTGAGATAATTCTCCCACGTTCCATGCATTGACTAGTATTCTTCTGCTATTGGGGTTGTTCTTGATGAGGTCTACCGCATTTGATATTTGATCTATTGTTTCACCTTTAGCACCCGTCCAGCTTCTCCATTGTTTCCCGTATACAGGTCCAAGATCCCCATTGTCGTCCGCCCATTCATTCCAAATTCGCACCCCATTATCTGTAAGGTATTTGATATTGGTATCGCCTTTTAGGAACCAAAGTAATTCATATACTATGGATTTGAAATGGACTTTTTTTGTGGTAATCATCGGAAAACCTTGATTTAAATCAAATCGGAGTTGACCGCCGAAATAACTTTTTGTCCCTGTCCCCGTTCGGTCGCCTTTTTGAGTGCCGACCTCATTCACCATCTTTAAGAAATTTTCGTACTGATTCATTGCAATTCAAAGGTCGCAAACCATTAGCGTTTGTTTTCAACAATATTTGAACCTTAATTGTTAGTTTTGCCGACTGGATTTAGTACGAATGGCAGTAGCAGTAAAATTACCGAAAATGAGCGATACCATGGAAGAGGGTGTCCTCGTATCATGGCAAGTTAAAGTTGGAGATGTTGTAAAGCCTGGCGACATACTCGCTGAGGTAGAAACCGACAAAGCAACTATGGACCTCGAAAACTATGAAAAAGGTGAAATTCTTCACCTTCACGTAGAAGAAGGGTCGACAGTGTCGGTAGATAGCATTATTGCTATCGTTGGAGCTAAGGGTGATGATTTTCAATCGCTTCTGACGGAAACTCCGGCTCCAGAGAAGAAAGAAGAAGTAGTTGCAGAGATGAGTGCTCCGGCTCCACAAGTGAGTTCGCCTGCACCATCAACTCCTCCAATTTCATTGAAAGCTGCACCAGTGGTTAGTGCAAATAGCGATGGAAGAGTAAAAGCTTCTCCTTTAGCAAAGATGCTCGCTAGTGAGAAGGGAATAAACATTGGAGAGGTTCAAGGTAGTGGTGAAGGTGGACGTGTTGTAAAGCGCGATATCGAGTCCTATTCTCCTTCTGTGGGCACTTCAACTAGTGGCGTTGAATCTTTTTCGGACGTCCCTGTTTCACAAATGCGTAAAACTATTGCGCGTAGACTCGGCGAATCCAAATTCACAGCTCCCCATTTCTATTTAACAATGGAAATCAGGATGGATGAAGCTACAGAAGCCAGAAAGCAAATGAATGCCTACAGCGATGTGAAGATTTCTATGAATGATCTCATCGTCAAAGCATGTGCTATAGGACTTAAAAAACATCCTCAAATCAATTCTTCTTGGTTAGGTGACGTAATTCGCACGAATCATCATATTCATGTGGGTGTAGCAATGGCTGTAGAAGATGGCTTGCTGGTACCAGTAGTGAAATTTACAGATCAAAAATCACTATCTGAGATCAGCAGAGAGGTCAAAGAATACTCGGCAAAAGCAAAAGATAAAAAATTACAACCTGCAGACTGGGAGGGGAATACGTTTACAGTTTCTAATTTAGGGATGTTTGGAATCGACGAGTTCACAGCAATAATAAATCCTCCAGATGCATGCATCTTAGCCGTAGGAGGCGTAAAAGAAACGGTTGTAGTGGAAAACGGCGAAATGAAGCCAGGCAAACTGATGAAAGTTACCCTCTCATGCGACCACAGAGTTGTGGATGGAGTGATGGGTGCTCAGTTCCTTCAGACATTGAGAGAATTACTGGAAAACCCCGTGAAGCTGCTAGTCTGATTTTTTTAAATCAAATAATTGCTTAATATTGCTCAGCGAAAGGACATTCTGTCCCCGCAATTTTCAAGCATTTTTCTCGAGAGTTTTTCGATTTAATCCTTGATTATATAATTGATTCATAAATAGCATATAACTCTAGATTGATGTACGACATCATAGCACTGAACAACATGCTCGTTTCTGAGCTGCGAGCAATAGCAGATGGAATGGGCGCAAACCATAAAGGACTTAAAAAGCAGGATCTGATTTATAAAATCCTAGAAGAACAAGCCCTTCAACCACCTGACAAAACAAAAAAAAGTAGTCCTAAGCCAGAAGCCAAAGCTCCTGCAAAGGATCAAGATAAGGAAAAGGCGAAAGCCAAGGATCCTAAGAAGCCTTCTAAGAAAGAAGAGTCAGACAAGTCTGCAGAAAAAGATAGTAATTCTAGACCACGACGGCAACGTAGAGTTGTCGGCGAAAAGGATGAAAATACTAAAGGGGGAGAGGATCGTAAAGAAACTTCAACCAGAGACAAACGCCCTTCTCGCGAAGAGAAGTCTGATAGAAGGCCAGAGCGTAAAGAACGTTCAGATTCTCAGTCTAGATCAGGCGACCGAAACGAAAAGCAAGACCGAGGAGACAGGAATGAACGTTCGGATAGAAATGACCGCAACGATCGAGGAGACCGCAACGATCGGGGAGATAGAAATAACCGAGGAGACCGAAATAATCGCAATAATCGCGGAGATCGGAATGATAGAAATGATCGCAACGAACGAGAAAGAGATCCTGAAAGAGAGAAAAGAAGAGAGATTAAGAACAACCTAATCAACTTTTTGGATAAAGAAGGGTTGGTTACAGCTCTAGGGGTCCTAGAGATTATACAAGACGGATATGGTTTCTTGAGATCTGCTGATTACAATTATCAGCCTTCACCAGATGACGTATATTTAGCTCCATCACAAGTTAAGTCTTATGGACTTAGAACTGGTGATGTCGTTCAAGGCTCTATAAGACCCCCAAAAGAAGGCGAGAAGTACTTTGCTATGACCAAGGTCGAAATGATTAATGGTAAGGCTCCAGAAGTGGTAAGAGACCGTGTATCATTTGAACACTTGACTCCTTTGTTCCCAGATGAGAAATTCAACTTGGAATATTCTGCTAACAATTATTCGACTCGAATAATTGACATTATCACACCTATCGGTAAAGGTCAAAGAGGCTTGATTGTGGCACAACCGAAAACAGGTAAAACGAACTTGTTGAAAGATGTGGCAAATGCAATTGCTACGAACCACCCAGAGGTTTACATGATCATTTTGTTGATTGATGAAAGACCAGAAGAGGTGACAGATATGGCTCGAAGTGTGAAAGCCGAAGTTGTGGCTTCCACTTTCGATGAACCTGCAGATAAGCATGTAAAGCTTGCAAATATTGTACTGGCAAAAGCTAAACGAATGACCGAATGTGGACACGACGTTGTCATCCTCCTCGATTCGATTACTCGATTGGCACGAGCTTATAATACTGTTCAACCTGCATCAGGTAAAATTCTATCGGGGGGTGTTGATGCCAATGCACTTCACAAACCGAAACGATTCTTTGGTGCTGCCAGAAACATCGAAAATGGTGGTTCTCTTACTATCATAGCTACGGCATTGATTGATACGGGAAGTAAGATGGATGAAGTGATTTTTGAAGAATTCAAGGGTACTGGTAATATGGAGCTTCAGTTAGATCGTAAACTGTCTAATAAGCGTATTTATCCGGCAATAGACATTGTCAGTAGTTCTACTCGTCGTGAAGACCTTCTTCTTGACAAGACAGTTATGCAGCGCTTGTGGGTGCTTAGAAACTACTTAGCTGATATGAACTCGGAAGAAGCTATGAACCTTATGCTCAAGCAGATGAGAGGAACTCGCGATAATACTGAGTTCTTACTTTCAATGAATTCATAAGCTTTTCGTACTTTTCGGACATGAAGATGTTCGTTGTTTCCTCAGTACTATTTATAGGCGCCTTTTTGGTTTCCTTTGACTCATTTGCTCAAAAGGCTATTTATCAATTAAAGGTGCAGAAAGTTGTATATAATACAGACAGCTCATTTTTTCCTACCGTTCAAGAATTCTCTGGTGAGTTTAAGAAGAACTCCGATCTAATCGAAATATGGGAATATGACGGAGGTAGTATCCTAATTCAACTTGAATTATTAGAGGAAGGCTATGGAAAGGATAAATACATGGTTCACAAGAGCAAGTACTATCATATTAAAGGAAAACGCAGAAGTATTATAGCCACAACGCCTAGACACCGATTTGACAAGAAGTATTTTAAAAAAGGGCGCTTGGAATACCACGATCCAAATTCAGGTGATTTCTTAGCGGTGGTTTTTGAGTTAACCTTGAACACAAAGTAAGCGAGCTGAATGGAAATATTAGCACTTCCATTTTTTTTGGAACTATTTATCCGCTGGCATTATAAAATTGTTTGGGGATTTGAGGTTCCCCCCCCCTTATAACGAGGGGTTTAAACCCCTCGTTATAAGGGGGGCTCGTTTCCCACGATCCATCTGCACATTCATCCCACAACCGAAATCCGAACTTAAGACAACTTAATTAAGGAAAAGGTCATTTCTGAGTGACCGTCTTGATTTACTCTCCAAAGTATAGATTGGGGATCTATTTGTGCATTTTGAGAGATGAATTGCACCCATGAATTTTCTCCTAATAAAAAAGAGGTGCCGCACGAGCACCTCTTTTTAACGAAATTCTATTTTAAAACTACTTATTTCTTATTCCATTCTGCGATAGACTTATCGTTCATTCGAACATAGTCATCGTTGCCCGCTTCTTTAGCCATTTCCTTCGACTTCTCAGCAACTGCGATCGCGTCTTTATAACGCTCTAACTTGCCAAGTATTAAAGACTTCTGTCGCAACATCCAAAATTTTTCAGAACTCTCTAATGACTTGTCAATCCAAACAAGAGCTTGTTCCATGTCTTTATCATTGTCTAAGTAGTATCGAGCTGCTTGGTAGTAAGTAGATGCTGATATCCCCTTCATCTTGCTTTCAATCTCCGCCATAACAACTTTGTCTACTTCAGTTTTAATGCTGAATTTAACTTGTGTATTCTCCCATAAAAGTTCCACGTCACATGCTTCGCCATTTACATTCGAAAAATTGAAAGTCATTGTTTCAATTTTTACGCCATAACTTGAGGGTACTACATCAAATCTCAATTGATCTTCTGACTCTTGATAGTCTTTCCCACCTGTTCCCCAGTATGAAAGGTTCTTGTGTAGGACCATCGTCCACTTGTCCTTATTTGGAATGGCATACAGAGCATATTTCCCAGCTGGCACTTCTTGACCAGCTATAGTCACATCTTTTGAAAATTCAATCTTTGTGCTAGCATTGGCACCAAGACGCCACATTTTGTCGAATTGGACGAGCTCTCCAAAGATTGTACGTCCTTTAACACTAGGTCGTGAATACTCGATACTGATGTCAGTTAACCCAACTTTTTGTTCTACTGTGCTTAGTGGACTAGGTCGAGGGGTTGTGATTTGAGCTAGGGCAGGTATACTGCTTACTAATATGAGAAGTACAAATAACTTTTTCATGTTTTCTAATTGTTTCTACGCGAACATAAATAAAAGTCGAAAAAAAAAGGCCCTCTTGAAGTCAAGAGGGCCTTTTTCAAGGTATTAACGCCTTATTATGACATTAGAATTTATAGGAGAAACCTAGTCCAAATACTTCCTTGAACTGAGTTCGTGCCCCAACTCTTTCAGGATTGTTCTCTGGGTCAATCTGGATTTTTGTGTCGTGATCATATATGACATGAGTGAAAATATTAGCTCCCAAGTATTTGCCCAATTTAATATCAATCATCGTTTGCCAGTCCACATCAATATTCTGTCTATTTGGCTTATTAGGGTCTGTATAGTTGTTAAACAATTCTAGTCGAGAACGCAATCCCATGTTTTTTAATATCTCCGCGTTTTGATAAACCGCTGAAGCTAGTGCTCCAAACTCAGAACGGAAATTTATATTGTCAGACGTTTCCGGGATGTACAAGTTCATTGCCGCTATACTGTCATCATTCACAATAGTGAACTTTCCAGCAAATGGAGAGATGAACAGGGATAATGCTGGAGTAGGCTTCCAATCAATTCCCGCCGTGGCTTTCAAATACGCTGGAGCCAAAAATTTTGAAATGATTGGGCGATCTTCTTCCGGTGCTGCAAAGTCAAATCCATTTGCAAATTGAGTTTCTAATCGCGCAAATGCCGCCCAATTGATTTTCTCTGTTGCTTTTCTTCCAACCTTACTGATGAGGTCAATTTTGTCCTCATTCTTTCGAACGTCTTCTCCTTTGTTTTGAATCACTCCATAGGCTAAGTCAAGATTGTTTTCCCATGACCAGTTATTGTGTTTATAGTTTGCGAATAAATTTCCCAAACCTGTTACAGAAATCGAATTCACACCGCCTTTAGACCAATTGGTCAATCCTACCTGATTGAAGTTAACTGCTTGAAAACCACCTGTTTTCCATTTGGTGATTGGTTGTAACGCCGCAATCTGTGCTTGAATCGCATCGATTTTTGCTTGAGCTGCAGCTAGTTCTGTTTGAGCTTTAGTCAGCTTACCTTTTTGGGCAGCAATTGCTTCTTCATTCTGAGCGAATGAATTAAAGCTAATTCCGATTAAAACTATTAGAATAGTCTTCTTAATTGAAT
>ERZ1046740.2502-NODE-2502-length-11806-cov-4.965194_pt1 | contig 11806 bp, 9 predicted proteins | sample MGYA00383093_ERZ1046740 | MGnify/ENA primary metagenome ERZ1046740 (study PRJEB29581, sample SAMEA5548363) | metagenome | biome: marine; feature: coastal; material: water | depth 25 m | study: Short-term variability in the microbial, nano- and picoplankton...
GGCGACTTCGTGCAGGTCGATCAGATCCTTGTCTGACATGTTTCAGTACCGTGGATCGGGAATGGGTGTCGGGGGCTCGTGAGAGACCCCGAATGTAACTGAGTGGGCGTGTAGCGTTGTTCTACTGGCTCAGGCCGTAAACGTAGGCAGTCAGCAGGTGAATCTTGTCCTCGCTGATTAATTCCTCGTGCGCGGGCATTACACCATTACGCCCGACCCGGACGCTGTGGCCAATCTGCTCTTTGGAACCACCGTACAGCCAAACGCCATTTGCGAGGTTAGGTGCTCCCATTGCCTGGACGCCGGTGCCGCCCATGCCGTGGCAGGCGACACAGTAAGTTTTGAAGTGTTGCTCGCCGGCTTCAGCGTTACCCTGATCCACATTGCGGCCACTGAGTGACATAACATACGCCACTGTGTCTGTTACACCCTCGTCGCCGAGAATGTCACCCCAGGCAGGCATAACCGGCTGGCGCCCGCGGGTTATACTGGCCTTGATAGCATCGGGACTGCCGCCAAACAGCCAATCGTCGTCAGCCAGGTTGGGGAAGCCATAGGTTCCCTTGGCATCGCCACCGTGACACTGGGCACAGTTGTTGCTGAACATGCGCTTGCCCATCTTCCGAGCCTTGGGGTCAGCAGCCACTTCCTCGATGGGCATGGCCATATAGCGGTCACGCATATCGCGGTACCGGTCATCTGCCTGTGCAATCTGTCTTTCGTATTGGCCTTCCTGTGTCCAGCCCAGCAGGCCGGGAAAGTTGCCCATGCCCGGGTAGACAACCAGGTATACAGCACCGAAGATCAGCGTGATCAAAAACATAGCGAACCACCAGGCCGGGAGCGGGTTATCATACTCCTCAATACCATCATAAACATGACCGGTGGTGCTCTCGTTCTCGTTCTGCTGCTTGGTGCGATTGGCAAACAGTATCCAGGTTATGAGGATGAAAGTAATAGCCGTCAGGACGATTACCCATAAACTCCAGAAACTAGACATTCTTTACTTCCTCCTGCACGGTGCGCTGATTCAGCTCTTCATCTGCGAATGGCAGTTGACCAGCTTCCTCAAAGTAATTTTTACGTTTACTGCTGTAAGCCCAGAAGCACAGACCGATGAATGCAATCATCAGAAATAGTGTGCTCAGGCCTCTTAAGTCATTTATATCCATCACGAGTCTCCTAGCGGCGTGATTGCAGCAGGGTGCCCAATTGCTGCAGATAGGCCACCAGGGCGTCGATTTCTTTCTTGCCCTGAACTGCTGTGGCTGCACCGGCGATATCCTCATCGGTATAGGGTACGCCCACAGTGCGCAGTGAACTCATCTTTTTGCCGGTTAGCTCTCCGCTGAGGTCATTTTCAAACAACCAGGGGAATGAGGGCATATTGGATTCGGGCACCACATCGCGAGGGTTGAACAGGTGAGCCCGGTGCCAGTCGTCGCTGTAGCGCTTGCCCACGCGAGCCAGGTCGGGTCCGGTACGCTTGGAACCCCACAGGAAAGGGTGGTCGTATACAAATTCGCCAGCTACGGAGTAGTGGCCGTAACGCTCTGTCTCTGCGCGCAGGGGACGTATCATCTGCGAGTGGCAGACATTACAACCTTCGCGAATGTAAATGTCGCGGCCTTCCAGTTCCAGGGCGGGCAGAGGCTTGAGGCCCGCAATAGGCTCATTGGTTTCCTTCAGAAAAAACAGGGGAACCAGTTCGACCAGGGTGCCAAAGCTGATGGCGATGAGGATCAATACGATCATCAGCCCCACATTCTTTTCTACGGCGTCATGTTTCATGATCAATATGCTCCTTAAGCCGCGCTGGCCGCCATGGCGGGATCTGGTTGAAGTTCAACATTCTTGCGAGTGGTCATAAATACGTTGTAAGCCATTATCAGCATGCCGGTGAAAAATATCGCGCCACCTATCACGCGAACCACGTAGCCCGGGTAGCTGACCACAACCGACTCTACAAAGCTGTAGGTGAGAGTGCCGTCCTGGTTATAGGCGCGCCACATCAGCCCCTGCATGATGCCGCTCACCCACATGGAGGCGATGTATAGCACGGTGCCGATGGTAGACATCCAGAAGTGCACGTTAATCAGCTCAACGCTATACATGCGCTCCCTACCAAACAGGATAGGAATCAGGTGGTAGATACAGCCGATGGATAGCATGGCTACCCAGCCAAGTGCGCCGGAGTGCACGTGACCAATAGTCCAGTCGGTGTAATGTGACAGGGCGTTTACTGTCTTGATCGACATCATGGGCCCTTCGAAGGTAGACATACCATAGAAGGAAAGGCTAACCACCAAAAAGCGCAGGATCGGGTCGGTGCGTAGTTTGTGCCATGCGCCCGACAGGGTCATCATGCCGTTAATCATGCCGCCCCAGGAGGGTGCCAGCAGAATCAGGGACATTACCATACCCAGGCTTTGTGCCCAGTCGGGCAGGGCGGTGTAATGCAAGTGGTGGGGGCCGGCCCAGATGTATACGGCTACCAAGGCCCAGAAGTGCACAATACTCAGTCGGTAGGAGTACACAGGACGTTCAGCCTGCTTGGGTACGAAGTAGTACATCATACCCAGAAAGCCGGCGGTGAGGAAAAAGCCTACCGCATTGTGTCCATACCACCATTGCACCATGGCATCCACGGTGCCGGCATATACCGAGTAGGACTTGGTAGCAGCCACAGGGATGGCCATGCTGTTCATGATATGCAATACGGCTACGGCAATAATGAAGGAGCCAAGAAACCAGTTCGCCACGTAGATGTGAGACGTCTTACGTTTGACGATGGTGCCAAAGAAGACGATAGCGTAGAGCACCCAGACCACAGTAATCAGCAGGTCGATGGGCCATTCCAGTTCAGCGTACTCTTTGCCCGAGGTCCAGCCCATGGGCAGCGAAATGGCAGCACAGAGAATTACCAGCTGCCAGCCCCAGAAAGTAACCGCCGCCAGTTTGTCGGAGATCAACCGAACCTGGCAGGTTCGCTGAACAATGTAATAGGAAGTGCAAAACAGGGCGCAGCCACCAAATGCGAAGATCACCGCATTGGTATGCAGTGGACGCAGCCGGCCAAAATGTAGCCAGGGAAGATCAAAGTTCAAGGCGGGCCATGCCAGCTGCGCGGCGATTAGCACGCCGACCAGCATACCGACGATGCCCCAGACCACTGTCATAATCGCAAACTGGCGCACAACCTTGTAATTGTAGACGGGGTGTTCCAGTGCTGAGTTAAGTTCACTCATGGTTACATTCCATTCAAATTTATATTTGACACAAAAAATCCGCAGATCAGGTATCGATCAGTCTATAAATGCTGGCGCAGCGCCGAAATCCCAGAGAATAACCGAGCCTACCATCAGGCAGATCAATATCACCATTGCTACTCCCAATACTGCGCTGGAAAACAGGAAGCCCCGTTCTTCGGGGATATCCATGACAATCGGAATACCCAGATACATCAGGTAGACGGACCAGCACACAGCGGCAACGCCAATCAGCATGTCCAGCCACAGCAGGGGGTAGAACCCGATCACGCCAGCCAGAAACAACGGCGTGGCGGTGAGGCCGGTGATAACAATACCTTTTGTTACTGAGGACTGGGCACCATAGGTGTCCGACATCCAGTGGATGAAATAGCCAATAACGGCCACACAGGCGACCATGGTGAAATAAAACAGGATGCAGATTTGCAGGGCGCTGCCTGTAGTCAGTTTGGTGATTCCGCCGTGCTGGCCCACAGACCAGCCAATTTGGGTTGTTCCGTAGTACCAGGCAACCGCGGGGATAATAGCCATTATCCAGGGATAAAGGACGAGAGTCTGAAAAGAGCTCTCGGGCAGGTCGGCGATGGTGCGCCACTGGTTACTGGGCCGGGTTAAAAGGCCGAAGGTGTGCTGAATCATTAGTATTTATTCTCCCCAAAAACTACTCTGGTTTTGTTGCACGCGCATTCTAGATGAGCTGGAAGTCGTGACCTTGATGTGAATCAAGGTCACGAATAGGCTTGAAAGAATTCCTGACTGTCAGGGAGATCCCATGTTTGCCATGCTTCGCAAACTTTCAATATCCAGAATTTCGATTTCCTTGTTATCAACCCTCAGAACCTCCATTTTCTGCATTCGGCTGAACACCCGGCTAACAGTTTCCACTGTCAGGCCCAAATAGTTGCCAATGTCCACCCGGGACATTGGCAGACGGAACTGGGTAGCGCTGAGTTTGCGCCGGGCGTTGCGGGTGGAGATACTCAGCATTAATGCGGCCACGCGTTCGTCGGCCGAATTTTTGCTGAGCAGGGTGATTAGTTGCTGGTCCTCGGTAATTTCCCGGCTCATCAGCTGGAAAAAATGCCGCTGTAGATTGGGCATTAAGGTACTAAGCTTTTCCAGCGAAGAAAATGGAATTTCACATATGGCCGAGGTTTCAAGTGCCTTGGCAGAGGAGGCGTGGATATTATTACTGATGCCATCCATACCCAGGATCTCACCAGGAAAATAAAACCCGGTAACCTGTTCACGGCCATCATCGGTTGTCTTGTAGGCCTTCAGAGTGCCGGAACGCACAGCATACACTGACTCGAACCCGTCACTCTCGCGGTATAAGTGCTGATTTTTCTGCAGGGGTTTACTGCGCTGGATAATGTCGTCCAGCTGCTGAATATCGTCGCTTTCCAGAGCCAGGGGTAGGCAAATGCCGTTGAGGCGGCAATTGCCACAGTTGACCCGGAAGTCATGCGTGCACTGCATGGATACCGGGTTGTCCCCTGTCTCTGTAAGATGGATAGTCATAAATCGCTGTCCCTACGATGAACAGGGGCGATTATAGTCGAATTTCAGGTCGTTCTGTCAGTAATTTTTTTACAGAAATTCAAACTGTTGCAGAGAACTTCGGGGGAGGGTCATCCCCCGAATGTGCGCCCAAATAGGCATCAAATGGCATGCAAATATTGCGTAAAAACGGCCGCCCGCGCTTGTTTACGCTGATTTTGCCTTTTGAGATAGTCAGTAAACCGTCTTCCTCTAGTGGCTGGAGCTGTATGAGTTCGTCCTGGAACATTTGGTTAAAGTCTATACCGAACTGCTGGCTGCATTCGCTTATATCGAGTTTCAAATCGGAAATCAGGCTCATAATCACATGACGACGTAGTTTATCGTCAACGCTGACTCTGCAGCCACGGGTTGTGGGCAGGGACCCGCCATCTACAAGCTCATAGTAGCTGGCCAGGTCCCGCTCATTCTGCAGGTAGAAATCTCCCATCTGGCTGATAGCGCTAACGCCAAGTCCCAGCAGATCGTCAGCCATATGCAGTGAGTAGCCCTGGAAATTGCGTTGCAAGCGGCCTTCGACCTGTGCCATAGCCAGTTCATCTTCTGGCAATACGTAGTGATCCATACCGATGTGCAGGTAACCGGCATCCTGCAGGGTGTGGCTGATAATTTCGTGCAGTAGCAATTTTTCTTCAGGCTGCGGCAGAGTCAGCCTGTCTATCGATCTTTGGCTGCTGAAACGCTCTGGCAGGTGGGCATAGTTATAGCAGGCGATGCGATCCGGGCGCAGGGAGATAACCTTGCGCAGCGTCTCAGCCATAGTGAAGCGATCCTGATGGGGCAGGCCGTATATCAGGTCGAAGCTCAGGGAGCGGAAGCCGTGAGAACGAATACAGTCCACCAAAGGGGCAACAGAGTGATAGGGCTGTATACGGTTAACGGCTTTCTGCACCAGAGGGTCGAAGTCCTGAATGCCCAGGCTGATGCGATTAAAACCGACTCCCTTGAGCAAAGCCACCGTATCGGACTCTATGGTACGCGGGTCAATCTCAATAGAGTATTCCCGGTAACCCTTGTCGAGCAGGCGGAAGTGACTGGCCAGCATGTGCATCAGTTCGGTGATCTGGGCGTGATCCAGGTAGGTGGGCGTGCCACCACCCCAGTGCATCTGGGTTATGGGGCGTTGATCCCCCACCAGCCGTGACTGCTGCACGATCTCCTGTTGCAGCCGGCCCAGGTATTGCTGGGCCACACCCTTGCGACGGGTGACGACTTTATTACAGGCGCAGTAGTAGCAGATGTCATGACAAAAGGGCAGGTGTATGTACAGCGACAGGGGGTCTCGCTTGTGATCACCGTCACAGCCCTGCCAGTTGCGATAGTCATCCATAGGGAAATCACGGCGGAATTGTGGCGCGGTGGGGTAGGAGGTGTAGCGGGGCCCTAGGCTGGCGTATTTGGAGGCCAGCTCCATATCCGCTTTGTACTCTTGCGGAATGCCAGTGCTTGCCACCAGATCCTGGGGAATGCTTGTCATAGTTTGTACAGCTTTAGCGATATAACAGTTGCGCACGATAGCAGGGAGGCCGGTTACAGGTGTTGATCTCGGTCAAGGGGAGTAATAAGGGTAGGGCAAGAAGGTGGCTCAGCCCAGTGAGGCAACGCTCTTCAATACCAGCCGCACCAGCTCTGCCTGGCGCGACACACCGGTCTTGGCGAAGATAGATTTCAGCTGTGCCCGGGCGGTGTGCTGGGAAATATTCTGTGTCTGGGAGACTTCGGCAAGAGACAGTCCGCGGGCCAGCAGAATCGCCAGGTTGGCCTCCGCCGGGGTTAACTCAAATAGCTCCCCCAGGGCGTGTTTGGAAGTAGACTCGTGAAGGTCAGGGTCAGAAATAAAAACCGCGGCACAGGGGCTGGATTGCCCTTCACTCCATTCAGAAGTAGGGGCGGGTCGCACAACCAGGCCCAGATCAGAGCGGCCGGAGGGTCTGGGGATTCGCAGCGCTCTTACTACCGCAGTTTCACCCCGCTGCTGGGCTTTGATGATTGCCGAGAGAGCCTGTTGCAGTTCTTTGTTGATGTCTCGTCCGTCGATATGTAAGCACTTGCCTTTGAGGCTGAGTCCGTCTCCCTGTTCAAGCAGCGCCTTGGCCAGGGCATTGGTGTTCAGAAGGCGGGCCTGCTCGTCGAGAACAATAGTCGCCACTGACAGTTGATCTACAGCGCCCGCGTAGAGGTCTCGCTCTGATGTGGTGCGGTTCAATGTGGCGTAGATCTGAATAGCGCGGCGTAAATGAGGTGTAATCCACTCGATGAGATCCCGCTCGTGCCGCTCGAAGCGAGGCTCGTTTTGCCGCCGGGAAAAACGCAGACGAGCCAGCATGCCCCCGGGCTCGGCTGTATCTACACCGAGAATGCGAAACAGGTCCACCGGCTGTAAATAGTGCAGGTAGTAGTCAGACTTTACCAGTTCAGTATCAGGGAGGATGTCTTCAAGTGTTACTACTTTATCGAGAGGAAGATTGACAAATGGATCCAGCGAAAAAAACTGTTCCCTGTAGGCTGTGGCCTGCCAGTCCTCCTGATCTGATAGTGGGACGACGTTACTTTTTGAATTGGGCCTAACACTGTTGAGGATCACGCCGCGATCATTTTCAGACGGCGGACGCAATACCAGAGAGGCTACCTGGGCGTCCAATGCCTCTCGCAGGGCGGGCAGGGCGCTTTGCCAGGGCTGTAGCTCCAGGGTGCCTTCATATATCAGCGCGATCAGGCGGTCGTATTCGGGGTCGTGCTGCAGGGGTGGCATATGACAGTTGCTTACTTTTCCAGATTTGAGAGGTCTTCAGTGACCTCCAGCAATGGCTTGGGTTTACCAACACCCCAGCCTTGCAGGTAATCCACGCCAATCTCCTGTAACTTCTCGACAATATTGTCGTTCTCCACGGATTCGGCAATAGTTTCCTGTCCGAGGAAGTGAGCGAGGTCGTTGATGGAGCGAGCCATGGCGTAATCGTGACGGTTCTTGTCAATTGCAGTGATAAAAGTACCATCAATTTTGACGTAATCTACTGGTAATTCGCGCAGGTAATTGTGGCTGGCAAGACCGGTCCCAAAATCGTCAATGGAGAATTTACAACCGATATTTCGGAATGCGCGAACAAAGTCCGCGGCCTTTACCAGGTTGGATATAGTACCTGTCTCAGTAATTTCGAAGCAGACACGACTGGTGCCTACACCGAATTCCGAGATCTGTTCCAACAGGTATTCCATAAAACTGTCATCGGTAACGCTGGTGCCGGAAAGGTTAATCGCAAGGTGGGGCACTTCTTTCTGTTCATCCATCAACCGGCTGATCCAGCTGAAAGCTTCCCTCACAACCCAACGATCCACCAGGTTCATAAAGCCGTAGCGCTCAGCTGATTCAATAAATTCTGCTGGTGATGATAGGCTTCCGTCAGCGTTGGATATGCCCAGTAACAGTTCATAATGGCGGCCGCCCACTTTAGCTCCGCCTATTGTTGTCTGCACGATAGGCTGGGCGCGAAGTACAAAGCGATCTGTTGCCAGCGCCTGCTCTACACTCTCTAGCGCACGGGATTTCTCCTGGCGATAGGCACCGGCCAGCGCCTGGTCTTCCTCATAGACCTGCACCTGGTTGCGCCCCAGTTCCTTGGCCTTACGCGTTGCCATGCGGGCCGCTTCCAGTACGTCGTCCACCGTCGGGCTGTGCTCGAGAATAGGAGCGGCGCCTATGGATACGGTGAAAGTGACGCTCTCTGCTTCGATGTCGACACTGCTGGAGGCGATATCGCTGCGTATTTTTTCTGCGATCTGCAATCCCTGTTCCATGCTGCGATCAAGCAGGAGTACCGCGAAACCATCGCCCTCAATTCTTGCAGAGGAAGACTTTTTGCCGTGCAACTGGGCCAGTAACTTGCTGAATTCCAGTAAGACCTGATCGCCGTTAACCTTGTCATAAACTTCGTTCACCAGGCTGAACTGGTCGATATCCAGGTACAGGACGCAGTGTTGTGAGTCTTTGAGCTGAGAGTGACGCAGTGCTTTGCCCATTTGCTCCAGGAAGGTTTCCTTGTTGATCAATTTGGTCAGAGAGTCGTGGTTGCGGGCGAAGCTCAACGTTTTCTGCACGTGCTCCAGGGTCTGGTACATGCTTTGGTCAACGACAGAAAGTTTGTCCGCCGGGGCAGGAGGTTGCAGGCCGCGGCTCAATTTTCGCGCCAGTTGAACTGAACTCAAGTCGGCGACTTTCTGGCCGCGTTCGTTAACAAAAATATAACGATCCTTGCCTGCACTGATCCACGCCAGTTGCATGCGCCGGCGCTGGCCGTCTTTGTTCTGGTAGCTGAGCCAGCTGCCTTTTTCCAGTTGCTCCACCCGGTGAACCCAGCGGCGAAGTCGTGGCAAATCTTCGACCCGGGAGCGTGTTTTGGCAGACTTATCTGTGGCAGTGACCGCCAAGCCCTCGGTGACTTCGGCGGTTTCCACTTCCTGGGCTCCGGAGAGGATATCGCGTAGTTCTTCCAGTACTACCTGGTGACTAACATTGGTTGGCAGGGCGGTAGTGATCTGTTGCTCGATCATGTCTATCAGCGTTTCCGCTTCGAGGCCACGCTCCATGGTCAGGTCTTCGTCGACATCACCTGACAGTTGTTGATTCAGCCACAGGGTTAGCTGATCAAGAGTTTTGATGTGCTCATCCCAGGCTGTACTGTCGGGGCCCTCTTTTACGTGACATAGCACCAGTAAATCGCGCCAGCCACTTTTCACCAGGTCCAGTAACACCCGCGGTGCGGCAGGCGGTTGAATGCGCTCAGCGATAATGCGATCGACGGTGTCGCGAGCCTGCCCCAGTTTTTCCTGGCCTTCCTGGATGCGTACAACCCGCTCGATGTTGCGGGTAAGCGCGCGCTCCTGCTGGGCAACCAAGGCGTCTAATTTCTTCAGGGCCCGGTCGAACACTGCGCTGTCATGCTCGTAGTCGGTAACGATCTCGTCGACGACCGCGCTAATCCGGGTTTCCAGCGTCTTATTGGGGAAGTTGGCAGAGGTGGCCAGGTGGGAAAGCTTGTCAACCACTTCTCGTGCGGCGTGCCCCCTGTCCATAAAGAATTGCGAATCCAGCAGTGCCAGTTTTGCCAGTGGTATTTGCAAATTGCCCAGGGCAGGTTGTAATTCGGAGGTAACATCCACTTGTGACTTGATGGTGCCGAAAAGGTTGTCTACCAGATCCAGTTGGTTAAGGCTATCAGCAGTGAGGCCGGACGAATCCCGTATTGCCCCGATACTTTCTTTGTTCAGGGAAAGGTATTCACGCAGCGAGGGACTCTCCTGTATTGCCTGCTGAATACGAGAGTCGCGCTGCATGCCACTTAGCGCGCTGGCAATGGCCTGGGCATCGGCAAGGCTTTCCTGATCAACTTCCGAGCTGGGAACTGTTGCTCCATCCCAGGTGCCGCTGACCGGCGTACCTGCGGCTATCACATTACCGTCTATGAGGCCCTGTGCCTCACGTTTGAAATTAAGCGCGTCTACTACCGAGCGATAAAGATTTTGTGGGCTGAAGCTCGTAGCCGTTGGTCTTGTGCCCAGGGCCGCTGCCATTTCGCTCAGGCTGGGCCCGGGTCCAAGCCCTTCGTTCTCTCCCTGGCCTGTTGCTTCCGCGCCTAATGTCTGTGAGTTTTTGGGCCTGGAGGGTGGGCGTTTGGGATGATGAATTTTGGACTTGCGCTTGAGCAGTGTGCCTTTACTCCTGATTCGCTGCTCAAGGTCGGGCTCGATGCCACAGTCTGCGAGATAGCGGTTCAGCGGGCGATAGTAATCCCCGAGATTGCGTATGATGTGCTTGGCGAAATGATCAAAAATATGAGAGATCACCTCGTGGGGCAGATCCTGGCTGTCCAGGGCACGCTGAAAACCCCTGCAGATCTGTCTTACGTGAACGGGAAGGCGCACCTGGGTCGGTGCCTCGCCTATTAATACCGCCAATCGAATTTGCAGAGCTTCCAGAGGAATCTTGTGCAGGTCTTCACCAAGGGTCACCATGCGATCGATAGCGAGAAAGCCTTCAAACTCCTTTATGTCGATCAGCCCCAGGTCGTCCGGGTTGTCTGAGTGTTGATGCCAGTACTGGTCTTCCTCACCGGGAGAGAGGTTGTGATAGAACTCAAATACCTGGTCCAGCAGGTCATTAATCATAACGTCACCGTGACGCCGCACGGTTACAGCAGCTTCGTAATGCGGATTGCGGCCATCTTTGCCTGGTTTGAGCCTGGCCGAGAGTTCGAGCAGGTATCCGCTCAGCTCCTTCATCGCGGGCTGTAGTACTGTCTCCAGTTGCCCCAGGCTGTATTGCTGCAGCTCCTGCAGAATGCGCGAGTACTCGGCTGTGGCGCCCGTAATAGCGCTGTCGTCTCCTTTACGGGTATTGGGGGTTAGCAGGTTGCGGCAGTGACGGGCCGCGTCGCAATCTGGATCGAGAAACTGCAGCCCCAGTTTGTCACCGACAATACCGCTGATATTGACTCGCAGCGGTTCTTCGGGCAAATCGCCTCGTGAAATTACCAGGTTGGCAATCATGCCCGGGCGCAGGCGGACTTTGTCGCCGCCATCAGGGCCAGATAGCAAGCGCGCACTGCCCAGTTGCAACTGCTGCGTCTCGTTTAGCGACAGTTCGCCAGCGAGGCACACGCCGCCCTCGAACTCAAGGCTGGCTGGCTGGGAGACTGGGTTTTCGAGTGCTTCGACCATCGGTCTCCTGAAATCTGCAGTAAGCTACCGCTGGGCCAGTGAGGTCTCGAAGCGGTGCGAGACCCTCGAGTATACCTGCATATCAGAAGGCCTAAAACCGCCTAAAGTGGCTTATATCTACTTTCGTTTGAGTTTGCCTTTTATGGTCTTTTTGAAGCTTTGCTTGTTGTCGTAGTACATAAAGGGCACACGCCAGAAGCGCGAAAGTGCTTTGCCCAGATGGGCCTCATAGCGTTGGACAAACAGAGTACGATCTTCCCAAT
>ERZ1046740.2503-NODE-2503-length-11806-cov-4.276487_pt1 | contig 11806 bp, 9 predicted proteins | sample MGYA00383093_ERZ1046740 | MGnify/ENA primary metagenome ERZ1046740 (study PRJEB29581, sample SAMEA5548363) | metagenome | biome: marine; feature: coastal; material: water | depth 25 m | study: Short-term variability in the microbial, nano- and picoplankton...
TTCTCCTTCCTTTTTCTATTTCTTTCTCTGAGCCTTTTTGGCCAAAGAAGTGTCTTGTCGCCGTACTCATTTTCAGGTTTGGGGCATTTGAGTGAAAGAACCATGGCACATCAAGTTTTTATGGGCGGTGCGAGCAGGTCCTATCAGGATGAAGGCAGTTTTTCCATCATAAACCCTGCATCAATGTCCTCTTTAAAGTATTCGACCATGGCTATGGGAGTTGCCTATGAAAGATGGAAACAAGTTACAGCAGAAAGTGAGGCTGATCTTAATAATGGAAAGTTGAACTATTTTCATTTGGGAATCCCAATCTTATCCAATGGTGGTCTTGGATTCAATTTTGGGTTGAGCCCATTTTCAGAAGTAGGCTACCAGCTTCAAACAGTCAAACAAGAAGAAGACACTTTAGACGTCCTGCATACTTTCAAAGGAGAGGGCGGAATTTCAGCTTTTAACTTTGGTTTTGGTGGAGAGATCGCAAATGGACTTTCACTTGGATTGAATGCTGATTTCCTTTTTGGCAATACCACTGATTTTCGCGATAAGCAATACGTTAACAATACGGATTACTTCAATGTACAAGACAATAGTAATACAGCATATAATGGTCTAAAATGGCGTCTTGGTGTACAATATAGTAGTCAAACAAAAAAAGGTGTAAAGCATATTTTAGGCGCAACTTTTTCACCTAGTGCAAAGCTCAATTCACTTACCGACCGTATGGTAAGCTCCTATAATAGTGCTGACCGAGGGGTGGCAACAGTTGCATTTCTGATCGATACGATTCTCGATAATTCGGGAATTAAGAAGGAATTAGAGTTGCCCGTATCCTTTGGGTTATCATATGCTATAGGTAATTCTAAAACTTGGATGAACACTATTGAATATAGCCGTCGTCAGTATTCTTCCTTTACTGATTTGCGAGGAGGTAGAGGTTATGCAGACCAAGAAGCTTTTTCTTTTGGAGGCTACATTCAAGCGAAAGATGTTGAAGAAGTTGCAAGAGCCAGAACGCTCAGAGACTTGCTTGAAATCACACGAGTTTATTATGGAGTAAATTATACTAAGAGTTATTTGGATGTATTTGCAGAGCCAATTGATCAACTTGGTATAGGATTTGGATTAGGTTTACCGATTCCCAGAAAAGTAAGAACAGGGGACGGTCAAAGTATAAAAGTAGTATCACGATTGAATGTAGGAGTGAACTACAGTATTCGAGGGACGACCGAAATGGACTTACTGCAGGAACGGATAGTAGAAGTTCGACTGGGGCTCACATTAAGTGACAAGTGGTTTAACCAAAGAAAATACAACTAAGATGAAGACAAATAAGCGGTTGAAAATGAGAACGATAATTACATCTCTCTTGATTTTTGCGAGTGCATTAGCATTCGGACAAGGAGAACCATGTAAAAACAAGTATGGGAAAGACAGTGCAACAACGGTTAAGAATCTGTCTTTATTCAATCAGTATTTCCAAATGAAGAAATACTCTGATGCATATCCTTACTGGCAGTATCTCTTCGAAAATGCACCATGCATTAAGAAGAGGATTACATACAATGCACCAACTATAATCAAATCACAATTAAAGCATTTGAAAAAGACTAATGAAGAAGCTTATAAAGCGCGTTTCGATGGATTAGTTGATACAATTTTCATGAGTTATGAGATGAGAATTAAGTACTGGGGTAAAGCCGGTTATGTCTATGGTAAGCATGCAAACGACTTAGCTAAACTTCGTCCTGCAATGCGCGACTCAGCTTTGAGTATGTTCAAAAAGAGTATACAAATGGAAGGGATGAATACTGACGACCGAGTTCCAATGTATTACATTCAAGCAGCTCTTAAACACGTGAAAAGAGAGAAGATGACTGAAGATTCTTTGTATTCGATTTACTTCGAAATGTTAGATATCATTTCTCACAATTTGAAGACTCGAACTAAGGAGAAGGACATAAAGGAATGGACATTTACTGAAACTACAGTGAATGCTTTTATGAAGCCTTATCTTCAGTGTGATAAACTTAAACTATACTTCGAGCCAAAGCTCGATGCGAATAAAGAGGATTTGGACCTTCTCAAAAGAGCTGCTAAATTATTGGAGCTTGCTGGATGCGAGAAAGAAGAATTCTTTATTCAAGTTGCTGAATTAATCTACAGTATTGAACCTTCAAGTGCCAGTGCTCTTTCCATTGCGAAAGCTTATCACGCTAAGAAGAATTACAATAAAGCGATGAAATACTATGAGGAAGGTGTAACAGGTATACAGGATCCGAGTGAACGATCAAATACATATTTAACTATGGCGAATCTCATGTATAAGCAAGGGCGATACTCGAGTGCTAAAGGTTTTGCCAATAACGCACTAGAATTCAATGAGCACAATGGTTCAGCATATCTGATTATTGCACAATATTATGCGAACAGTTCAAGTAGCTGTACTGCTGACAAACTAGACGGAAGATCTGTATTCTGGGCTGCAGTTGACAAATGTCAACAGGCAAAGTCAAAAGATCCAAGTATTTCTGAAGATGCGAACAAGCTTATTGCAGTCTATAAAGCGAAGTTCCCAAAGAAAGAAGACGCCTTCTTTAAAGGTTTTACTTCAGAGAACGGAGCAACTTTCACAGTACCTTGTTTGGGTGTTTCCACTACGGTACGCTATAAAGGATAAACGTTGATTACAATTTTGAAGCGGCCATTTCATATCTTCATAGGGGTATGTATGGCCGTTTTACTTTTAGGCGCTTGCGGTAGCTCAACAACAAGAGAAGAGATAGAGAGCTATCAACAACAGGCAGATAGTTTGTCGGTGGAGATTGGTAGAAATGTTACCATTCGATATACTGATTCGGCACGTCTCAAGGCCACAATCACCGCACCCTTAATGGAACGCTATCCTCAATTGTCGGAGCCCTATTTGGAAATGACTGAGGGCTTGACTGCCCAATTCTATGATGACCAAGGGAACGTGTCAAGTAACCTCTCCGCCAATTATGGAAAACATTATGAGCGAAAAGAACTCATCGAGTTGAGAAATAATGTTCATGTCAAAAATAAAATAGGTGAAGAACTAGAGAGCGAAGAGCTCTTCTGGGATCAGAAAACTAAGCGTATTTTTACCGAAAAGTTTGTGAAGATTACTCGGAATGACGAACTCATATATGGTGAGGGTTTTGAGTCAAATGAACGCTTTACAAAGTACAAAATATTGAAACCTAGTGGAAGGGTTAAAATAAAAGAACAGGAAAAAGATTCTACCAATTCCACAGAATAGTCATGAGAAGATTTGTTGAAATAATGTGGTTAGCATTGGCAGCATTTACTGCTGTAGAGGGATATATGTCGTTTACACAGAGTGGATGGGTCCAACGGACCTTTATGATGATCGGCGCATTCGCGGTTTGTATTTTTATGTACTACATCCGCAAAAGGCAGAGGCTTGCAATGGATCGTAGAAAAGGGAATGGCCCACATTGAGATTATACCTTACGAGAAAGCGAAAGGTGAGTTAAAAGAGATTTACGACCACCTTATTGATACCAGAGGGAAACTTGCGGAAGTCCATAAAGTCCAATCCCTAAACCCCAGAACCATTCTAAAACATATGGATCTCTATATGGAGATTATGTATGGAAAATCACCCCTCAAAAGAGTCCAACGGGAGATTGTTGCAACTGTAGTGTCTGTAACAAATAAATGCACCTATTGTATCGAGCATCATGCTGAGGCAGTTCAGTATTACTGGAAAAATGAAGAAAGATTAGAGGCTCTTAAACAGGATTATAGAAGCGCCAAACTGTTGAAATCAGAAGATGCGCTATGCAATTATGCAGAACTACTAACATTAAGTCCAGAAAAAACCAAGGACGGAGAAGAAGTTGAAAAACTGAAAAGACATGGTTGGTCCGAACGCCAGATTCTGGATACAACTTTGGTTGTAGCTTATTTTAATTTCGTGAACAGGATAGTTTTGAGTTTGGGGCTAGACATTGAAGAGGATGGGGCCGCAGGTTACGACTACGAGTAAAAAGCAACTAGAACTTCGGACAGTTGCAACTTTTAGATTTGCTCTTTGGCTTAAAGCGTTTAGAGGCACATGAAGAGAAGCTGAAACTCATCCCCAACATTACAATTACACACCAAAGGACTGCTTTTCTTTTCACTGTTTCAAAAGTATTGGAATTAAACGATAGTTTTGTTCACTCATAACGTTGAAAACATTGAATTATGATGAGTAGAATACTCGTATTTCTCAAAGGCCTAGCAATGGGAGCTGCGGATGTGGTCCCCGGAGTGTCTGGTGGCACGATTGCCTTTATTACCGGAATCTATGATGAACTACTTTCATCAATTAATGCGGTTAATTTTGATACGCTAAAAATCTTGAGAAAAGAAGGGTTGAAAGCCGCATGGAAAGAGGTTAACGGAGCATTTCTTTTACCGCTATTTCTTGGTATTGCTACTAGTTTCGTCACTTTAGCCTCACTTTTCAAACGATTATTAGAGGAATATCCAAATCTCTTATGGGCATTTTTCTTTGGATTGATCATTGCCAGTGTCTTTGTCGTTGGTAAAATGGTCAAAAATTGGGATGCAAGAACCATAGTTGGAGTTGTCATTGGTACTATTGTTAGTTTTTGGCTAACGACAATTGAACCAAGCGCCGGCACTGAGGCATATTGGTTTGTATTCTTAGCAGGTGTCATCGCAATCTGTGCAATGATACTCCCAGGTATAAGCGGCTCCTTCATTTTGCTGCTGCTGGGTGTATATGCCTCCATGCTTACAGCTGTGAGTAATATGGATTTGGTCTTCATTGCGATTCTCGGTGCTGGAGCAGTTGTCGGTCTTTTAAGCTTTTCAAGAGTTTTAAAATGGACCCTCGACAATTATCACGACCTCACAGTATCCGTGTTAATAGGCTTTCTAATAGGATCGTTAAATAAGATATGGCCTTGGAAAGAGACTATTAGCTTTCGTACGAACAGCCATGGAGAAGAGGTGCCATTCATTCAGGAGAATATAATGCCGTCAGCATACGACAATCCTCAAATAGGTGCTGTTGTCGGACTTGTACTCGCCGGAACGGTTCTCATTTTAGTATTAAATCGTTTTACCCCGGATGAGTCTAAATAGACTATATGGCTTAGTTGGGTCATCGCTTCCGCATTCAAAGAGCCCAATTCTTTTCAGGAAATTTTTCCAGAAATCAGGGCAGATTTCAAATCGGTATGAATTATTCGAACTTGAATCTATCGATAGAATTCCAGATTTATTGCGAAACCCAGATCTTTATGGTTTCAATGTAACCATACCGTATAAAGAATCTATTTTGGGTTACTTGGATGAAATTGATTCAGAGGCAAAAGCTGTTGGGGCGGTAAATACGGTTGTCAAAGAAGGAAGCAAGTGGAAAGGTTATAATACTGATATATTCGGTTTCTCGAAGTCCTTAGATATTCTTGGGCTTCATAGTCCAAAACAAGCCTTGATTTTGGGTTCAGGAGGTGCTTCTCAAGCCGTGCAATATGCGTTGCGAAAAAGAGCTTGTAAAGTTGAAGTCGTTAGCAGAAAGAGAAGACCTGGTTTTATTAGATACTCAGAAATAGATGAAAAGGTAGTAGCCCCCTCACAATTGATCGTGAATACCACACCAATAGGGAAATTTCCGGACCATGAGATCATGCCTTATTTTCCGTATCATCTTTTAAGAAAAGACCATATCGTGATGGACCTAAATTATAACCCTCCAGTTAATGCATTTATACGCAGGGTTTGGACGGAAAATGCAAGAGCTATGAATGGGAGTATTATGCTCAAAGAACAAGCAAAGAAATCTTGGCAAATTTGGAAAAGCCATCAGTAATTGTTTGTCCATTGACACGTACGGATAGATTTCTTGCACCTTCAGCAAATTCTTACTTCTTAAAAACAAAACTCTTCGTGCCAAGCGAGATTTTTAGACATGCGGGAATTATTGTGTGATATAGTGCCTTTTGGTTTTGAGGGAGTTCGGCCATTACAACGAGGGGTTTAAACCCCTCGTTGTAATGATGTAATTTTCGATTCGAGTTAATCCAATAAACTCGCTCAATTTGGACTTCTCCAATTACGATTAGTGCGCCTCCAACCAGTTCTTACCCTCTCCAACATCAACAATCACAGGCACTTTTAATTCCATCGCATTTTCCATGAGCGGAACTACCAGACTTTTGAGCTCTTCCAGTTCATCGTTATATGTGTCAAAAAGCAATTCATCATGTACCTGCAAAATCATTTTGGATTTCATTTTTCGCTCACGCATGGCTTTGTCAACTTGAATCATTGCAATCTTGATCATGTCAGCGGCACTTCCTTGAATTGGGGCGTTGATAGCGTTTCGTTCTGCAAAGCCCACAACTGTTCTGTTCTGGGAATTGATATCACGAATATTACGTCTTCTTCCAATTATAGTCTCAACATATCCCTTATCTCGGCATGAATTCACCGTCTCATCCATATAAGTTTTGATCCCAGGGAATTGAGCGAAATATGAATCGATGATTTCCTTAGCCTCTGTTCTTGAAATGCCAATACGCTGACTTAGGCCAAAAGCAGAAATACCATAAATAATTCCAAAGTTGACAGTCTTGGCCCGACGTCTCATTTCTTTATCTACTTGTTGGATATCGACACCAAACACCTTAGCAGCTGTCGCGGTATGAATGTCGATTCCTTTGCGAAAGGCATCCATCATTCCCGGATCCTCGCTTACCGAAGCGATAATTCTTAGTTCAATCTGACTATAATCAATTGCAACTAAAGAATGATTTTCGTCTCGAGGGACAAAAGCTTCCCGTATTCGCCTACCCTTTTCCGTTCTGATCGGTATATTCTGCAAATTCGGATTATTACTACTCAGTCGCCCAGTGGCCGCAACTGCTTGAGCAAATGAGGTGTGGACTCTTCCGGTTTTTGGATGGATTAATGAGGGTATCGCATCCACATAAGTCGATTTCAATTTTTGTACCTGTCTAAATTCTAAAATCTGAGCAGGTAATGGATGTTTGTCTGCTAATTTTTGAAGTGTTTCTTCGTCAGTTTTATATTGACCAGTGCGAGTCTTCTTCGCTTTGTCGTCAAGTTTCAAATGATCAAAAAGCACTTCACCTAATTGCTTGGGAGAAGCAATATTAAATTTCAACCCAGCGTCTTTGTATATAGCCGCTTCTAAAACCTCTGCCTCTTGAGCCAATTCTTTACTAAATTTACCCAGATAGTCTGCATCGACTCGCACTCCTTCACGCTCCATCCTCCCTAAAACGGGGATTAATGGAATTTCTACCTCGTCAAGAATTTTACGCACCTTACTCTCTTCTAATAACGGCTCCAAAGCGTATTTTAATTGTAACGTGATGTCTGCATCTTCAACCGCATATTCAGTTGCTTTGTCCAGCTCAACCGACTCAAAACTGAGCTGATTCTTACCTTTTTTTCCTATAAGCTGGGTGATGGATACGGGCCGATAATTCAAGTATTTTTCACTCAAGGCATCCATATTATGTCTCTGGTCTGGTTCGACTAGATAATGTGCTAACATCGTATCGAAAATTGGTCCTGATACCTCTATATCGTAGTTCCATAATACTTCAATATCATATTTGGCGTTTTGAAGCACTTTCTCCACCTTGTCGCTTTCGAAAAATGACTTGAATTCGTTTAAGGTAGTCTTACACTCTTCGAAGTCTCTCGGGAAGCTGACATAATATCCTTTTGACGCTTCGAAGGAAAAAGCACATCCTAGAATCTCTGCGTCTAACGTCTCAAGAGAAGTTGTCTCAGTATCGAAACACACCGTTTTTTGTTTTAGTAAAAGTGCCAAAAGGTCTGCACGTTTATCTTTTTCAGTTACCAAAACATAATCGTGATCGACGCTCTCTATAGTCTTAAGCTGAGTTTCTAAAACTTTTAAGGGCGCTGCCTTTGCCACGGAAGATTGAGGTGCTAAATCAGCAAAGAGAGATTGTTGACCTCCGGTTGCAATTTGGTTCGGAGCTTCACCTAATACCCTTCTAAACAGAGTTCTAAATTCCAGTGAATTAAACAGATCCTTGACCTTACCCTTGTCAGGATCCTCGAGAATCATTTCTTCTGACTTGAACTCAACCGGGACATCGCGTATAATGGTAGCTAACTTCTTACTTATAAACGCTTGTTCTTTATTGGCTTCAACTTTTTCCTTCAATTTCCCCTTCAATTCGTCGGTATGCTCATAGAGCTTTTCCATACTGCCATATTTCTTCAAAAGAGTTGAAGCAGTTTTAGGCCCAACACCGGGCACACCAGGAATATTGTCCACCGCGTCACCCATGAGACCCAAATAATCGATTACTTGGTTGACATTGTCGAGGCCGAATTTTTCACAAATTTCGGCTGGCCCCCATACTTCAGCTTTATTACCTGAACGAGCTGGGCGATACATCTTAGTTTTTTCCGAAACGAGCTGTCCAAAATCTTTATCTGGTGTCATCATGAAGGTTTCAAAACCTTCTTCTTCTGCTAACCTTGCGAGTGTTCCTATTACATCATCTGCTTCATAACCGGCAGATTCTAGGATTGGAATATTGAAAGCATTTATAATCTGTCTGATATATGGCTCACTCAGCTTGATGTCTTCGGGTGTTTCATCGCGATTTGCCTTGTAGAAACTGTGTTCTTGGGCACGAAGTGTCTTTGATTTATGATCAAATACCACTGCCAAATGACTTGGTTTTTGATTTTGAATAACATCGAGTAAGGTATTGGTGAATCCAAAAATAGCACTGGTGTTGAGACCGTAAGATGTAATTCGCGGTGTGCGTATAAAGGCATAATATGCTCGAAATATCAAGGCATATGCATCTAGCAGAAATAATTTTTGTTCAGACATTTTGATTGTTTGACTTCTGTCTCAAAATAAGGCAATCCGATTGGAACCTCAAGAGCAATCGACTAAAAAATGCTCACGTGTTTTGTAAATAATCGCGCACTACAATCTTATCAACAGGAAAGGTCATTTCATCTTCTGACAAGCCTTCAATTTCTCTCCATTGAAATTGAATAGTATGATCCTCTCGAATAAAAGTTTCATTTGGTACTAAATTTTTATTGCCAGAAACGATATAGTACACCGATATAATTTGCTCCATATGATTAAAGGCGCTGACAACAAAAAAGTCTGTAGTATACAGATGTTTAATAATATGAATATCCTGTGATAACTCCTCTCTAAACTCTCGTCGCAGACCGTCCATGATCCCCTCCCCAAGTTCCACTCCTCCTCCCGGAAATTTCGTCATCTGAAAGCCGTCAATATCTTCGTGAGCGAGTAAAACTTTAGTACCTTCGACCCACACTCCATAGACTCTGATATTAAATTTGCCAACCATAACGATTCTTGAATCACGTCTTAAACCACAAGTATGACAAAAAAACTGCTGACTAACGCTTTATTAATTAACGAAGGAGAACGAAAAGAGGTTGATCTACTCATTCATGAAGGTCGAATTGAGAAGATAGGGTCTTCATTGTCAGACCCTACAGCTGATGTTCTTGATCTTGGAGGGAGAATTTTAATTCCAGGTGCAATTGATGATCAAGTCCACTTTAGAGAGCCGGGTTTAACGCAAAAGGCAAATATCTATACAGAGTCGCGAGCTGCTGTAGCAGGAGGGGTCACTAGTTTTATGGAAATGCCAAATACCAAGCCACCGGCAGTCACCCAAGAAAAACTTGAAGAGAAGTATCAAATAGGCGCTCACTCATCTCTAGCAAATTATAGCTTCTTTATGGGCGCTTCGAATGACAATATCGAGGAAGTTCTCAAGACGGATCCGAGAAATGTATGCGGTGTCAAGATTTTCATGGGTTCCAGTACGGGCAATATGCTCGTTGACAATACGAAAACTTTGGAAGGAATATTCTCACAATGCCCAATGCTAATCGCTTTGCATTGTGAAGATGAACATACCATTCGATCGAATACTCAGATAGCTATTGATCAATACGGTGAGGATATCCCGTTTACAGAACATCCAATAATCAGAAGTCATGAAGCTTGCTTTTTGTCATCGTCACAAGCTGTAGCTATGGCAAAAAAATTCGGTACGAGAATTCATGTTCTTCATATATCAACGGCAGACGAATTAGAATTATTTGACAACTCAATTCCTTTGAGCCAAAAGAAGATTACAGCCGAAGTTTGCGTACATCATCTGAGTTTTACAGCTGAAGATTATCTATCATTAGGTTCAAAAGTGAAATGTAATCCAGCGATTAAATATTTACATGATCGCGAAGCTCTATGGGCAGGATTGAATGATAACAGATTAGACGTTGTGGCCACAGATCATGCCCCTCATACCATTGAGGAAAAGTCCGGTAAATATTTAACAGCTCCAAGCGGATTGCCATTGGTACAGCACAGCCTCCAACTCATGATGATGCATGTAAGAGATGGGCGAATTAGTATGGAGCGAATGATAGAAAAAATGTGCCATGCACCGGCCGATCTATTTTCTATAGAAGGGAGGGGATATGTTCGAGAAGGTTATTGGGCAGATCTTGTCGTGGTTAATCCAGATGAAAGTGTTGTAGTCCAACCAGACAATATTTTGTATAAGTGCGGATGGTCGCCTTTAGAAGGAACTAATTTCCAACAGACAATCGAGCATACTTTTATATCAGGACATCATGCCTATAACAAGGGCGTATTTGATGAGTCAGTTTTGGGGCAAAGACTATTGTTCAAAGCTTAATGAATAGGTGCTTTATTTTTTTATTCTGCTTATTTGTTAGTGTTGTCCTTCAAGCTCAAGAACATTCATACAAGCTCAGAACCCTAAATTCCCAGGGCAACGTCTATTACCCAAACGAACCAAGTGTATGCATTGATCGCTCTGATTTGGGCACACGAGTCGCGGCTGCCAATATCGACTTTCATTTTCGATCTGCAGATTCAGGAAATATTTGGGATGAGTCTCGAGTTAAAAGTTCATTAGGAGTTTGGGGAGACCCCGTTTTACATTCAACCCGAAATGGAGATATTTTTTTATGTCATCTAAGTCGGACCTCTTCCAAAATGACGTCCTATGGTTTCATCGATCGTATCGTAGTTCAAAGATCAGATGATGGGGGAAAATCATTCAATGATGGGAAAGGAGTTGGATTTAATGGAGACAAAATGCAGGATAAACCGTGGTTGTCATCCGATGAATTATCGAACTCTTATAAAGGTAATTTGTATATGAGTTGGACCGAATTTGACAAGATCAACTCCAAGAAGAAAGTAAATAGAAGTAGGATTCGTTTTTCGGCGAGCCAAGATAAGGGCGATACATGGAGACATGCCATTACAATTTCTGATACTACTGGTGGATCACTAGATGATGATAACACGCTTGAGGGTGCAACTACAGCGGTAGATAGTGATGGAAATATCTACTGTGTTTGGGCGGGCTTCAATAAGTTGTTTTTTGATAGAAGCACGGATGGTGGAATAACCTGGGGTGCAGACAAGGTAATAGCAAATCAAAAATCGGGATGGGTGATGGAAATAGACCATGTGTACCGCAGCAATGGGATGCCCTTCTTATTGGTGGACAATTCCGGTGGTGAATTTGACGGACGACTATATGTGGTATACGGAGATACTACTGGAGGCGATGACGCAGACATTTATCATCTCTTTTCAGATGATGGAGGAATGAATTGGTCACAACCAGAAAGAATAAATGAATGGAATCAAGACAATAACCTGAAAGAGAAACACCTTCTTGAGAAA
>ERZ1046740.2504-NODE-2504-length-11804-cov-4.508213_pt1 | contig 11804 bp, 9 predicted proteins | sample MGYA00383093_ERZ1046740 | MGnify/ENA primary metagenome ERZ1046740 (study PRJEB29581, sample SAMEA5548363) | metagenome | biome: marine; feature: coastal; material: water | depth 25 m | study: Short-term variability in the microbial, nano- and picoplankton...
TCCTCCCGGGATCGCCAAAATCCACTTTCTTCTGAAAATCCCCTTATGAATTCTGCAAATGTTCCAGTTATGCTGTCCGTAATTGGGGCATTGATTTTGTGCTCCTAAACGTCACACTCATTGGTACGCTTGCGTAGAACCAAAAGTCTTTTCAATCCGATCCAATGGGCCTGCGACAATACCGATATAAGGAAATTCACATGCCGCGGGGATTAATGAGGGTTCTAAAATGGGGAGCCGCAATTACAATCATTCTTGTGGTATTGGCTTGGCTGGCGCTTGCGGCGCCTTTCTTTAGCGGCTTTCGAAAAACGTTTGTTGGGACACTCCTTTCTGAACAAATTGGACAAGAGTTTGTGGTGGATGGGGATGTTCGGGTCATTGTTGGCAGAACCACGCGGGTGCATGTCAGTGGTGCCAGAATTCCGAGCACAAATTTGGAAGACGTCAATCTGGCAGAACTGAGCCTGCTGGAGTGGGAGTTAAATCTACCCGCGCTTATCAATGGACAAATTGACATCGACAATCTGGTGATTGATGGCCTGCAAGCCAACGCAATTACCACCGCAGATGGCACGACCAGTTGGACAAAATTGAGCCCGGTTTCCGAGAGTGTCGAAGCTACATCTGTCGAGGATCAGACGGGACCCGTCGAAGAGGACGGCAGTGGAGAACAAGCCTCGATCCTGAGTTTTCTTAAAGACAAGACGGTCACTTTCACGCGCATCGGGCTTTTGTCGGTGGACGAGAAATCAGGCTTTGAGTTTATCTTTGATCTCAAATCAATTCTATTGGAGCAGTCTCAACATGGCGCGCTGGCGACTGTGACCGGCGAGGGTACCGTCAACGGTGAAGCCTTCTTGTTGGATGGCAAATACCCAGTGGGTCAACCTTTTACCAATAAGCTTACTTTTGGCGACATTTTAGTGACTTTCGATGGCGCTGGAATCCCGAGAGAGCAAGGTGGAGGTTACTCGGCAAAATTGGCGGTTAACACGGGGGAGGTTGGAGACATTTTTGATGTACTGGGCCTTGCACGCAGCTTTGAAGGGGCCGGGATTTTAACCGCAACGATAACCAATCAATTAAACCTGTTGGCCATTCAAAACATTGAGTCTTCGTTTGACCTGAGCAAAGGCCAAGAGATCACAATCACTGGTGGCGTGGATAATCTTAAAAAGCGAGAAGGTTTTGATGTCTCAATCACGGCTCGCCTACATCCTGAAAATCAACCTCCTGCGAAAGCAGGGTCTTTGAAAGAGTTAGAACTTACTGATATCATTGCTCAAATTGTCAGTCAGGATCAGAAGCTGAAGTTTGAGAAGCTCATCATTCAGACAAATGCGTTTGATCAGGGGCTCGATAAAGTAGGTCCAATGTCCATCGGCCAAATCTATCGAACTGAAAACGAAACATTGGGGCTCAAGAACATTGAATTGCAGGCCGGCCCGCCAGAGGCACCGTACATCGTTGCAAGCGGGGGCATAGAAGATGTGTTCAAGTTCACGGGTGTTGATCTTCGTGGCACATTGGCTGGGGACTCCTCCCTTTTGCTCAAATCACTCTCTAAAGAGGATGTCTCTAAGTTTGGAAGTGCCACCGCCGAATTCGAAGTGTCGGACAGGGCTCGGAATGTTAGTCTGACCAGACTTATCGCAAAAACGGCTGACACCGACCTTTGGTCGTTAAGTGCCGATGTGGCTGTAGAAGATGTCACGAGCTTACAAGGCCTCCGTGCGGACGTGAGTTTCGGCGTTGAACAATCGTCAGAGATATTAGCGGCCTTGGGGCTTGAGCCTATAGACGTCGGCGCCCTTGAATTCGGGATCTCGTTAAAGGGTCAGACCGAGGCCGCCGATCTTGGTGTTGTCTTCAAGGCCGGTGGCAGCGATTTGCACACTGACCTGTCCTTTGACCTTAGCAAAGACGTAAAGGTGGTCCGCGGCCAAATTTTGAGTGAGAGGCTCCAGCTCGCAGATTTACGTGATGGGACCAAAGCGATCGTCCAAATTAACAATGCTGGAAAAATGAGATCAGCAGACGCGAAGGACCCCGAAGTTGAGGATGATCTCCCTCCGATACAGCCTTTGGTGCTCGAAGAAGAGGCAAGTGTCTTTGATCTTGAGCGCATTTTAACGGAAACTGATCTAGAGATTTCTTTGGACCTGAAAGAGTTTGTTGGGGACGCGGGGTCATCTTCTATGAGCAGTCAATTTAAGGCCAAGCAGGGTCAGATCGAAGCGGGGCCAATCGAGCTGTATTATGGCCGCGGCTTTTTCAAAGTCACTGCCAAGATGGATGCGATTGAAAATTCCGAATTGCTGCGTGTGAACGGATCGACCAGTGGATGGGACTTTGGGAAAATACTGGATGCGGTTGGTTTGGGAATTAAGGCTCATGGCACGCTTAGTGCATCCTTCAATGTTGCCGGTAACATTGCGTCTGGAAAAGATATTATGAAGTCTTTGGCAGGTTCTGCGTCAGTGAACCTAAACAATGGCTCAGTGGCGACAAGCCTGCTGGAACTCGCGGGACTTGGTGTCTTTCCATGGCTATTCTCCAAAGAACGGGCAGCAGGTGAAACCGAAATTGTCTGTGTAAAAGCCCCAATCCAAATCAACGCGGGCCGGGTGCGTTTTGATTCTGTCGTGGCCGAGACCCGCAGCGTGCAACTTGTGGCCAAAGGCGAGGTAGATTGGCTCCGAGATACAATTACGCTCAGGGCAGAACCCCGACGTGTCGGGGCACCATTGGCGCGTAGTGCGTGGCCATTCGATGTGACGGGTAAGCTGTCGGAGCCAGATTTCAAACTACAAGTTGGCGGGTCACGCAGCAAGCGTGCCGACGGGGCTAAGAACATGCCAGCAGACCGTGTCCCGTGTCAGCCTGACATTCTACAATTGGAATAGTTCCCAATTTAGAAAGGTCTCGTCATACTGACCTCAAGGAGAACCATGTCATGTCAAAAATACTCGTAGCATTGTTTTGCGTTTTGGCCGGAACCGGTCATGCGCAGGGTATTCAGGATTATGACGTGTCAGGAGAGTGGGCCATCAAGATGAACCCGAAAAACGGCAACGGGTGTTTTATGCAAAGAAGCTTTGAAAGTGGAACGGTTGTTCAGGTTGGATTTGGGTCTGACGAAGAAGGCGCTTTTTTTGCCACCTATAGTGCGGACTGGGCCGACATGGGTGCAGGAGAAACCAGTCTATTGCTTTTTGATTTTGGCGATTCTCGTTTTCAGGACGCAATAGTTGGGGCTGTTTTGGATGATGTGCCCGGTGGTTATGCATTCTTTAACAACCCCGCCTTTGCAGCAGAGTTTACTAAGCGAACGTCGGTGACTTTGCAGAGGGAAAACGGCAGAACGGAATTGATTGATCTGACAGGCAGTAAACGCGCCATCGATGCCGTTAAGCAATCCCAAGAGAAAGGATGAACTTGGCGTAGAGGTCAAAGGGATGGCCGTTGACAACAGGGATGTGCATGCCTGATCCATCAGGCTTTGATCAGAGGTGGTGTGTTTCTAAAGGCGCGTTGCGATTTTGGTCCGAATTGACTTTGGATTGCGACCTTGATCTGCCGTTAAGGGCTTGGCCTGTCGCCAATGGCAGTGCATTGTCTGGTTGCGTCATGGCCAAGAGGGAAAGACTATGCAAATGCTGAAAAACGTAATGTTCCGAGGGATATTGTTTCTGATCCCAATTGGCTTTCTTGGGATCATTGCGGCGCAGTTTTTTAAAGCGGCAACGGCTTTGGCCAAGATCGTCGATCAGGTAATTCCAATCGAGCGGATTGCTGGCATTGGGTTGACCACCGTTCTTTCCATGTTGTTTCTGATTTTGCTGTGTTTGCTGGCAGGAATGATTTCCTATTTGGCAGTCATCAACAACAAAGTTCTCGCTCTTGACCGTGTTCTTGGCGAAAATATGCCCGGTTATACTTTCGTCAAAGGGATATTTGGCAGCGCCAGTGCAAATTCGGAAGAGATCGACGCACTAAGGCCGGTGCTGGTTGCATTTGATGACACGCGCTCTTTGGCCTTTGAGGTGGATCGTTCTGGAGACCATGTTGTGGTCTTTCTTCCGGAAATTCCATCCGTTATGGCGGGCCAGATTGCCGTAGTTGACCAAGATCGCGTGACACCATTTCCGATCGCAGCCCACCAAGTTCTGGCGATGTTGCGGACACATGGGCGTGGTATGGGCAAGGTGCTTGATAAAATGTCGGACGCTAAACCAGCAGATTTGTCTTAAGGATCGCGACACACAACTTCCGCAAGTGGCTTTCAGGCTTTTGGATGGGATTTGTTATAAACTTCCATGAGACGCGCCGTATCAACTGCTGTGTAGGCCTGAGTGGTCGACAAAGATGCATGCCCCAGTAGTTCTTGAATAGCGCGCAAATCGCCGCCTGCTTCCAAAAGATGAGTCGCAAAGCTGTGGCGCATAGCATGAGGTGTTGCAGTCGCAGGCAGACCAAGTTGCATCCGCGTGGCCTGCATTGCGCCAGACACAATACGCGGTGACAAACGTCCTCCCCGCGAGCCCCGAAACAATGGTGCATCTGGTTCCATCGCGTAAGGGCACAGCTCAAGATAAGCATCCACTGCGACCCGGGCGGCATCGATGACCGGTACAACGCGTTCTTTGCCGCCCTTGCCGACAATGCGCAGAGTTTGGGGCAGAGGGGCGTCTGAGCCGTTTAGCCCAAGCGCCTCGGATATGCGCAACCCGCACCCGTACAGCACCGTGATAACTGCCGTGTCCCGTGCGCCGATCCATGTTTTTTGGGATTGTAGCTCAATGGTGTCGATCACCGCCATTGCCGCGTTCTCGTCCAATGGGCGCGGTAGTTTTCGTTGAAACTTGGGCGCGCGGGTAGATAGAACCGCTGTGGGGTCAAAGTTCTCGCGCTCAGATAGCCAGCGGAAAAAGCTTTTGACGGCGGACAATTTGCGCGCCAACGACCTGGGGCCGACACCTGATGCGCGTGTGCGCGCCATCCAAGCGCGCATATCAGGGACACGAATGTCCTTTAAGGCTGTAAGGCCCTGCGCCTCTCCTTTGTATTCGGTCATGAATGACAAAAAGTCGATCAGATCGCTTTGATAAGCTGTGGTGGTATTTGGTGCAGTACCCGAAAGGGCCGTACGGCTGGCAAGCCAATTTTCCAGAGCGTCGGCAGCCGCCGGCGAAATCAAGACAACCAGCGCCGCATGGCGCGTTCAAAGACGCCCGCAAAAAAGGCCAGCAAATCTGTTCCCTGTTGTGGGGTGAACTGATGCGGATCCTCGGCGCCCAGAACCAATAGGCCGGGCAGACGCCCTTCGCCAAAATCAAGTTTCAAGCATGCCTCGGAACGAATCCAGTCGGCTGAGTCGCCGTAAATATGGCTGTCACCAGATTGAACCTGTCGCAAAGTGACCTGACGAAGCGGTACATTGCGCCCTCCGGTTACAAAGGCGTCTACAAAACCGGATTCTGCCACAGACAAAACATCACCCAGACGCTTTATGGCAGGGTCATCTTCGGATTGAACCGATTCCAAGACCAGCCGTACAGAATCCACCCGAAGGATTTCTGCAACTTCACCACCAAGGTCTTTCAGGAATGCCTCAAATTCGATCGGGTCCAGCATACGTAGAATGGCACGATGCACTTGATTAGTGCCTGCTAAATTTTCGTAAGCCGCAGCAATCACGCTGCGATGGGTGTCTTCCAGACGGTCCAGGCGCGCCTCGAGGCGTTCCATGGCAATGCCACGCAGGTCGACAATATTGCCGCCCATGGTTTTTTCATTCGCGGCGATCAATGCACGCATCAGATCCTGATCCTCAAGGATCACATCTGGTTCCGAGATGATCTTTTCGCGCAATGCGTCGTCAATTCGGGGCTTGCTGCTCATGCGTGCCTCTTGTTTTGGTTGGCGCGACTTTAGCAGAGCCGCAATTTAAATTCCTCATCTTTTTTTGTGAGGATTGTCTTAATGCTGGGAGAGGGGCGCAGCCCCTCTGCGCCAAGCGACGCATTTTTCCCTAATTTCTTATCAAAGATAAAGGCTTTGGGCCTTATAAAATCTTGATACCTGCCGCTTTGATGTCGGCAAGGAACGCGTCCAAACCTTTGTCGGTCAGAGGATGATTGACCATGGCTTTGATGACATTGGGTGGCGCGGTCATCACGTCCGAGCCAAGGCGTGCCGCATCCAGCACGTGGTTTACGGACCGGATCGATGCAGAAAGGATTTGGGTGTCAAAACCATAGTTGTCATAGATGGTGCGGATATCGGCGATCAATTCCATGCCATCCAGATTGATGTCATCCAGACGACCAATGAAAGGCGAGATGAACGTGGCACCAGCTTTGGCAGCCAAAAGTGCTTGATTGGCTGAGAAACAAAGGGTGACGTTAACCATGTGGCCTTCGTCGGTCAGCGTTTTACAAGCCTTCAAGCCGTCCCACGTCAAGGGAACTTTGACGGCAATGTTATCAGCAATCTCGACCAGCTTGCGGCCTTCGGCAATCATGAGGTCGGCGTCTGTGGCTGTAACCTCGGCGGAAACTGGGCCATCGACCAGCGCGCAGATTTCCTTGGTGACCTCAATAATGTCACGGCCAGATTTTTTGATGATTGACGGGTTGGTGGTTACACCGTCCACCATACCAAGATCGTTCAATTCGGTGATGGCATCGATGTCAGCAGTATCTACAAAGAATTTCATGTGGCAGCGTCCTTTGATGGGTTGGCTTGGGTTGGCATGGCCTTACCTGATTGATAGCCTTGCGGGAACCCCGAATTAATTCTGGGCTTGCCGAATTGTTAGCGGAAACATCATTTTTTGATGAAATGGTTCCTAATAAAGTGAATGAGAGACGACTTGGACGCGCAAGATCACTTTGACGAAGGCCAATTGGTGGCGGTGCTTACGACACAGCCGTTGGATCGCTTTCTGGATTACAAAGCACCGGCAGGCGGCTGCTTTCGGGGGGCGTTTGTCGAGGTGCCTTTGGGACCACGAAAAGTGCTGGGCGTTGTCTGGGGGGCAGGTCTTGGTGGATTTGATATCGCCAAGGCCCGTAGCGTGAACCGGGTGCTGGATGTGGCGCCGATGCGCGACGAGATGCGTTCTTTTATTGAAAAGGCCGCAGATTACACGCTGACACCCCTTCACGCGATGTTGCGATTGGCCACGCGTGCACCGGGTCTTTCTGATCCTCCGTCAATGCGCAAAGTGTATCGGCTAGGCGAAGGCGAACCCGAACGCCAGACAGACGCGCGGCGCCGGGTGATCGAGACACTGACGGAATATGGTGGGCTGGCTTTCACTTTGAAGGAACTCAGCGAGATGGCTGGCGTCACCTCAAGTGTGGTCAAAGGTCTGGTCAAACAAGGTGTGGTGTCTGAAGAGGACACACCGCGAGATCTGCCGTTTTTGCGACTGGATCCGGAATACGGCTGCAAGGAACTGACGCCGGATCAGGCGGCGGGTGCTGATGCGCTGCGTTCAGGTGTGCAATCCGGAGACTACGGCACCACCTTGCTGCGTGGCGTGACAGGTTCCGGCAAGACCGAAGTCTATCTTGAGGCTGTGGCAGAAACCTTGCGTATGGGTCGACAGGCTTTGGTGCTATTGCCTGAGATCGCGCTGACCTCAGAGTTTTTAACACGGGTAGAAGCACGGTTTGGCGCGGCACCAGCCGAGTGGCATTCGGGCGTCACCATGACAGAGCGCCGCCGCATCTGGAAGATGGTGGGCCAGGGTGGTGCGCAATTGGTGGTTGGCGCGCGATCTGCGCTGTTCTTACCATATCAAAACCTTGGGCTGATTGTGGTCGATGAAGAACATGACACTTCGTACAAGCAAGAAGACGGCGTGTTGTATAGCGCGCGGGACATGACCGTTTTGCGCGCCAGTATCTGTGGGGCACGGGTTGTGTTGGCCTCGGCCACACCGTCCTTAGAAAGCTGGACCAACGCCGAAGCGGGCAAATACGACAAGTTGGAATTAACCAGCCGTTACGGCGAAGCGGTTCTGCCAAAGATGCGCACAATTGACATGCGCGCCGAGGATATTCCGCGCAATCGATGGATTTCTCCAAGCCTTCAACGCGCTGTTGAGACACGGCTGCAACGTGGTGAGCAGGCGTTGTTGTTTATCAACAGACGCGGATATGCCCCAGTTACGATCTGTCGCGCCTGTGGCCATCAGATTGGCTGCGATCATTGTGACGCGCGTATGGTGGAGCACCGGTTCCTCAAGCGACTGGTTTGCCATCAATGCGGCGAAACCAAAGCCATGCCCGAAGAATGCCCGTCTTGTCATGTTGAAGGCAAACTGGCGCCTGTGGGTCCGGGTGTGGAGCGTCTTGCTGAAGAGGCTCAAGCTGTGTTCCCGGATGCGCGACTGGCTGTGTTGTCTTCGGACCTGTTTGGATCGGCCCGTGCCTTGAAGGAAGGGATCAAATCGATTGCCGTTGGCGGTGCGGATGTCATCATTGGCACGCAATTGGTGGCCAAGGGTCATAATTTTCCATTGCTTACTTTGGTGGGTGTGATTGATGCAGACCTTGGTTTGCAGGGGTCTGATTTGCGGGCAGCGGAACGAACTTTCCAATTGATGCGCCAAGTTGCTGGTCGGGCAGGGCGGACAGAAAAACGTGGCGAGGCGATGTTGCAGACGTTTCAACCTGAACATCCGGTGATCCGCGCCATTTTGGCGGGGGACGAAGTTGGGTTTTGGACGGCTGAAGCGGACGAAAGACGCATCGCAGGTGTGCCCCCGTTTGGACGGATGGCGGGCATTGTCTTGTCATCGCCAGATGTGCAGCAGGTATTTGATTTGGGCAATGCACTGGCGCGCAATGATGGCGCCTTGCGCGAAATTGGGGCACAGGTGTTCGGACCTGCACCAGCCCCCATAGCCCGTGTTCGAGGACGACATCGCGTGCGCCTGTTGGTGAAGGCTGACAAAAACGCTCCCATTCAGGCCGCTATCGCAAAATGGATTGGTCAATTCCGCCTGAAAGGGGATATCCGCCTCAGTGTTGATATCGACCCGCAAAGTTTCTATTGATCTGACCGCGGTCAGGCTGTCGCAGGTGCGCCGCCTTTTTGTTTTAGCATTATGCTGGTCACAATGGCACCTAGCCACATGGCGAACAATGCAACCCAAGCCGTGCCTGCAAAGATTGATCCGCCTGTGACGCCCGCTCCAATCGCGCAGCCTCCAGCAAGCATCGCTCCAAAGCCCATTAACACCGCCCCGGTCATGGACCGACGCATGTTGCTTTCCCCGTCAAACCCTTGGAACTTGAACTCACCAGTGAGAATTGCAGCTAAGAACGATCCAATCACCACCCCTGGCACAAGGCCGATGTCGAACTCTAGTACTGCATTTCGATCGAGGAAGAACATAAGCGTGTGGGCGGATGGCCCAGAGAACGTGGCGCTTTCGATCTGAACCGGATCAAAGGCAACTTGTGCCAATGCATATGTCAGCACCCAGCCCACAGCGACAGAAAAACCCACGCCAGAAGCGAAGATAAGGCGACTTGCACCAATGCGGTTCTTGCGGGCAATTAACAAAGCCAATCCAGCCATGAGTGCGCCGAATACCAACCCAGACAAGTCAGGCAAGCCAAGAGTTGCGATCAAATCGACATTGCGGCCGCCGTCAGTGATCCAAAGACTGGCGATCTTGTCGCGCCAACCAGACAGAACACCCGACAAGCTCATCTGCGCCACGACCGCAAAAATCAAACCGGACACCACGGATCGCAAATTGCCATTTGCCGCCAAAACCAACAATCGCCCAGAGCACCCGCCAGCAAGAACCATGCCAACCCCAAAGATGAGACCGCCAATGATCGCCCCGGACCAAGACCCCGGCACGGCCATCATGCGGGCATCTGCGGTGTGCATTAATCCCAGCGCTTGCGCACCTTGTACCCAAACGATGGCGGTTGAAATTGTCAGCAACCACACGGCGACCTTGTCGCCCAACTGGCCGCTCGCGAACTCAACTGTGGCCGCCCGTAGGCAAAACCGCGAGCGCTGGGCTGCGACGCCAAAGATCACACCCGTGATCATTCCTAGCACGGCCGCAGCAGGAGCTTCACCTATGTTTTCGACGAGGGTAAGGATGTTCATTCCGATCCCTTCAAAAATATGAATGAATCGATGTTTGGCGGGAATTGGCAATTTTGGCTTTGATTCAGATCAGACTGGGTCGTGTTTGAACTCGCAATCACGCTACAAAAGGCGTAAGCGCAAATCATGTTAACTAAAATGCCCCTTGAAGAGGCGCGGGGCCTGCCGTTTTGGCGTCGCCCTGTCAGCCTGTTGTTCGTAATGGCGATGGCGATGCCGATTGCGTTTTATGCATGGTACGCGCTGCTTAATAATTTTGTGATCGAAGTGGCTGACTTTGATGGTGCTGACATCGGCCTGTTGCACACCGTTCGTGAAATTCCCGGATTTTTGGCAGTTGGCGTGATTGCCGTCATCATTTTTGTACGTGAACAAGTGCTTGGCATGGTGTCGCTGGTTCTATTGGGGGTCGCGACGGCCTTTACTGCATGGTTCCCGTCGTTGAACGGGCTTCTTATGCTGACGTTCCTCAGTTCGCTGGGGTTCCATTACTATGAGACTGTCAATCAATCCCTGCAGTTACAATGGTTGCCCAAAGATCGCGCCCCACAGGTGTTGGGCTGGTTGATGGCGGTTGGGTCTGCCACATCTTTGGTTGTATTTGTCCTGATCGTATTGATGTGGGAAACGCTAAATCTCTCGTACAATCTGGTCTTCATGGTGTCAGGGTTTGTGACAGCCGCCGTGGCCTTGTTCTGTTTGTTTGCCTATCCGCAGTTTGACTCTCCGACACCGCAGGTCAAAAAAATGATCCTGCGCAAACGGTACTGGTTGTATTACGCACTGCAATTTATGTCAGGGGCGCGGCGTCAGATTTTTATGGTGTTCGCCAGTTTCATGATGGTGGAAAAATTCGGCTTTGAAGTGCACGAAATCACGGCATTGTATCTAATCAACCTCGTCATCAACATTGTCGTCGCCCCAATGATCGGCAAAGCCGTGTCGCATTTTGGCGAACGTCGTGCGTTGATCTTTGAATATGTCGGGCTGGTGTTGGTGTTTCTGGCCTATGGTGGCGTGTACTGGTTCGGTTGGGGCGTAGTGATAGCGGCAACCTTGTATGTGATCGACCACATGCTGTTTGCGTTGGCTCTTGCGTTAAAAACCTACTTTCAAAAGATTGCTGATCCCGCTGATATAGCACCCACGGCGGCAGTGGCCTTTACCATCAACCATATCGCCGCTGTGTTCCTTCCGGTCCTTTTGGGTCTGTTGTGGTTGGTTTCTCCGGGGGCTGTGTTCGGACTGGCGGCGGCAATGGCATTTGTCTCGCTGGCATTGTCTATGTTGATCCCGCGCCATCCGGAAAAAGGCAATGAAACCCGGTTTAGTCAGTATCGAACCGTCCCCGGAGAGTAGCGAATGCAAAAGCAGGGGCGGTTCCTCACGGGAACAACGATGGGCCATGTGGTGCGGATGACACTGACCGGAGCCACGGGGATCACTTTTGTTTTTTTGGTGGATTTGGCCAGCTTGTTCTGGGTGTCGCGTATTGGTGACCCACAGTTGGTTGCCGCCATTGGATATGCTTTCGCAATTCAGTTCTTTTCGGTCAGCTCAGGCGTCGGCCTGATGATTGCATCAACCGCTTTGGTGTCGCGTAATATCGGCAAGGGAGAACGGAAGACAGCGCGCCATATGGCGACGAGTTC
>ERZ1046740.2507-NODE-2507-length-11803-cov-5.475655_pt1 | contig 11803 bp, 9 predicted proteins | sample MGYA00383093_ERZ1046740 | MGnify/ENA primary metagenome ERZ1046740 (study PRJEB29581, sample SAMEA5548363) | metagenome | biome: marine; feature: coastal; material: water | depth 25 m | study: Short-term variability in the microbial, nano- and picoplankton...
TTCAACGGGTGGGCGAAATTGACCCAAACTTGCCGTCCATCAGGACGCGCCATGGCAAAAACAGGCTGGCCATAGGTTTTGGTGCGACCTGTTTCGGTCAAAGTATTGGCATCCACCCAAAGCACCTCGTGGTGACCCACGGCTGGCAGCACAAATTCAGCACCCGTAAGCGCCCAACCTTCGAGGTGAGGCATCTTGTAGACCGGCATTTCCTCTTGGCCGCGGCCATAGTTTGGCAAAACTCGGATCGGCTGCGGGTTGTCATCCCACAAATCCAAAGCGGTCAGACCATCTTCGCCAAACAGCCCTGTAATGTAGGTGCGGCCATTGGATGTGATCAAAGCGTCATAAGGATTTTCGCCCATGTCAGGAATGACGGTGATTTCGGGTTCGGCCCCGGACATGTCTGCAATCCAAGTTTCCCCAGTGTCCCACATGGTGAACACAAACTTGCGCCCGGGTGCGTCGACCAATCCGATGGTTTTACTGGCCGTTGGCAGGTCAAGAACCATCTCGAGCGTGTCCGCATCAAAAATGCGTACGCCACCGGGTTCATAGTTAGATACGGCGACCAGTTTGCCATCGTCTGAGATGGCCCCGCCAATGGCGTTCCCAGCTTGCACAACGCGATTGGCAATTGTGCGCGTGACGATGTCGACTTTGGTCAACCCTCCGTCACGACCAAAGACATAAGCAAACCGTTCGTCAGGTGAATACACCAACGAGGCGTGGCTCAGATCGCCAAGGCCTTCTATACGCGCAAGCACAGCACGTTCAGATTGGTCAATTAGCAGAACCGATCCATTGGCACGTTCGATCACCAATCCCAAATCGCCGGTAGCAGTAGGCTCAGCAGAGGCGGTTGTCATAAACAACGCGGCCAGAACAGAAAGGGCGAGAGATTTCATTGAGTATCCTCCGGGCTCAGCAGGTAACGGGCCACCCATTCGGCTTCTGACTCAGTCATAAGGGGGCGCCAAGGCGGCATAGCGGTGCCGGGGATGCCATCAAGGATCACCGACATAAGTATTTCGACGTCATAATGGCTGATCGTCTCGGCGCGCAGGTCCGGGCCAAGTCCGCCTTTCAGCGTAAGACCATGGCACGAGCCGCAATCTTGATGCACAAGGCGCTTCAAGGCCTGCGGGTCCACCGTCTCAGTGGCCAATGCTGCGCTTGCCCACAAAAGAGACGCGGCGCACATCGTCCGTCCAACCCAGCGTGAAGAAAACTTGATTGCGTTAGCCATTGGCGCTCACCGCTTCCACGGCAAGGCTCTCTGGCGCTTCGGCGTAAAGCGAGACAACTTTGCCAATAATGAAAAGGGTGGGGGGCTTAAGACCCGCATCGCGGGTATCTTGTGCCAGTGTGCCCAAGGTCGAAACCATGCGTTTTTCGGCGGATGACGTCGCGCGAGAAATGGCCATGACAGGTGTATTTCCCGATAGACCTTCGGTCATCAAGCCAACGGCAATTTGACCAATGTTTGCCACGCCCATGTAAATCACAAGTGTGGTGTCAGGATCGGCCAGACGTTTCCAGTCAAGATCAAGAACCTTGTCGGCCTGACGGTGTCCGGTGACATATTGAACGCTGGTTGCGACGCCGCGATGGGTCAGAGGTATGCCTGTCGAACACGAGGCGCCTTGGGCGGCGGTAATGCCAGGGGCGTATTCAATCTCGATGCCGCGTGCCATCAGATACAAGGCCTCTTCCGAGCCGCGACCAAAAATCATTGGATCACCGCCTTTAAGGCGCGCAACTTGGCGGTTCATCAGGGCTTGTTCGTGCAGAATCTCGTTGATCCGGTCCTGTGGAACCGGGTGATCTTTTGGACATTTACCAACTGCGATCATTTCGATGCCATCTGGGATGAGTTCAAGGATTTCTGCCGAAACCAAATTGTCGTAAACCACGACATCAGCCGACGTCAGCATTTTGACGGCGCGTACGGTCATCAGATCAGGGTCGCCAGGGCCGGCGCCAATTAGGAAAACTTTACCGGTCATGGGAAATCTCGCTTGTTGTCTTGATTGCCTTTGGCCGAATTCTTGACAACTCGGCACGGCCCCTCGCATTTCGCGGGAGGCAGCACCTGTCGGGTGAAAACCGTGCTGGGGAATCCTGGCGTCTCATGGGGTTATGAATGGCCTTTTGCCCGGTTACTTGCCTTGACAAAAGTTAAGGCGCGCCAATTTTTGACGCGCCTTTTAGAACGAGAATAAGTTGCAGAAATTACGGTTCGACCGTGACCATCCCGATCATGTCATGGGATTCCCAGTGCGGTCCACAAAGGTAATCCAACGCGCCGGGCTCAAGAAAAGTAAACTCAATGCTTTCCTCAGGAAAGGCGCGATCCGATTCCGGTTCACCAAATTCTTTGACCAGCACACTGTGGCTGGTGCGTTTGTCGACATTCACCCAGCGTACGGTGGTACCAACGGGTACGGTGATCTGGGCCGGACAGAATTTGTATTTATACATGGTCACAACCGTGACGTCGGGTTCGTCAGCCGAAGCATGCCCAAATATCTCGACGTAACGCTCTTCGGCCTCGCCGCATAGTGCGGCTTGGTCATCGTCGCCCGCCAAGACCGGTGCGGCAGCCACGAGGGATACGAGTGTGGCAGAGAGGAGGAATGATAGACGCATGATGTTGATCTCCTTACCAAAAAAATACGGCGGCCGAAAGGTTCCGGCCGCCGTAATTGACTAAGTTGTGATTTACTGTCCGGCGACGTTGATCTGAGCGTCGGCGTTGTCCAGCGCCATAGTGGTGTTCAGTGTCACGTGGTGGAACCTTGCGGCAGCAAAATCATCGTGGATAGCAAAGCCAACGGTGAACATTTCGCCAGCGACCAGTGGAACATCGCCCGGAGCACCTGAATTCAAGGGGCGCGAGAAGACCACTGTCCACATTCCGGCTGACAGGCTGGCTTGCGAGGCAAACTCACCGTCGTTTTTCATCCGGCTTTCAAGCAGATAGCCATTGTAACCGCTACCATCCGCAAACACACGCATCAGATCCATATAGGTCCCGTCTGCGAGATACTGCGCGATCTCTTCTTCAGATTTCAGTTGATCCCAACCACCTTGGGCCTTGCCTCGGCGACCTTTGACTTCGATCTTAGTACGGCTTTCGGACAGATACTTGGTGATCGTGCCTTCGGCTTGGAGTTGACCAGCCACGTCAGCATTTGCTGCGATGGCATCCGTCTCAGGTGCAAATGGCATATAAGTGTTGTCGGCATGACAGGTTGCCCAGCAGCCTACTTGCTCACCCATTTCGATGCCAGTGCCCGTGATCATCATGGCCACCTTGATCTGATTTTCGGGATCCATTTTGCCACCGTCCGCGAATGGGGCAGGGGCATGAGGTGAATCTGGCCATTGCATACGAACATACAGGTTTTCGCCGTCATGCGCCGCCTGAACTGTTGCACCAATGATGCCAGGCTTGCCAGGGATCGGAGTTGGCTCAAGCTCATCGCCCTTGCCACCGCCACCTTTGACGATCTTGTTACCAATGGCGTCCAGCTCCGCTGCGTGACAGGTTGTACATGCGTCGCCACCTTTGGTCAGCGGACGAGCGCCACCATGTTGCTTGCCGTTCTGAACCCATTCAAACGACGCCTGACCTGGGTAGAAAAGGGTTAGGTCTGTGCCGGACACTGCATTCCAATCCACATTGGGTGCCACATCGTCACCAGCACCGGCGGGCGCTTCAGTCGATTGACCGGACGCCTTGGCTTGTTCTTCAGCGACGGCTGCTTCTACAGCCGATGCAATCTGCGCCTGAAGCGCTTCTTGACCGGCTTTTTCCGCCGCCTTCATTGCGGCCGCTTCTTCGGCTTCTTTGGCTTCGATATACGCAAGGCTGTCCAAATAGGCTTGTGGAACTTCACGAATGAATTTTGGATTTGGCGCTTCCAAAACTTCCAAATACTCATCATCCGCTTGATTGCGCGCGTCTGAGTGGGCGATGCCCTTGTGGCAATCGATACAGGTTTGGCCTGTTTCCATCGCGTTCATGTGCTGACGACGGGCACGTGGTTTTTGAAATTCGGGCAACATCGAATCAAAATGGTGACAGTTCCGACATTCGATCGAGTCGGTTGCCTTCATACGTTCCCATTCGTTCATCGCCAGTTGCAGACGATGCTCGGCAAATTTCTCGCGTGTATTGATCTTGCCTGTGATCTTACCCCAGACCTCTTTCGAAGCCTTAATTTTGCGGATGATCTTGTGCGTCCAGTCTTTGGGCACGTGGCAATCCGAACACACAGCGCCCACGCCGGACCGGTTCACATCGTGAATGGTGCCTTTGTATTCTGCATAGACGTTATCCTCCATCTCGTGACACGAGATACAGAATGGCATGGTGTTCGTGGCTTCCATGGCAGTGTTAAAACCACCCCAAAAGATAATACCGGCGACAAACGCCACTAGGACGCCCCCAATCGGCATGCCCAAAAGGACATAACGCCGCCAGAGGGGTTTTTTCTTTTCCGCTTCGTTGGTCTGGGACATCTCCAGGCTCCATTTTGGCTTTTTGTTGAGCCCTATTGTTCAGGGCAAAGATTTGGATTGTGAGGAGCGGGAGGCAGTGTCAGAGGTTATTGAGTTTGCCCCGCGGTCCCCCGGTCGCCACAATCCGGGAAGGCGTAAAAGAAGGGCGGGCGCTGAGCCCGCCCTTCTCTAAGAGTGTCAGATCACATTATGTGACGTGGTTCGAACGGTTGTAGACGTTGAACTTACCAGTTGGTGCATAGAGACCTTTGACACGGCCAACTTCTTCAAGAGTTTTGGCGTCATAGATAACGATCTCACCATTTGGCTCGAGCGAGTCAGACATGTTCCATTTGGAAACCCAAACTTCAGAACCATCTGCGTTGAATTCAAAGTGAACCGCAGCAGTACCTGGAGTGTCGGTAACTTGGATTGTTTTCACAATCTCGCCAGTCTCTTTCGAGATAACCTGAACAGATTGCTGAACCTCTGGTTCTGGGTGCTTAGTTTGGTCAGCCCAGAAGTAGTCTGAATTCGGGTGAGTCCGGATGAACAGACCAGCACCGTCAGTTTCGACTTCGTAGCATACTTTCCAAGCATCGTCAGGACGATTCTCTGGATCGTTGCCCCAGACAGTCACAGTCCCAACACCAAGGTGGGTTGTGCCCGCAACAGGACCACAGTTCGGGTCATTCCAGTTGGCGCCGGGGCCGGGGTGCGGCAACGCGGCTGTGTCGATGATGGCTTCAAGCTTGCGCTCTTTGCTGTCTACAACAACCATTTGGTTCGACGCGTTTGCGGCGATCTGGAAGTAACGACCTGTTGGGTCAAAGAAACCATCGTGCAAGAACCGTGCAGTGTCGATTTTGTCGATACGCAGGTTGTCGATGTCTGAATAGTCAACTTGCCACATTTGGCCCAGCTCTTTAACAGCAACCAACCAAGTTGGCTCGTTTGGAGTGGTGTAGATCGCTGCCACACGGGCTTCTTCTACATAGTCACCTTCGGTGTTAACACCGCGGGTTGAAACAACTTTCAGTGGCTCCATGGTCACAGCGTCAGAGATGACGAAGTGTGGAGGCCAGTAAGCACCACCAATGATGTACTTGCCGTCGCCGGATACGGCTACGTCACGTGCGTCATAAGCAACTTTAACTTCCGAAACCAACATCTTGTCTGGAGTCTGCCAGAGGTCGATCTTAGTCATTTTGCCGTCACGACCCATTGTGTACCAGAAGCGGCCAGGGTTCTCAGGCTCGGTGATTTTGTGGTGCTCAGAAGCTTTGATCACGTGCACCGCATAGCCGGTGGGGATGTGAACCAGAACTTCTTTTGTGTCGCCGTCAATGACAGCCACTTTACCTGCGTCACGCTCGATGACGACAAAGAAGTTTTCCCAGTTACGGCCGTGGAGCGGCTCGGTTGGGTAATCAGCTTCTTCAACATAGACCTTGCGGGTCTTTTTCATCTGAGCCAGCGACATTTCTGGCGGTTTTGGGGCTTCCATTTGGATATAGGTCGCCATGTCTTTGATTTGCTCTTCGGTCATAATGTCCGAGAAGTTGTTCATACCGCCTTCGGTACCCCAAGCGATAATTTTCTCAAGGCGTTCTTGACCCAGTTTCAGCGTGCCACCCTCAGTGACAGTGCCGTCTGCGGCAGTTTTTTTCCAATGGGGCTGCAGGTTTTTACCTGTTGCACCCAGACGCAGGACGCCGTGGCAACCTGCACATTGTTCAAAGTACAATTGTTTCGATGCGTCGAAGGCTTCCTCACTCATGGTGGGGCCTTCTGCTAGTGCGGGTGCAGCAGCCGAGCCAAGCAAAAGCGCAAAGCCGACTCCCAGTGCCCGACGGGATTTTTTGTAGGTGATTCCAAGCGACATGATCACTCTCCGTTTGCTGGTGAGGCAGCTTGGAATAGACGCTGTTTTGCCAATTCAATCCTTGACTTTCGTCAACGGTTCTCGCGATTTCGTGATTGGCCTGCGAAAAATACTTGCCATGTTTGACATATGTTAAGTTCAGAATGCACCCGCCTTCTATTCTGCCTCTAATACAAACGCGGATCACGCTCGCCATCGCCCGCCAGGATCCGCCAAAATTCAGATCTACTGAAAACACTTCGGTAAGATTGGGGAGATGGTAGTATGTTGTTAATCAAACGTATTTTGAGCGAGGGCTTTCGCGTCTTCTTTCTGTTTGCGGGGCTCTACGGTGTTTTCACTGGGTTGATCTGGACGGCTTGGCTGCTTGCCCAAGGAACGGACACCAGCTCGTTCCTGCAAGTGACAAACCCACAGCTTTGGCATTCACACGAGATGATCTTTGGCTACGCAGGTGCCGCGATGGGTGGTTTTTTTCTGACTGCGGTTCCCAATTGGACCAATACACCAGCTGCACGCACATCTTTCCTAACAATTGCAGCTGGATGTTGGTTGGCCGGGCGTCTTGCCATGTGGTTCTCTGGGGGACTACCTCCGTGGAGTGTTGCGGCAATGGATCTGGTTTTCGTGCCGATTCTCGCGCTCAAAATTGCGACGCAGCTTATCAAGCGCCCCAAGCCTCAAAATATGATGTTCCTTCTCATTCTAACGTTGTTGTGGCTGGGCAATCTTTCGGTTCATCTGGAACTAACGGGTGTGCTTGAGGACAGCGCAAACTCGGGGCTAAGGGCAGGTTTATTTGCGCTTTGTGCCATGATCGTGGTGCTGGGTGGCAGGATTACTCCTGCCTTTACGCGAAATGCCATGAAGCGCGAAGGCGTTGCCGAAGCGCATTGGCCGGTTTCTGTGCAACCTATCGAGCGCGCCTCTGTGGTTTTGGCGCTGGCATTGCCGGTGCTTGTCCTTTTTCAGACCCCTAACTGGGCACCGGGTGGGGTCGCGTTGATCTTAGGCGTGGTTCAGATTGTACGGGTGATCCGCTGGCGCGGTGATTGGGCATGGCAGCAACCGATATTGTTCGCCCTGCATCTTGGTCTGGGGATGCTTGGAGTCGGCCTGATTCTGTGGGGTGCCGCGGCGTTTGATTTTGGAGACGAGGTTTCAGCCCTACATTTGGTTGGAATCGGCGGAGTAGGTGGCATGACCCTTGCGGTGATGAGCCGGGCTGCATTGGGGCATTCGGGTCGACCGTTGGTCGCACCTAAGGTCATGTCACTGGCATACGGGCTTTTGGCGGTCACGGCATTTGCCCGTTGGGGGGCTGCCATGGTCGAAACAGAGACCTATTTCGTGATGATGGGGGGCATAAGTCTCTTGTGGGCCTTGGTTTTCATCCTTTTCACCCTATCGATGTGGCCCGCGCTCACCCAACCGCGGGTTAAGTAAACCCTCTACAGTCCAGAAAAAAACGCATTTTGCGGTGTTTCCTCGATTTCGCAAAATTCCCCCACAAAACCGCCATTCATCACATTTTCTTGACTTTGGTTAAGGCAGCTAAGCGGGACTCTGCTGATAACTGTCCTACCTTAAACCAGGCGCAAAGGAGTCGCCCAATGCGCGAAGTCATGACCAAGAGCATGGCCCGAAATATTTTTTACGGCGGGTCACTGTTCTTCATCATCATCTTCCTGGGACTAACGTTCCACTCACATCGCTATATCGTAACCACATCTACAAATGCCGAAACCCTCACTCACAGTGTGGCAGCAGGCAAAAAGGTTTGGGAAGATAAAGCATGCATCAACTGTCATACGCTCATGGGCGAGGGTGCTTACTTTGCACCGGAACTTGTGAATGTGATGACCCGCTGGGATGTCCAAGACGACCCAGAGGCTGCTTTCGAAGTTCTTAAAGGCTGGATGGATTCTCAGCCCTCAGGTATCGAAGGTCGCCGCCAAATGCCCAACTTCAATCTAAGTGACGAAGAAGTTCGTAACTTGGCCGATTTCTTTCTGTGGATCAACACGATCGACACGCAAGATTGGCCACCGAATGATGCGGGTTAAGGAGGTCTACTTATGAAATATAAATCTCAGAAAATCGCACTGGTCTACTTTGCAGTCGCAATGGGCCTTTTCGCGATCCAAGTTCTGGGCGGCCTTTTGGCTGGCTGGATCTACGTCTCGCCGAACTTCGTTTCCGAACTTCTTCCTTTCAACATCGTGCGTATGCTGCACACAAACTCGTTGATCGTCTGGCTGCTGCTAGGCTTCTTCGGGGCTGCATATTTCTTGATCCCGGAAGAGTCCGAACGTGAAATTCACAGCGAAAAACTCGCTTACATCCAACTTGCCATTCTTGTGCTTGGTACGTTGGGCGTGGTCGTCACCTACACCTTTAACCTCTTTGAAGGTCACTGGTTGCTGGGCAAAGAGGGCCGCGAGTTCATCGAACAACCCAAATGGGTCAAAGCAGGTATCGTCGTTGCCGCGCTGATCTTCCTCTACAACGTCTCTATGACAGTGTTGCAGGGTAAGAAAACCGCGATCACCAACATCCTGCTTCTGGGTCTTTGGGGGCTGGCACTGTGCTTCCTGTTTGCCTTTTACAATCCGGAAAACCTGTCTCTCGACAAAATGTACTGGTGGTACATCGTCCACTTGTGGGTTGAGGGTGTTTGGGAGCTGATTATGGCCTCTATTCTGGCCTATCTGATGCTCAAATTGACCGGTGTGGACCGCGAAGTTGTCGAGAAATGGCTTTATGTCATCGTCGCCGCTGCGTTGTTCTCAGGTATCTTGGGGACAGGTCACCACTACTATTGGATCGGGACACCCGGTTACTGGCAGTGGATCGGCTCGATCTTCTCGTCTCTCGAAATCATTCCATTCTTTATGATGATGGCGTTTGCCTTTGTCATGGTCTGGAAAGGCCGTCGTGACCACCCGAACAAAGCAGCTCTGCTGTGGTCGCTCGGCTGTGCCACACTGGCATTCTTCGGAGCGGGCGTTTGGGGCTTCCTGCACACTCTGCACGGCGTGAACTACTATTCTCACGGCACGCAGATCACTGCAGCCCATGGCCACTTGGCCTTCTACGGTGCTTATGTCTGCCTCAACTTGGCAATCATCAGCTACGCGCTGCCTATCTTGCGCAACCGTGATCCCTATAACCAAGTGCTGAACATGGTGTCCTTCTGGCTGATGTCGAGCGGTATGGTCTTTATGACTTTCGTCCTGACATTTGCAGGTACTATTCAGACTCACCTGCAACGTGTCTTGGGGGAATACTTCATGGACGTTCAGGACCAAGTCGCCATCTTCTTCTGGATGCGCTTTGGTTCGGGTGCGGTGGTTGTTCTTGGCGTGATCCTGTTCATCTATGCGATGGCAGTTCCACGTAAGGAAATCATCGAACACGGTGCAACTGAAACTCCGGCGGAGTGATGAAAATGGATGGTTCAATGAACCCCGAAATGAAGGGGGCGGCTGACGCCCCCTTCTACCTCGCCCAAAGCGACGAATGCGAAGTGTTCGAAGCTGCTTATTCCAACGATTTGCCGGTGCTTCTCAAAGGACCAACCGGCTGTGGTAAGACCCGCTTTGTTGCCCACATGGCCGCAAAACTGGGCCGTCCCCTCTATACAGTTGCCTGCCATGACGATTTGGCGGCTGCTGACTTGATCGGGCGCTATCTGCTGAAAGGCGGAGAAACTGTCTGGGTCGACGGGCCGTTAACCCGCGCTGTGCGCGAAGGTGCGATCTGTTATCTCGACGAAGTGGTTGAAGCACGCAAAGACGTGACCGTGGTATTGCACCCGCTCACCGACGATCGTCGCATGCTGCCAATTGACCGCACCGGCGAAGAACTCGAGGCGGCTCCGGGCTTTATGCTCGTGGCGTCTTATAACCCCGGATACCAGAACATCCTCAAAACGCTGAAACCGTCTACACGTCAGCGTTTTATCTCGGTCGAATTCGACTTCCCCGCACCCAATCTCGAGGAAAAAGTCGTGGCCGAGGAAAGTGGCTTGGACATTGAGCGCGTCAAACCGCTCGTGCGCCTGGCCAATAAATTGCGCGGCCTCAAAGGGCAGGACCTGGAAGAAGGGGTTTCTACCCGTCTTGTGGTCTATGCCGCCACCTTGATCGCGCAAGGCATGTCCGTGGATCGCGCAGTGCGTGCGGCCATGGTCGAACCGCTCACTGATGATGAGGATATCAAACGCGGCCTCTTCGATCTAGTCACTGCTGTCTTTGGGTGAGGCCGGCAATGACGAAGATTGAGTTTGAGCCATGGGAGCCCGAAGAAACGGTCGGGAAACTGTGGCACAATTTTGCCAGTCGTCTAGATGCGCCAAAAGCGCATGATGAGGCCGCAGTTGACCTTTCTGAGGTTAGCGGGCGACTGGCAGTTCTTTTCAGGGGATTGGGGGGCAACCCAAGTGTTGAGTTGCGCCCCGTCTCCGACGAAATGTCCCACCACAGATTAAGCTGGCGACGGCGCCTTGGCGCTGATGCCGAGTTGATGCCGCGTGCCAGCTTTGATGGTGAAACCCTGCGCCTTCCTTCGCGATTGGCTGTGTTGCCAACACGCGAAGCCAACGGCGCTTTGTATGTCTGGTTGGCGGCCGCTGCGTCGCATGCGCCTGATCGCATAGAAGCCGAAGATGCGCTGCACTCAGATTTGCGTGCTTTGAACGCCTCGCGCCAAATGGTGGAGGACACACTCGAAGACGCCCCCGGCATGCGCGGACTGTACGAGGCGCTGTGCCAAGGCATTCTGCATTATCGAGCCACACCTGACCTGCCTGAGGGCGAGGCCGAAGTGGACGCAATCATTCGCCATATGTTGGGTGAAGAATTGCCCGATTATGCCAAATCCTATTGGGATGCGATGCTGACCGGCGAAATGGGCGTGCTGGACGCACCCCACAGATACCACACCTTCCGTCCGGTTGTGTTGTGGCCCGAATTGCGCCCGGTACAGTTTTCAGAAGCGCATGATGTTGAGAATCGCGAAACCGATGGCCCGCCCGAAGAAAGCGAAAGCAAAGGCAAAATTCGTCGCGCCCGTCGTCGCAAAGCGGACCAGGTTGAGCGCAACGACAGTCTGATCCTACACAAATTCGAAGCCATCCTCAGTTGGGCCGAGTTCTTGAACCTGAACCGGCGCGTGGATGACGATGATCCCGACAATGCCAAAAAAGCAGCGGATGACGTAGACGAAATTGGTTTGGGTCAAATCTCCAAGGCGCCGGCAACACGGCTGAAATTGCACTTGGATCTTGCCCCAGAGGACGTTGACCGTGAACGCCTGTCCGGAAAAGTCATGTATCCCGAATGGGATGTGCGGACAGGTCAGTATCTGAAAGATCATTGCTGCGTTTTGACCAGTCAGGCAGAAGCC
>ERZ1046740.2509-NODE-2509-length-11796-cov-5.134742_pt1 | contig 11796 bp, 10 predicted proteins | sample MGYA00383093_ERZ1046740 | MGnify/ENA primary metagenome ERZ1046740 (study PRJEB29581, sample SAMEA5548363) | metagenome | biome: marine; feature: coastal; material: water | depth 25 m | study: Short-term variability in the microbial, nano- and picoplankton...
GACCTGCACGAAGTCGCCCCTGCCGAAGTCGGTGAGGTCGATCTTTATCAGCGCAGGGAAAAGATCTACACCCGTAAGCTTGAGGGTTTTTTCCAGCGTGTTCGCCTGTATACGGGGTGGCCACTGCTACTGGGATTCTTCCTGCTGCCCTGGACGAACTGGGACGGACGTCAGTCCGTACTATTTGATCTGCCGGAACGGAAGTTCCACATTCTGGGACTGACCTTCTGGCCCCAGGATTTTCCCATGCTGGCGTTTTTGCTGATTATCGCAGCCTTTGCCCTGTTCGCAGTCACCACCTTTGCCGGACGCATATGGTGCGGTTATACCTGCCCACAGACCGTGTGGACTTCCATATTCATGTGGATAGAGCAGCGATTCGAGGGCAGTCGCAACCAACGCATTAAGTTAGACACAGCTCCCTGGTCTGCTGAAAAAGTCATGCGTAAAGGGCTAAAACATGGTGGCTGGCTGTTTGTTGGGTTTCTCACCGGCATGACCTTTGTCGGCTACTTCTACCCGATAAGAGAGCTATGGTGGGAGCTGCTTACCTTCTCCACCGGACAATGGCAGTTCCTGTGGACCCTGTTTTTCACCTGTGCGACCTATATTAATGCAGGCTGGTTGCGCGAGCAGGTCTGTATGTATATGTGTCCCTATGCACGTTTCCAGTCGGTGATGTTTGACCGCGACACGCTAATCGTCTCCTATGACATGAAGCGAGGAGAGCCCAGGGGAAGCCGCAAACGCTCTGCAGATCTCGCAGAAATCAGCCTCGGGGCCTGCGTAGACTGCGAACTGTGCATCCAGGTATGCCCTACCGGAATCGATATTCGTGACGGCTTGCAATATGAATGCATAGGCTGTGCCCTGTGCGTTGACGCCTGCGATTCCGTCATGGACAAGATGAATTATCCACGAGGCCTGATACGCTACACCAGCGAATCTGAACTGGATGGTGGACATACACATTGGGCAAGGCCACGTATTATCGGCTACGTGCTGGTACTGTGCCTTATGGTGGGCGTGTTCTGGTATCACATGTTTTCCAGAATCCCCCTGGAGCTGACAATTATCCGCGACCGCAGTCAGCTTTACGTGACCACCGACAGCGGCGCAGTAGAGAACATCTATACGCTGCAGTTGGTGAATATGGATCCAGATATGCATGAGTTTAAAATCTCTATTTCCGGGATAGAAGGTGCCCAGATTGTGGGCGACACCCTATATACGCTTGATGGCGGTGAAGTGCGCTCCATCAGCCTGCGGGTGCGAGCTGAACCTGAGGTCCTGAACAAGTCCAGCTCTGAGTTCGATTTCAGTGCCGTTGCTACGGACAGGTCTGACCTGATGATCGTCCACGAATCTCGCTTCCTGAAGCCGCTGTAAATGAACCGCAAGCTGCCCCGGGAAGACACCCTGCCCTGGTATCGCCAGTTCTGGCCGTGGTTTCTGATCTTACTTCCAGCCTCAGTAGTGGTGGCTGGCCTGACTACGGTGTATATCGCCAACCGCGGTGCAGATGACCTGGTAGTGGACGACTATTACAAAGATGGGCTCGCCATTAATCGCAAGCTGGAAAAAACGGGCAAGGCAGATGAACTGGGTCTCTCGGCACGCCTTGAAATCGATCAGAGACAAATTCGTGTTTTAACCGAAGGTCCTATCGAAGCGTCTGTGCTCCAGCTGTCCCTCTCCCACCCTTTGGAATCTGATCAGGACTTCACGCTATCCCTGCAGATATCCAGCCCCGGAGACTACCGGGGCCAACTGCCTGCCGATATAGCGCCACGTTGGCACTGGGTACTGGAATCCACGGGCGAGCCACTCTGGCGCCTTGACGGTGCGGTCATTGCGGCGGATTTTTCCACCAGCAAACCGTGAAAGGCGATCACCCTGGTACCGCAAACCTGAGCTGCTTTCACTGCGGCGAGAACATCCCACCTGGCATTAACCTCACCACCCTTATCAACGGCAAGGAGCAGCCCATGTGCTGCCCCGGGTGCCAGGCCGTTGCGGGTCTGATTGCAGGCAGTGGTCTGGACAAATTTTACGATCAGCGCACCGCCTATAACGAACGCCCCACTGCTGCTGAAGACAAGATAAGAGATCAATACCGAGTATACGATGAGGCGGAGCTGAGCGGTCAGTTCTGTGACACCAGCAGCGACGGTGAAGTAGCAGCAAACCTGTTACTGGGCGGAATCACCTGCGCCGCCTGTACATGGCTTATCGAGCAGACCCTCTCGCGGTTAAAAGGCGTCAGGCAAGCCCAGGTTAATCTCCATCAGAGCCGACTGGATGTACGTTTTAATCCCGAACAACTGCGTCTCAGCGAAATCTTTGCTGAAGTGGATGCCCTGGGTTATCGGCCTCGCCCGTTTCAAGCCAGCACCCAACGACAACAAATGCGAGCAGAATACCGGGCGGATTTGAGGCGTCTGGGTGTTGCCGGCTTTGGCATGATGCAGGTGGGTATGTTTGCGGTTGCTCTTCACGCCGGTGACCTCCAGGGTATGGAGAGCCAATACCAGGGCCTGCTGAGAAGCTTCAGCCTGCTGGTGGCGAGCTTTGTTGTCTACTACAGCGCCGGTACCTTTTTTTCTACTGCCTGGAAGCACCTCAAACAGGGTGCACTGGTAATGGACCTTCCCGTTGCCCTGGCCATAGGCCTGGCCTGGGCCGCCAGTGCCTGGGCTACCGCTACCGGCAGTGGTCAGGTGTACTTTGACTCGGTGGTCATGTTTACGTTCTTCTTACTGTTGGGGAGGTTCCTGGAGCGCCGGGTGAGGCAGCGCCACGCTATGACATGGTTTGACGCCCAAAGTGCACTGCCCGATGCAGTCACTTGCCAACGAGATGGTGCCTGGGTCAGCCTTCCCCGCACCACCCTGGCCGGCGGCGAGCGCGTACTCCTGCGTGCCGGTGACACCATACCGGTGGATGCCACTGTGGAAACTGGAAGCAGCTCAGTGCGCGAAGAAACATTCAATGGAGAACATCTGCCCCGGTGGGTTGATGCGGGCGACACTGTGTACGCTGGTACGGTAAATGTAGAAGCCAATCTCGAGGCCACAGCTCTAGGCAGCTATCGCGATAGCCGGCTGGCAGCCTTACAACGCTCAGTAGAGGCAGCTCAAACCGAAAAACCCCGCCTGGCAAAACTCGCTGACCGGATCGCCTCCTGGTTTGTAGCCGGCGTGTTGCTGGTTACCAGTGCCACTGCCATTGCCTGGAGCCAGATCGCCCCGGAACAAGCCCTATGGGTCGCCCTGTCAGTGCTGGTCATCTCCTGCCCCTGTGCCCTGGCACTGGCCACCCCCGCAGCACTAACCTCTGCCGCCAGTGCATTAAGGCGCAGCGGTGTTATCGTCCGTGGTGAAAACGCTCTGGAAGCCCTCTCTCGAACAACTCATCTGCTATTTGATAAAACGGGAACGCTGACAGAAGGCAGGCTTACCATTAGCCACACCGAGGTACTGGGCACGCTAAACGAAAACAAGGTGTTGGCGTTGGCAGCAGCTTTCCAACAACACTCGAATCACCCTGTGCATCGTGCATTCAGCAAAATTGCGCCCTGCGCTGACCTGAAGAACATCCATCTAATGGTCGGTGCCGGACTCGAAGCCCAATTTGAAGGTATTTGCTATCGCATGGGCAGCGAACAGTTCTGCAGGGAATTGGCACCCGAGCTACCTGCGCCGCCTGACATTCCTCTGTACTGGGTTGCCTTATGCAGCACCACAACACCGCTGGCCTGGATAGGCCTCAGCGATCAAACTCGCCCGGAAGCGGCCGAAGTCATTAACACCGCTAGCTCAAGCGGACTACAGGTTGGCTTGCTCACTGGCGACAGCTCTCCCCAGGCTTTGGTGCTGGCACAGCAACTGGGCATTGATGAGGTCCACCGCAGCATGCAGCCAGACGATAAAAAGCACTATGTGCAATCCCTGCAGGCCGAGTCGAGTGTGGTTACCATGGTGGGAGATGGTCTCAACGACGCACCGGTGCTAAGTATGGCCGACGCATCCTTTGCCGTGGCCGGGGCAACAGACCTGGCTCGAACCCAGGCAGATTTTGTTATCGCGGACGGCAATCTTGAAGCGGTAACATCCACCTACAACATGGCAAGACGTTGCCGAGCCATTATCTTGCAGAATTTCGCCTGGGCTTTGGGCTATAACCTGTTCGCCATTCCATTGGCTGCCATGGGTTATGTGCCCCCCTGGGCTGCGGCCATTGGTATGTCTCTGAGCTCCCTGCTGGTGGTTGTGAACTCCCTGCGGTTAAATAGACTCCCCACGTCCTGGAGAGCCTGATATGGACAGTCTCTATCTGCTAATTCCCATAGCCCTGATATTCTGCGCAGTTGGCATAAAACTCCTGCTGTGGGCGATAGATGACGGCCAGTACGACGACCTGGACAAGGAAGCCTGGCGCATTCTCGCCCAGGACGAGCCTTCCGAGGCTGGTGAAGATACAGAGAACCAGGAGTCACAGAACAACCGTGACTGACCCTTCTTTAATTAGCGCCTTCGCCCTGGGGCTGGCAGGCGCCGGACACTGCCTGGGAATGTGTGGCGGCATTGCTGCCGCGCTGAACCTGGGAAACAAACGCTCATTGCCTGTAACCCTGGGCTACCACACAGGACGCATCGCAAGCTACACCTTGATGGGCGCCACCCTGGGCCTGCTTGCAGGCAGTATTGACCTGGCAAGTTGGACTCTGTTTCTGCGCTATCTCGCAGGAGCCCTGCTAATTGCCATGGGCCTGTATATTGGTGGTTGGTGGCTGGGCCTGCAATATCTGGAGCGTATAGGTGCGAAGCTATGGCAGCCAGTGCAGAGTTTCTCTTCGCGGTTTATGCCCATCCGCTCCCCCGCGCAGGCGTTGGCACTGGGACTTTGTTGGGGCCTGATGCCCTGCGGTTTAATCTACTCCAGCCTGGCGTGGGCTGCGGCGGCGGCCAGCCCGGTAAAATCCGCGAGCCTGATGTTCTTTTTTGGCCTGGGCACCCTGCCTGCGATGCTTGCCACCAGCCTCGGCGCCGATCAGCTGCAGGCGTTTTTGCGTCGTAGGGGTTTAAAAACGGTTATTGCACTATTACTGATATGCTCCGGTGCCTGGACACTTTACCTGACGGCATTACATTCCGGTCATGATCAGCATTTGGGGCAGGATGCCCCTCCAAAACATCACCAACAGCACTAAAACGCAGGGGTTTCGGTGCTTCTACGCATCTCAACCTGTGCCAAGCGAAATACCTATTCTTCTATAGAATCAATTTCGCGCTGTGAACCCTCGACTTCGCAATCCCCATCACCAAAGTTCATCTTGCCAATACTGCTGTCAGGCTAACCCGAACTACGGCTTGCATACCAGTAAGTGTCCAGTTGGTTCCACGGTTTTCCAGCTCCCATAAAAAAAGCCCCGCCAGCTTTCGCTGCGGGGCCAGGAGCTGTGTGACCGTAGGTGAGCCGGTCACACAGGGTTCAGAACTTGTAGGCTATGCCTATGTTGTAGACCCATGGGTCAATATCAACGTCAAATTTCACGGGCACCTTGGTACCGTCTTCGAGCTTGGCGGTGAGCTTGGCAGTAGTTTCGATATCGATGTACCAGATACCCGCGTTGAAGGCCCAGTTTTCACCAAAAGGAATATCGACACCTGCCTGCGCGGCAAAGCCGAATGAATCATCCAGCTCAAGGTCAGCGTCAACCGCGCCTATCAGTGCGCCGAGGGCACCCTCGAGCTCGCTATCGACTTTTTCTGAGAAGAAAGTGGTGTAGTTAAGGCCAATACCGACATAAGGTTGCCAACCTTGCTCTCCGCCGCGCGGGTACCATTGCACGCTGAGAGTGGGTGGCAGATGCTTGGTTTCGCCTGCGTCCAGCTTAAGGCCCTTGCCGGCTAGGGTAATGTCATGCTTGAAAGGTGTGGCGGCAAGTAATTCAAGCCCCCAATGATCGGTTACCATATACGCAGGAATAATACCCAGAGCCGACGCGTCATCGACATCCGCTTCCAGTACGGGCACTCCCTCAATGCCTAAATCGATCTTGTCAGAGCTGGCATCCGGGTCTACGGTGGTGATACCTGCACGTAAAATCCAGTCACCTGCTTCATAGGATTGAGCCATCATGGTGCCGGAGGCCATTGCCACGGCAAGGGCCAAAGTTATTGTTTTTTTCATTGGTTACTCCTGTATATGGGTCTGTCTGTATATGAACCCACGGCGCAGAATGACTGCACCAAGGGCGCAGAATGACTGCACCATGCGGGAACGATAGTAGCCTTACTCCATCGGCCATTCATTGATGTCAATCAAGAGAATTGGGGCTTATCTGGACAGCTTTCGCAGTATTGCCAGGAATGACCAATATTCAGTAAAAAGCTGGAAAAACGGACATCAGCCACCGAAAACTACTGCCAGGGGTAGTCTAGCTCCCGCCCACACCCCTGATATTGCTTCCTGCCAAGGAGCACAGTAACGCGAGAGGAGAAGTCCTCCCCACTCATAGTATCCATACAGGGTTCATCTATTATTTCCACTTTGACGTCCGCCGTGCCCGAATGGGCGTGATAGACCCTCTTGCTCCCCTCCCTATTGGGCTCAGGAGTGGAGAAGAGGCTCCTGGATGCCCCGTAATCCCCCACAAACAGTAACTGGCCACCCTGTTTCAACTCCAGATACCAGCCGGTCTCGTTACCCACAGCCCTGAAATCGACTCCACGACGCCTGGCATCTTCCCAGGGGCCTCGCGCCGGCACCAGGTTGCAATCGGTATAGTTGCGGTCATCAATAAACAGCTGAATATTGTCTCCCGTCATCTGGAAAAAAGCTTCACTCTCGGTATAGCGCACCCCCGAGTCACTGCGAACCTGGGAAAGTATCAGGTAGCGATCCTCTACCCATACCGCCATTTCTCCCGGGCCCAGGCGCGCTATAAACTCTCCTCCCAGGCATTCATACACCAGGGTTTTACCCAGTGGGCGAGGGTCCTGATTCCAGTCTTTTACACCGCGCGAATCATTACGAGTACCGCCGCTTCCGCAGGCACTCAAAAACAGAATCATCAAAACCACGATAACAGGCTTCATGATGATGCGATAAAAATCACAGCCCAGCAGGTCGCTGAATTTGTCGTCAAATAACATGGCCAGAGTATAGCGCTAAACTTGCGGTGGTTCGGAAGCTGCGCCACGCAAGCGCTGCCACAGCCGTGAACGCCGCAATGAGTCGGCGACAACAAAGAACAGCCCCACCCAGACCAGCGTGAAGGCAACAAGCTGCACTGTATTGAAGGGCTCCTTGAAAATTAGCACGGCAACCATCAACTGTGTTGTGGGGCCAATATAAAACACCAGGCCCAGGGCAGTAAGAGGCAGCAAGCGACTTGCGACCACGTAGGCCATCAGAGGGATTGCAGTAAAAGCGCCGGCCCCCAACAGAAATAAATCCACCTTAAGCCCATACTGTCCCAGACCACCCCAGTCGTGAAACCAAAGCCACGCTATAGCGAAGGGAGCCATTAGAAGGGTTTCAATAAACAGCCCCTCCACTGAGCCCACATCCACCTTTTTACGGATGGCCCCATATATACCAAAGGACAGAGGAAGCCCCAGGGCTACCAGGGGTAAACCCTGGAAGTACCACAGCTGCAAAAGTACGGCAGCCACAGCAAAGGCAACGCCGATTTTCTGCGGGTTATCGAGGGATTCCTTAAACAGCGTAAGTCCTATTACTACATTGAACAAGGGCATCAAAAAATAGCCCAGGCTAGCCTCGGTGGCCTTGCCATTAGTCACCGCCCAGAGGAAGACCAACCAATTTGCTGCACTACAAGATGCCGCAGCAGCCATAACCACAACGGTTTTTGGGTTACGCAGGTATGCAAGAGCACTCCCCAAACGCCCCCAGAGCAGCAAGCAGGTAAAAACAAAAACCACAGACCACAAAGCCCGATGCGCCAATATGTCTGCAGGCGCCACGGGGTACGCTTCAACCCAATACAGAGCCGAAAGCCCCCAGATAAGGTAGGCGATGACACTGAGAAGCGTACCCCGGTTCTCTTCACTTAGCGGCATAACCATCTTTATCTGGTTTCCCTGTAATTCACAATAACGGTAGCGCAATCATGCGCACAGCCAGCACAGTAACCAACCATTTAAACCAGCGCTGGAACTCGACCTGGGGCACCCCGCTTCGCAGTCGAGTCCCCACCCAGGACCCTGCGATCACTGCCAGGATCATAGCCGTTACCAGCTGCCACCAGGGTGCGAGGCTGAAGCCCATCAACACAAAGGCACACACACGTGCAACGTGGTTCACACTCATATACACAGCAGTATTCACCACCAGAGAGTCTCGCCCTGAATTGCGCCGCATCAACACAGCCGCACCCAGCGGACCAGTAGCGCCGGCGAGCATTCCCAACCCCGTCTGGTAAAAGCCAAGGATACTCAGGGTAAGCGGCCCACCCCCGGGCAAGCCCGGTAGAGGCACCCAAGTGTAGACAAGAACAAAAAAACCAATAAGGGCGGGCAGCCAATGCAAGTTCAGACCTGCGTATATTTCCCCTCCCAGCCATGCACCCGCGATAGCCCCCACGGAAAATGGCAGAATGATACGAAAATCGATCTCTTTCCAACCAAAGGCCGCCCGCGACAGGTTACTTGCAAGTTGCGTACAGCCGTGAACAGGAATAATCGCTGCCGCGGGTATCAGCCCCGGCATTAGCGCTATCAGTAGAATACCCCCACCCATACCCATAACCGCCGCCAGGGCAGAGGTAAAAAAGGCGATAGGTATCAAGGCCAATTCTGTCATGGCATGATTTGGAAACCTCTATTTAGCAGACATAAAAAAGCGGGGCTAGCCCCGGCCATCTTAACACTCGAAAGCGTTAGATAGTGCCTTGCTTCCTGGCCATATCCAAGGCCAGGTCCTCGATCATATCTTCCTGGCCACCAACAGTACGGCGCTTGCCCAACTCCATCAGAATATCCCGGCTGGAAAGGTTGTACTTCTCTGCTGAGCGCTTTGCGAACAATAGAAATGAGGAGTAGACCCCCGCATAACCCAGGGTTAACGCATCTCGATCCACCCGCACCTGATGATCCATCATTGGCGTAATCAAGTCCTCGGCAATATCCATGGCCTTGAACACATCGACGCCTGTTTCGATGCCCATGCGATCGCAGACTGCAACAAAGACTTCCAGTGGCGTATTCCCAGCGCCAGCGCCCAGGCCAGCCATGGAACCATCAATGCGATTAGCCCCGGCTGCTACCGCAGCAATGGAGTTGGCAACACCCATCGCCATATTGTGATGACCATGAAAGCCCAACTCAGTCTCAGGCTTTAATTCGGAACGCGCCAGCGCCACCCGGGAGGTGACATCTTCGGGCAACATATAACCGGCTGAATCGGTGATATACACGCAATTAGCACCGTACTCTTCCATCAGCTTCAGCTGCACCAGAAGTTCTTCCGGCTCTATCATATGAGCCATCATCAGAAAGCCAACAGTATCCAGGCCATCAACCCTGGTGGCCGCCTGAATATGCTGTTGAGATACATCCGCCTCAGTACAGTGCGTGGCCACACGAATAGTGGAGATACCACAATCTACCGCCATCGCCAGATGATCCACCGTACCAATGCCAGGCAACAACAAGGCGGAGACCTTAGTGCTCTTCATCTCCCTGCACACAGCAGTCAGATACTCCTCATCCGAAGCCGCAGGAAAACCGTAATTCACAGACGCACCACCGAGGCCATCACCATGGGTTACCTCGATCATAGGCACACCGGCATCATCCATGGCCTTGGCCACAGTCACCATTTCATCCACCGTGATCTGGTGCTGCTTTGGATGCATGCCGTCACGCAAGCACATGTCGTGGACGGTTATTTTCCTTCCTTTCAAATCCATTGCTCTGACTCTCTTGTTCAAACACCGATAAATGTTATGCCGCTACGGGAGTAAAGTTACCCGCCAAAATCTCCTCGGCATACATCTCAGCCGTACGTAACCCGGCCGCCGTCATAATATCCAGATTGCCCGCATACCTGGGCAGAAAATCACCCAGTCCTTCCACCTCCATGTAGATAGAAACGCGCTTGCCATCAAACACCGGACCATTCTTCAACGTGTAACCCGGCACATATTTCTGCACCTCGGCAATCATGTCGTGAATCGATTGCGTGATAGCCTCCTGATCCGGATCACCTACCGTCAAACAGTGAACCGTATCGCGCATAATCAACGGCGGTTCCGCAGGATTGATCACAATAATCGCCTTGCCACTGTCCGCCCCACCCACAATCTCAATACCGCGAGACGTTGTACGGGTAAACTCATCAATATTCTTACGCGTGCCAGGGCCAGCACTTTTAGAGCTCACAGTAGCCACAATTTCTCCATATGCAACTTTTTGCACGCGACTCACGGCGGCCACCAGAGGGATAGTTGCCTGGCCACCACAGGTGACCATATTGACGTTCATCGCCTTCTGCGCCACAGCATCGACCAAATTGACCGGAGGCACGCAAAAAGGACCAATAGCCGCAGGGGTCAGGTCTATCATTACAGCACCCTGCTCGTTCACTTTACGACTATTCTCTTCATGAACATACGCAGAAGTGGCGTCAAAGCAAATCTGTACGCCGTCTTCTTTCATGGTCGCCAGCATACCGTCGACACCATCGGCAGTGGTCTTCAAACCCCTCTCCTGCGCGCGAGCAAGGCCGGGGGAGTCAGCTACCACTCCCACCATCCATACAGGCTCAATCACTTTGCTGCGCATGGCCTTCATTAGCAGGTCTGTGCCGATGTTTCCTGGGCCGATAATGGCCGCTTTAATCTTGTTACTCATTTCGATTCTCTGTCGCTTGTTTCATGTTAAAGCATCAGAAGCATATTACTCCCCTTGCTCCTGACCCCAGGGTGCCAGGGCACCCCTTAATAGTGGCAATTGCCCTCAGCGGAACACTGCGGGGCTTTCAGGTAAACCGGCAACTACAACCGCCAATTCCCTCTATTTCCAGGGACATCTCATCCCCCGCCACCACGGGAATAAGTGGCGCCAGTGAGCCGGAGAGAATCACCTCGCCCGCTTTAAAGGGAATACCAAACTCGCCCAGGGTATTAGCCAGCCAGGCCACCGCAGTAAGGGGGTTGCCCTGCACCGCATTACCCAGGCCCTGAGTATTGAACTCTCCATTTTTGTAGATCGTCATCTTAAGGCCAGGCAGGTCGTAGTCGCGAGGGTCTACCTCATTCTTGCCCAGCACATAAACACCACAGGATGCGTTATCTGCAACGGTATCCTGGATCTTGATCTTCCAATCCTCGATTCGAGAATCGACAATTTCGAAACAGGGAATAATGGTTTCTGTGGCATCCAATACATCCGCCTCGGTAACACCGGGACCAACCAGGTCTTTTCTCAAGCGGAAGGCTATTTCGCCCTCCGCTTTGGGGGCGATTAAATTGCCTGCAATGGGAATATCCGCACCATCTTCATACGCCATGACATCTGTGAGAAAACCAAAATCGGGCTGGAACACATTAAGCATTTCCTGCACCGGCTTACTGGTTACGCCAATCTTCTTGCCAATAACCCGCTCGCCATCCAGCTCCAGACGCCGTGCCACCATGCGCTGGCTAATGTGATAGGCATCTTCGATAGTAATGTTCGGCTCTCTGTCAGTCAGGGGAGCCAGTGTGCTACAGGTGCGCAGAGCTTCGTACAGCTCTTCACCCAGGCGATTAATCGTCTCATTATC
>ERZ1046740.2510-NODE-2510-length-11791-cov-5.481084_pt1 | contig 11791 bp, 4 predicted proteins | sample MGYA00383093_ERZ1046740 | MGnify/ENA primary metagenome ERZ1046740 (study PRJEB29581, sample SAMEA5548363) | metagenome | biome: marine; feature: coastal; material: water | depth 25 m | study: Short-term variability in the microbial, nano- and picoplankton...
ACCATTCACGCAACCATGCGCCCCCGCCTCAGATCGAAACCTCCAAGGCCGCACAAGCAAGGCCGCCCATCCAGCTCGCCAGCCGCCCCGCAGATGGCCGCAACTTTCTTCTCCCCGAAGAAATCGATTTACACACACTGACCGCACGCCGAATGGAGCTCAACCACACCGGCCTCGATCAAATCGCATCAGGCGAATGGGGCCGTATTCTCGCACCGCTCCCGGACGGCGGCGAAATCGAACTCCGGATCGACTCCATCAAACGCCGCTCCGCATCAACCCAAACGTTCCTCGGTAAAATAGAAGGACAGGAACAAACCAGCGACGTTCTGATCGTCTACCATGACGGCATCATCCACGGCAGTATCGCCCGATACGACATCAACCGCCACTTCGAATACCGCGTACTCGCCTCCGGCCACCTCATGATCCGCGAGCTCGACAGCAGTACCATGACCGCGCGTTGCGGCAAGCCGGACGAAGCCGCAGACACCGAGCAGGCACACCACCATGTCGCAGCCGATCCGTTCGATCCAACCGCACACAACGAGTCCGCCCCTCCCGCGGAGGAGCCCAACGCCCCAAGCGATACTCCAGGCTACACCACCATCGACGTCGTGGTCGGCTACGGCATCCAGGCGCGTCAAGCCGACGGCGGCGTCTCGCAAATGGAAGCCCGCATCATCGCCTCGGTCGATCGCATGAATCTAGCCTTTTCAAACAGCCAGATCACCAACACCGAGCTCATGCTACTCGGCACCATCGAGGATCCGGATTACGTGTTTCCGGGAGCGATCGCCGGAACCATGAATTCTACAGACGAACTGGGCGACTTGAAAAACACATCCGACGGCACACTCGATACCGTATCCGATTATGCTGCCGCGCTCGGTGCTGACTTCAAATCTTTCATCGTCAAACAAGTAGACGGCTCCGCTGGCACGGGTTACCTCCCCGGCACATCCACGATCGTTGCGCGCGATTACATGACCAGCACGCGCCTCACCTTTGCTCATGAGCTCGGACACAATATCGGCTGCCGACACTCATGGGGCGACTCGGACGCATTCGATCACCACACCGATAGACACAATTACGGCTGGCGGCTCGATCCGCCAGAGGCGACCCGCGTCCGCACCATCATGGCCTATGACTGGTATTGGGGCAGCGGCAACCGCATCCCCTACTTCTCCAATCCTGATGTCGAATACCTCGGCGCCCGGACCGGCCAAGTCGATGGCTATGACGCCACCGGCGATTCGGAATCCGACCCACGCTACATCTCCGGCGGATACATCGGAACACTCGGCTCGGGCTTCGACGGGACCCACCCAAACCTCGGTGCACGCAATGCCCACTACATTCAGGACCATGTCGCCACCTCAGCCAATCGGGACACCCGCACGACCCTCGCCGTCGTCACGCCAACAGGCAGCGACGCATGGGACCCCGGCAGCACCCACACCATCTACTGGACCGGCGGCGACTATACCGACGATACAACCATCGGCCTCTACAAAGGCGGCGTACTCCAATACACGATCGCCAGCGGATTCACCGCCGAAAACCGCCACTACGCGTGGACCATTCCAACAAACCAAACAGCCGGCACCAACTATCGAATCCGCGTCACTCTCAACGGCAGTGCGGTGGACCAAAGCGCGAACTTCACCATTAATTTGTCCACGCCCACCAGCCTCACCGCAACCACTTCGGGAGCGGATCAAATCGATTTAACATGGAGCGACAACGCCAACGGGGAAACCGCCTATGAGGTGCAACGCGCCAACATCAGCGGCGGGCCATGGACCACGCTCCCCGATCTCCCGGCGGACAGCAGCAGCTACACGGACACCAGCCGCAGCACCAACACCACATACTTTTATCAAGTCTTTGCCTCCACCAGCACCCTCGTCAGCGCGACCAGCAATCAAGCCTCCGCGACCACCTGGACGCTCGCAGAGGATTGGCGTAACCAATACTTCGGCAGCACCAATAATTCCGGCAACGCGGCCGACGATTTTGACTACGACAAAGACGGACTCGTCAATCTGCTGGAGCGCGCGTTCGGCACGCACCCCGCCGATAGCAACGACCACTACACACCGAACGAATCCGTCCTCAACCTTTCCGGCAGCGAGTACCTCGCCATCACTTATCGCCGCCTCAAAGACGGCACTGGCAGCACCGGCGTCAACTACACCGCGGACGGACTCACTTACACCGTCGAAGCCAGCACGAGCCTTACTCAAGCATGGGACAGCGGCGCCAGCGTCGTCGAAGAAGTCATCCCAACCGAAGGCCGCCCCGACAACGGCGACGGCACCGAGGACGTCACCGTGCGCGTCGAAAGCGATCTGGACACATCGGACCAGCAGTTCATGCAGCTGAGCATACAAGCCGCGCAGTAAAGGAACGGGGGCGCATCGCCCCTTCTGCCGACACCAACTTGAATTAATTTGCTCGATATAAACAAATGAGCACTCTTGGGATATTTCATCCGCGTCGAACACTGATCCCTACGAATAGATTCCCCAATGCCCACTGCCCAGCAATACATCCGCCTGCACGGCGTCCGCCAAAACAACCTCAAAGGCTTCGACCTCGACCTGCCGATCGGGCAACTCACGGTCGTCACCGGTCTGAGTGGCGCGGGTAAATCCTCGCTCGTTTTTGAAACGCTGCATGCTGAAGGACAGCGCCGCTACGTCGAAACGTTTTCGCCCTACACCCGGCAGTTCATGGACCTGCTCGACCGCCCCAAGGTTGACAGCGTCGAGAACATCCGCCCCTCGATCGCCATCCAGCAATCCAACACGGTCAAGACCTCCCGCTCGACCGTCGGCACCATCACCGAACTGTGCGACTACTTCAAAGTCTGGTTCGCACATGCCTCCACCCTCTTTGATCCGGCGACCGGCAAACCGATCAGCGACGACAACCCGCAGTCGATCTGGAAAGCGCTGCTGAAAGACCATCGCGACGAACACCGCGTCATCGCCTTCCCGGTGAGCAAACCCGGCAGCCTGAAGTGGAGCGAAATCCTAACACCGCTTTCAGCCCAAGGCTATACCCGGGTCGCGCTCAACGACACCATTACCCGCATCCCGGATCTCGAATCCCGCCTCTCGGAGAAGGACACACTGCTCGTCATTCAGGATCGCATCCCAATCACCACAAAGAACCGCTCCCGCTTTATCGAAGCCGCCCAGCACGCCCTAGCCTTCGGCAAAGGATGTATCCACATACTCGATACAGAAGGCAGCACACTCGACACATTCACCCAAGGCCTCGCCTCTCCCGACAGCGGCGAAACCTTTCGCCCCGCCAGCCCCGCACTGTTCTCGTTCAACTCCCCGATCGGCGCCTGCTCCAAATGCCGCGGCTTCGGCCGCGTCATCGAAATCGACTACCGACTCGTCATCCCCGACGAAAGCCTGTCAGTCGATAACGGTGCGATCCGCGCATTCCACGGCGAAGTTTACAGCGAAAGCCTGCGAGACCTCCAGCGTGCGGCCAAGAAACACAAAATCCGCACCCACATCCCCTGGTCCAAACTCAAAAAGAAGGAGCAAGCCTTCATCATGGGTGGCGAACCCGGATACGCCGAGGGGCACAACCAATGGTATGGCGTGCGCCGCTTCTTCGATTGGCTCGAAAGTAAAATCTACAAGATGCACGTGCGCGTCTTTCTCTCCAAATTCCGCAGCTATTCGTGCTGCCCCGATTGCAACGGAGCACGCCTCAAGGCCGAAGCGCTCAACTGGAAGTGGAACGGCCATGCACTACCGGACCTCTACCGGAAGAGCGTGTCCGAACTACTCATCCTATTGAAGGGCGATGCTCCGTCGTTTCCTTCAACCCTACGTCCCGGCAACCATGGAGCATTGCCCTCCAACGACCCTCAGCACGACTCCGCCCTCGAAGGCATTCGCACCCGACTCGTGTTCCTCGACCAAGTCGGGCTCGGCTACCTCACACTCGACCGCACCTCGCGCACACTCTCCGGCGGCGAAACCATGCGTGTCAACCTGACCTCCTGCCTGGGCTCCGCGCTGGTCGATACACTCTTTGTGCTCGACGAGCCGTCCGTCGGCCTGCACGCCCGCGACATGGACCGCCTCATCGCCATCCTCCGGCGGCTCACTGACCTCGGCAACACCGTCGTCGTGGTCGAGCACGACGAGGCGGTCATGCGCGCCGCCGACAACCTCATCGAAATCGGCCCCGAACCCGGAGTCAAAGGCGGGCAGCTTTGCTTCCACGGCAGCTATACGCGTATCCTCAAATCGGAGACACACACCGGACGCTTTCTCTCTGGGCGCGACGACATCGAAGCCCCCAAGAAGCGACGCGGCTCAAAGAAAGCACCACAGCTTTCAGTTTACGGAGCGAGCAAACACAACCTGAACAATGTCGACGTCCACATCCCCCAGCAAAGCTTCGTCTGCCTGAGCGGCGTTTCCGGCTCGGGGAAAAGCACCCTGCTGAACAACGTCATCTACCAAAATCTGCTCGCAGAAAAGGGACTGATCGTCGAAGAACCCGCAGCGATCAAGGATATCGAATCCAGCCTGCCGCTTTCCGAAGTCGTGCTGATCGACCAGAGTCCGGTCAGCAAAACACCCCGCTCCAATCCCGCCAGCTACTGCAAGGCATGGGATGAAATCCGCAAATGCTTTGCCAAACTTGAAGCCGCCCAATCCGCCGGCATGATGCCGGGGCATTTCTCCTTCAATAGCGGCGACGGACGCTGCCCCACCTGCTCCGGACTGGGCTTCGAACGTATCGAAATGCAATTCGTCTCTGACCTGTTCGTGCCCTGCGAAACCTGCGAGGGACAACGTTTCAAGCCCGAGGTGCTTGAGATCGAATACAACGGGCGCTCGATCGCCGACATACTTGAACTCGACGTCGATGATGCGGTCGCATTTTTTGCCGACACCCCAAAAGTCACACGCTGCCTACAGCCGCTTGTCGACGTCGGCCTCGGCTATCTGAAACTCGGACAGCCTCTCAACACGCTCTCCGGCGGCGAATCACAGCGCCTCAAGCTCGTCCGCTACCTCGGCAAAATCTCTAACACGAAAAGCGCCCCTCCTTCACAAGGAGGGGTGGCCAACTCGCCCGGCCGGGGTGGTCCTCACTCTTTAATCCTGATCGACGAGCCCACCACGGGCCTCCACCGCGCGGACGTGAAGCGTCTCATCGGCGTCCTGCAAGGCCTCGTCGATGCCGGCAACTCACTGATCGTCATCGAGCACAACATCGATCTGCTCAAAGTGGCCGACTGGATCATCGAACTCGGCCCCGAGGCCGGCGCTGACGGCGGCCGGATCGTCACGCAAGGCACCCCTAAGCAGATCGCCAAAACAAACTGCGAAACCGCAAGCTACCTGCGCGAAGCGCTGGGAGGGACGACCTCCGTGTCGTCCGCAGATCTAAAAGTAGCCGAGCCAAAGCCCACTTACCACTCTCACTCGCCACAGGCGCACTCTCACTCCTTAACCGTAATCGGCGCACGCGAGCACAACCTCAAGAACATCTCCTGCGAGATTCCGCACAACCAAATCACCGTCGTCACCGGCGTCTCCGGATCCGGCAAATCATCGCTCGCCTTCGATATTATTTTCGCCGAAGGCCAGCGCCGCTTCATGGAAAGCATGTCGGCCTACGCCCGGCAATTTGTCGAACAAATGCCGCGCGCGGATGTCGACGAGCTGCACGGCATCGCCCCCACCGTGGCGATTGAGCAACGCGTCACCAAAGGCACGCGCAAATCCACCGTCGCCACCATCACCGAAGTCGCGCAATACCTGCGCCTGATGTTTGCCCGCATCGGCATTCAACACTCCCCGACCACCGGCGAGGCAGTCGTCAGCCAAAGCGAAACCGCCCTGCTCAAGCGCCTGCAAAACATCCTCAAGGAACAGCCCGAAAACAAAACACTCTATCTCTGCGCCCCCCTCATCCGAGGCCGCAAGGGGCACCACGAACCCCTTGCCAACTGGGCACGCGACCACGGCTACAAACTCCTCCGTATCGACGGCCAACTCACCCCCATCACCAAATTCAAAAAGCTCGACCGCTACCGCGAACACGACATCGACCTCGTCGTCACAGATCTCAAACAACCAACAACTCTCAACCAACAACTCTCAACGTCCCTCAGGCTCGGTAAGGGCAGCGCCTTCATCATGACGGCCAAGGGCAAGACCCTCTTCTGGTTGTCCACCAAACGCACCGACCCCACCACCGGCGAAGCCTTCCCCGAGCTGGACCCGAAGCACTTCTCGTGGAACAGCCCGCGCGGCTGGTGCCCGACCTGTCGTGGCTATGGTCAGATATTCGATTGGATGGCGAAGGAAGACCCTGACGACAAAGCGAACCCAATCGATCACCTCGATGATGTCGAGCACGGCGCCACCTGCCCCGACTGCCAAGGCGCACGCCTCAACCCGCTGAGCCGCGCGGTGAAGCTGCCTCTTAAAACATCCAACAACAAACAACGTTCAACCAACAACCCAGTAAGTCTCCCTGACTTACTGCAACTCACACCCAGCCAACTCCTCAAAACACTCAAGCGCATCAAAACCACCAAGCGCTCGAAGCCAGTCTTGGACGAACTTCTCCCGGAGATCGAAGAGCGCATGCACTTCATGGCTCACGTGGGACTCGACTACCTCGGGCTGAATCGCGCCACTGCCACACTCTCCGGCGGCGAGGCGCAGCGCATTCGTCTTGCCGCACAACTCGGCTCCAATCTCTCCGGCGTACTCTATGTGCTCGATGAGCCGTCCATCGGCCTGCACACCCGCGACAATGCCAAACTGATCGAATCGCTCGAACAACTCCGCGAGCGCGGTAACACCCTCGTCATCGTTGAACATGACGAGGACACCATGAAACACGCCGACACGATCATCGACCTCGGCCCCGCCGCCGGCATCCATGGCGGTGAGATCGTCGCCAGCGGCACACTCGCCCAGCTCAAGAAGAACAAGCTGTCCATCACCGGCAAATATCTGCGCAAGAGCATGCCGCATCCCCTGCGCGGCAACTGCCGGCAACTGCCCACCCCGTGGAGCCCGCGCAAAAAGAAAGACGCCGATCGATGGATCGCGCTGCAGGGTGCTGCGCTGCGCAACCTCAAGGGCTTCGACATCGCCATTCCCAAGCAACGCCTCACCGTCGTTTGCGGTATCTCCGGCGCCGGCAAATCCACCCTCACCCGTGACCTGCTCAAACCACTGGTCGAAGCCGCCATTCAGACCAAGGCCACAAAACTTTCCCCCTCGAACCTTCAACTTTCAACCTTCAACCTTCAACCTTCAACCTTCCGCGCCCTCCACCACGCCAACGACATCCGTAAAGTCATCGAGGTCGACCAGTCGCCGATCGGCAAAACCCCGCGCTCCACACCGGCCACTTACATCGGCGCCTTCGACATCATTCGCGACATCTATGCCAGCCTGCCGGAGGCACGCTTCCGCGGCTTCGCGGCAGGCACGTTTTCGTTCAACACCAAGGGCGGGCGCTGCGAAACCTGCAAAGGCGCGGGACGCGTGAAACTGGAAATGAACTTCATGCCGGACACCTATGTGACCTGCGAAGATTGCAACGGCCGCCGCTACGGTGCCGAGCTCGACGAGCTGCGCTGGAACGGCAAGAATATCGCCGACGCCCTCGAAATGAGTTTCGAGGAAGCCGCCGAATTCTTCAGTTTCCACACAGGCCTGAAGAACCTACTCGATGCGATGGTTGAGACCGGACTCGGCTACCTCACACTCGGACAAAATTCGCCCTCCCTCTCCGGCGGCGAAGCGCAGCGCCTCAAGCTGGTCAGCGAACTGGCCAAAGGCATGCCGACCTTCAAAGAGCGCCAATACAACAAAGGCCAAGGCAACCTCTACATTTTGGAAGAGCCCACCATCGGCCTCCACCTCAGCGACGTCGAGCGCCTCATCGAGCTGATGCACCGCCTCGTCGACAAAGGCCACACCGTGATCGTGATCGAACACCACCTCGACGTGATCGCCGACGCGGATTACATCGTGGAAATCGGCCCCGATGGCGGCGATGCGGGCGGCCAGTTGCTCTATCAGGGCGATGTCGCCGGACTGAAAAAGACAAAGGCCAGCGTGACGGCGAAGTTCTTATAAAAGGTGACACAGGCATTGCTGCCTGTCTTCATTACAAGTAAGTAACAGGCAAAAATGCCTGTGCCACCAATCTAATCCACGATCCACTCAAACACTTATGTCATCACAAAAGCTGACCATCGTTGCCAACATTCACGCTAAAGCCGACAAGATCGACCTGGTAAAAACCGAGCTCGAGAAGCTCATCGAACCGACACTCGCCGAAGAAGGCTGCATCAACTACGACCTCCACCTGGACAATGAAAATCCGGCTCATTTCATGTTCTATGAAAACTGGGAATCTCGCGAACTCTGGCAGGTTCATATGAACAACGACAACCTGGCGAATTTCATCGCAGCCACAGACGGCGCACTCGAAAGCCTCACCGTCAATGAGATGACCCACATCGTTTGATTTTGGCCTAGCCAAAAATCCAGAACTCTCACAGCTCGGTTTGATTCCGAAAGAAGAAGGGAATACGCTGCTGTTTGAACACTCTCGGTATTATGAAAAATCTCACCTCCCTTGATCTCACCAAGGACTTCCCACGCAGTCCGCGCGCCACGCTCGCCGGCTATGTGATCGCCGGACGCACGCTGGATAAATGCCGTGCGGTGCTGGCGGGTACGGAAGGCGACTACCACTTCGATTGCCCGCTCGATCAGCTGTTCTTAAACTTTGCCGAGATCAGCGCGGATGACTTCAAGGCGTTCGTCGCGACGGGTGCGAATGATGCCGCGGTAGCCGAATGGATCACCGCCAACGGAGCCGAGCACAGCCAGGAAGCACTGGTGCAGTGGAACAACGACCTGCGCTATAAACGTATCAGCGAAATGCCCATTGAGCTGCAACTGTTCCTCGAAGGCTACATCGTCGAGTTCATTCCGGCCGACAAAGTCGTCTACACTTGGTTTGACGTCTACGACATCGAAGAGCAACGGATTTAGCCCCCTCTGGCGTGCCAAGGCTCGCCCCGGAAGACTAACGTTGAACCAGCCTTAGCGCTTCTTGCCCTTATTGTGCGCGGCTTTCACCTGTGTGATGCGCTTGCGGCGTTCCGGATGCTTGGTGTCGATCTTGGCGGCATCCGGCCCCATTTTACGGATACGGGCCTTGTTCTGAATGGTATCGCTCTGGCGCGGTGCATGTTCTGCCGCGCCTTCTTCGTCTTCGTAGCGCCGCTCCTTGCCGACGAGATCGAAACGCACGGGGCAGCCACTCAACCGGAACTCATGGATGATGGCCTTTTCCAAATAACGGCGATACGCAGGATCGAGGCGCTCGATACGATTGCAGAAGAAACGGATCCGCATGGGACGCGAACCGGTCTGCACAGCGTAGAATACCTTGAAGCGCTTGGTGCCGACGACCTTTGGCGAGCGCGCCTCGAAGAGAGACTCAATCAAGCCGTTAAGCTTGCCGGTCGGGATCTTCATATCAAGCGTCGCAGAGATCGCAGAGGCCGTTTCGAGCATCGACTCGATACGGAACCCTGTCTCCGCAGAAACAAAGAGCACGGGCGGATCGGGCAGGAAGAACATCTCCTTACGGAGCGACTTCTCATAGGATTCGAGGAAATGCTTCAGCGAGCGGAAGCCTTCGATCGGCTCACGTTCCCACTGCTCGATAATAAGGTCCCACTTATTGACGACGATCACCAGCGCGCGCCCGGCATCGAGCACGGCGCCAGCCAAGGCCTGGTCTTGCTTGGTCACTCCATCGACGGCGTCAATCACCAGAAAGACGACATCCGAACTCTCCATCGCGTGCTGCGTGCGCACGCTGGAGAAGAACTCCACCGGGCTGTCGACTTTGGTCTTGGTGCGCAGACCAGCAGTATCGGCGAGGCGGAACTTCAACGTTTCACCGTCCTTATGCTTGTAATCCAAGTCAAGCTCGACGGAATCACGCGTGGTGCCAGCCACATCACTCACGATCAAGCGCTTCGAATTCAACAAGCGATTACCAATCGAGGACTTGCCCACATTGGGACGCCCCATGAGGGAAATACGGATGCGCTTCGGCTCGACCGGAGCATCGGCTTCGAGCTCCGGTTTCTCGCCCAGTTTCGCCTGCACCGCATTGATTAGATCCGTAATACCACGACCATGCTCTGCCGAGACCGGCATCGCGTCGCCCAGCCCGAGGCTGATGAACTCATACGCGTCGTCTTCGTTCTCCTCCAAGTCTGCCTTATTCGCGACCAGAATGACCTCCTTGCCGTAACGGCGCAGCTTCTCGGCAACAATCTCATCGAGCGCGGTAATGCCTTGGCGGATATCGACCACAAACAAAATGACCGATGAGGCCTGAATCGCAAAGCCCACCTGTTCTTCCGCGGCATTGGCGATTTTCTTAGGCGTCATCTCAAGCTCCATGCCGAGCCCCCCGGTGTCGAGCAGGACGAAATCGTCGTTCACTTCAGCGGATATAAGATCGCGCGTCACCCCGGGCATATCATGCACGATGGACAAGCGGCGCCCGCAAAGCCTGTTAAACAGACGGCTTTTTCCGACATTGGGACGGCCAACAAGGGCCACGGTTCTGGATGGATCGATCATGTGCTGCTACGCAGTGTAAAAAAGTGAGAGTGAAAGTGTACCTAAAATAGAGAGCCGACGATGGCAATAAAGCAAGGCCGAGCTGGAATGCCCTAGTAATGAGCAACTTACAAGGCTTATTTGCGGACCTTATCGACGTAGCGCTCGATGCGGTCAGTCGCCTCGATAAGTCGCTCATAGCTGGTGGAGAAGCTCGCACGGGCAAATCCAGCGCCGCTGGGACCGAACGCCGTGCCGGGAACGACGGCCACCTCTTCCTCTGTCAACAAGCCTTGGCAAAAGTCCATCGAGCTCATCCCCGTCGATTGAATCGACGGGAATGCATAGAAGGATCCCTTCGGCGAGTGACAGGTCAGGCCAGCCTCGTTAAAACGGCGCACGACCAGATCGCGACGGCGCTGATAGGCTTCCTTCATCTTGGCGACTGCGGGCGCACCGTGCTTGAGTGCTTCAATCGCCGCCTCTTGGGAAAGAATCGGTGCGCAAAGCATGCTGTATTGGTGCACCTTCATCATCGCTTCGATCAGTGGGGCGGGCCCACAGGCATAGCCGATACGGAATCCGGTCATGGCGAATGCCTTGGAGAAACCGTGCAAGAAGATGGTGCGCTCCTGCATGCCCGGCAACGTGGCAATACTGGTGTGCTCCCCTTCAAAAGTCAGTTCGGAGTAAATTTCATCGCTGATCACAAGCAGGTCTTTTTCCACCGCAAACTTGGCAATGCGCTCGAGCTTGGCACGCTCGGTGACCCCCCCGGTCGGATTGGTCGGAAAGTTCAGCATGAGCACCTTGCAGCCCGGTTCCCATGCAGCTTCGACCGCGTCGGGATTAATCCCGAACTGGTCCTCGGCCGATGTGGCGATCGTGATCGGCTGCGCATGCGCCAGCACGATACTCGGACTGTAGGAAACATAACACGGCTCATGGTAGAGCACCTTATCGCCGGGGTTGAGCACCGCCCGCAGCGCGATGTCGAGCGCTTCGGACACGCCGACGGCGACGAGAATCTCATTATCCGGATTGTAGCTCAGGCCGAAATTATTTTCGACGGAGGTATTGATCTCACGACGCATGCGAATAAGCCCCAT
>ERZ1046740.2521-NODE-2521-length-11766-cov-5.091623_pt1 | contig 11766 bp, 5 predicted proteins | sample MGYA00383093_ERZ1046740 | MGnify/ENA primary metagenome ERZ1046740 (study PRJEB29581, sample SAMEA5548363) | metagenome | biome: marine; feature: coastal; material: water | depth 25 m | study: Short-term variability in the microbial, nano- and picoplankton...
GCTGTAAGCATCCAACAAAGAAATATGTGCGCCTGCGCTGGTACCGAAGGTCACCGCCGATCTTCCATCACGCTACCTCTTCACCGCATCACTGGGCTCGACACCATTCTGCTGCGTTACAAAAACATCTTTCACTGCCTCGAGATAACCCATGCCGAAGCGTTCGTCCGGTTCGAGGTAGCTGCCTTCCACCCACTCATTCCATGCGTTGATGGTGATTAAGTTTGTCTCATCCGGATGCGCGTCGGCGTAGGCTTTGGCCTTGAGCAGATACTTCTTAAATGTTTGAGGGTTCACGTTCTTTGTTACAGCGCCACGCTTGCCGACAAAGCGAGCGTTGTTGTCCCATCCAATGGAGACATGCGGAAAGTACGGAATGTCAAACTGCTTTGACCAGTTCGGCCAGTTGGCCAGTGCCTTGTCCGCCCACTGGTTGTAATCCGGTATGGGTGGCGCAAGGTGCACGAACTGATAGTTCGTCAGCGAATCCACCTTAAATGTTTTGATGGTATTGGCGGCCGTCCCTTTGTTGCTCGCGAATCCGGAATCGTCAATTTTAGGGACCTGCGCCCAATATATCATCTGAAAATGGAGGTCAGGGAATCCCGCCTTCTTCACTTCCGCCCGGAAATAGTCGAGTGCCTCAACCGCCTGCTGAACGCCGCCCAACCCCTTGACCAAGTTGTTAATGTCGTAGATTGAAAAGACCGGTTTGCCGTCGATTTTATAATAGGAGGGATGTGAAAAATATTTTTCAATCACACGCGCGACCACTGTTTTGAACGTTGGGAAGTCAACACTGCCCGGCCAAATGGTTTCCATCTTATGCGAACGGCGAATATCCCATGCCGTGTTGGCATCATGATTAGCCCACATCAGATAGAACTTCATTTGATCGACGTTCTTCGCCTTTAGGAATCCGTCGTTGAGCGCACTTTCAAGGAACGGCTTGTTATCGAACCAGTACCAATCATAGATCATTACATTGACCCCGTGGCTGGTGGCGGCATCGATCTTCTTCTCCATCGCCTTTGGGTCGTTGTCGTGCAGATATCCCCACGCAGGCACACGAGGTTGCCAGTGCCCTTCCCACTTCGGCATGCAGTTGCGGATGCTTTCCCATTCGCCATCCGCCCCGCCTCCGGGGAAGAACGGCGCCCAACGCGCGTCATGGTGCAGCGACGGCCAATAGAATGCCGCAACATCATATTGCGGCTTTTCGTCAGCAAACAGCGGGTTGCAGAGCAAACCCAACAGTACGACTACAAAGAGGTGTCGATATTTTTTTCTCATTTCCCTTACTGCTTCATTTTTGGGTTCATCAATTCTACCGTGCTTCGAACTCATAGCTGCCCGACGCAACTTCAAGCACCGCCCGGTCTTGCTCCATGCGCAAAAACTTGACGCCTTCCGACTGAGACGCCGGCTTGCCGGATTCTGTGACAGAAGCCACATCCTTCGCAGGTACATAAACCGTCGCGGTTGTATTGGCGGGGATGGTAACGTCCATTGTCAAACGACTGCCCTTCTTTTTCCAGTCCACACTGATGCGGCCTTGCACCGAGTCGTAATGCCCCTTGGCCCATTCCAAGCCGGATTCCAACGCGGGTTTAATCACAAGCTTTCGGAATCCCGCGGAATCCTCCGATTGTTGGATCCCAAGTACATTCATGTAGAACCATTGCTGTGCATGCCCGAGCATGCAGTGGTTCATGGATGCGCCGGTGTTGGCATCCCAGGCTTCCGGCAACGCGGACCAGCCGCGATCAATGATAAACCCGTAGCTGCCCTCGTTCCGACGGTTGAGCACCTTGCTGACCGTCTCGTCGCAGCCATTACGGCCAAGCGCCTCGACCAAGTAGTGAAATCCGACATCACCGGCGGTCTGCTGGTAGCCCCGTTTTTTCAGGTCAGCAAGGATAGCCTCCAGCACGGCCTGTTCATTTTCCGGCTCGCACAAGCCGGTTACCAGCGCCATGGCGTTGGCCGTCTGACAGCTGCCGTGGTTCTTATACTGCCCGTTTCCGGTATAAAATTTCGCGTTGAATTTGGTGCGGATCTCCGCGGCCAATTTGCGGTAGGTCTCGGCATCCTTTTGATCGCCCAGCACCGCGGCTGTTTTCGAAACGATAGCGGCGCAACGGTAGAACGTGGCCATAGCCGTCAATGTGGCCGGTGTGAATTTAGCCGCGCCGGAACCTTTGCCGTGTCCGTAATCATACCAGTCGCCCAGCCCGGCTTTCGGCACCAGATCGGTGCTGGTGTTTTTCATATAATCCACGAACTTCTTCATGGCTGGCAGATTTTCCTGTAGCACCCGTTGATCGCCATACCAGCGATAGAGCTGCCACGGAAGGATGACACCAGCCGCGCCCCATTCCGGCGTGTAACGGAATGCGTTTCTGAAATTTGGATAATTGGGTGCAACCGTATAGATCGCTCCATCCTCGCCCTGCGATTCGCGGATATCCCGCGTAACCTTGGCGTACAAACGCGACAGATCATAACGCCGAGAAATAGACGGTCCCATCAAATACGAGACTTCGAGCCAACCCAGTTTTTCGCGGGTCGGGCAGTCCGTCAGCACATGCGCAAGATTACTCCGCACCGCACGATCAATCGATTTATCAATCTTGCCAAACAACGGATTCGAGCAGGAAAAAGCACCCACCGACCGCGCCGATGAACGCACGTGTACCGATTTAATCTCTTCGATAACCGGAAGGTTTTTCGGGTTAGGGTGCCCGGCAGGCACCGCCCCGGTCACTTCCAGATACTGAAATCCGCCATAGCTAAACTGCGGCGCCCAGCTTTCAGACGACTCGCCGCCCAACGTATACTCATAGTAGTTCGGAGCGCCGACGCCCGCCTGGTTGACTCGGCCGGTCCCGTTGTTACGGCGATCGGTCTGCCCATGACGCTGTTCTGCCGGAGTCAGGCGAACGGTCTGTCCCTTTTTACCGCGCACAGTAATCCATGGAATTGCTGAAAGGTTCTGTCCAAAATCATAAACGAACACGCTGGGTTCCGGCTCTTCAGCTGGCTTGACGGGCATCAGCTGTTCAAACGTCTTCATCGCCGGCGACTCGGATGCGCGCAATACCGCCTCGACTTTTGTTTCTTCCGCCTTCAACCAGGCCACCGGTTCAGCGAGCCGCGCGTCGTAATCACTCCCCGCCAGGATAGCACTGTGCAGGATCGGGCCGCTGGCGGCATCCCACGTGTTATCGGTGATAACGGCAACAGTATTCCCGTCCGCATATTCCATACGCGCCTCGAGAATCGCCATCAGCTGACCGGCTTCCTTAACCCCGTGAACACGCCGATCCCCCTGGGTATTATAAAAACCCTTCCCCAACATGATCCGGAACTCATTCTCACCTTCGCGCAACAGGTCCGTGATATCGTAGCTGCTGTAATAGGCCGTCTTCTCATACACCGACCACGGCGCATCCAAAAACCGATCTCCGGCTTTCTGCCCATTCACGAAAAGTTCGCAGTGGCCCAGCCCGGCCACATTCACCAGCGCCTTCTTTAGTCCCCCATTGATCGCGAATGACTTCCGAAAAACCGGCAACCCTTGCGCCTGCTCAATAATCTTAAAACGAACCTGTTTACCCCAAGGCCCGTTTTGCCACGGCGCAATCTCGGTGGCCGCTTTATACACATCGGAATCAGCAACCGACCACTGCTGATCACTCACAATTCGGATGGTCTTCCCATTCCCGAGCATGACACTCAGACTACAAATTATCCCCGCAGGATTAGGACGATCCGTACCGTTCACCGCCAGAATCTTCAGCGTATTTTCTCCGGTAACCAGCTGCCCCTTCACGTCCACAATTTTGCCGTGTTTCCAATCCGTCGTTTCGGCTACCACGTTGCCGTTCACCTTGATCGTGGCGGAATTGTCCGCAATGACCATTAGTTGCGCACTTTCAACCGTCGCACCCTCAGGCAAACTGAACGTGCGCGACAAATGACAAGGACCCGGTGCTATGGTCTCAATCGTCTCGCCCTCCAGCAAATCCCATATCCACTTAGCACCTTCAAGATTCGGCGCCTGAGGTTTCGACGGGGCTGGCATCGCAATCCATTCTGCATGCCACTCGTCCGGCGAAAGAAACGCGGTCGTCCATTTGGCCGGCTTACTCCACTGCGCCTGCGGCTGTCCCGCCTGCCATAACTTTACTTTCCAGAAATAGGACTGATTCGATGCAAGCGGTTTGCCAGCATACTCAACCTGACACGCCCGATCCGACGCTACTTTCCCGCGGTCCCAAAGATCCCCGTTGTTCTGCGCCAGCAGTTCCGAGGTGGACGCCACCAACACCTGATACGCCACCTGTTGAGCGCCCCGCTCTTTTGTATCCAACTGCCACGAAAGGCGCGGCGCTTTGCAATCAATCCCTACCGGATTGACCTGATACTCGCACCGCAGATCCGCAACCTCAGCCCCAGCCAGCCCCCTCAGGGCCACCACCATCATTAATAATAAACTCTTCATCCTCACTTCTCCACTTTTCTGGTTAATGTTATTTGCTTTCAAAACGCTGAATTCGTACCGGCCCGATCAGACCGGCGGGATGGAGCTTGCCTCCTGCATCCGGTCTATTTGAAAAGGTATAACGGCCGGCAGAATGGGATCTTCCGCCCATCAGTCCGTTATCCCACTGTAGCTTTCTCGCGTCCTTATCTTTCGGCTGCGTATCACCCACAAGACGATTGTGCCAGGTATTGACCACTTCGATTTTCAATAGGTTATCGGACTTCTTCAATAAACCTGCGGGGATGGTCACTCGGTAGGGCGCGCTCCAAACCGTTCCAAGCGGCTTGTCGTTGAGCGTTACCTGGGCCATATCCTCGACCTTCCCCAGATCCAGTAGCGTCTCGGAATCCAGCTCGTGCGACTGATAAACCAGCTCGATGCCACTGCTGCCAGTCATCACGCGTTGCCGCGAAATCGCAAATCCCCTGAATCAAGCCACGACCGAAGGCACGGGAGCTTTCGACTGAGACAGCAATCTTTTTGATTTTTTGGCTCATTGGTAAGGTTTTGGCAGAGAGAAATGTTATTTTGAAATGATTATTTTTACGCGTTTGTCGTTATTTGAATGATTCGGTGAGTTTGCGATTCGCACTTTCGGGGAGGTTCCGTTGAGGGATTTGATGGTGGCTGATTTGAGTTGTCCACCAGTCCATTCGATATCGATTTCATAGTTGCCACGGGCTTTGAGTCCTTTGATTTTCCCATCGGGCCATGAGGATGGAAGAGATGGCAGTAGGTGGATTTCTCCGAGGTGAGATTGCATTAAAAGTTCACAGAATCCGGAGGCATAGCCGAAGTTTGCTTCGATTTGGAATGGCGGGTGTGCCATCAACAGGTTTGGGTAGGTTCCGCCTGCATAGTTCATGACAATGCGGGTGGTTTTACAGACACGGAGTGAGTTTTGTAAAATGCGGTGGGCTCGGTCGCCATCATTGAGGCGAGCCCAGAGGTTGATTTTCCATCCAATCGACCAGCCTGTGCCATCGTCACCCCGGGCATTGAGTGAGGTGGCGGCAGCTTTGGCTAAGTCGGGAGTGGTTAGTGGGGCGATTTGACGACCGGGGTAAACGGCAATCAGGTGCGACAGGTGACGGTGTTGGTTCTTAGGATCGTCACGGTCTTCCATCCACTCTTGGAGTTGCCCCCATTTGCCGATTTGAGGTCCGAGCAGTTTAGAGCGCATCTCAGTGACTTTTTTGCGGTAATCTGCATCGATGCCGAGATCGGTCGATGCCTCGATGTAGTTGGTGAAGAGATCATACATCAGTTGGTCTTCGTAAGAGTTGCCAGGGAGTTTAGGGCCGTGTTCGGGAGAAACACTCGGAGGGCTGATGAGCTTACCGTCTTTGGTTTTGATCGCGTAATCTTCCCAAAATTCACAGAGCTCCTTGAGTATGGGGTAGGCTGTGTTTTTGAGGTAGTTTTGATCTTTGGTGTAAGCGTAGTGATCCCAGATATTTTGGGCGAGCCATGCGGCATCTCCGGGCACCCAGAGGTAGCTAGAACCGCCGAAAATTCCATTTTCTGAGCGGGTTGCCCAACCACGAATATGATCGCCAAATTGCTTTTTGGTATTTTCTTTTCGGACTTCACGGACAGAGAATTGGTAATCGGCAAGCGGTTGAAAGCACTCAGAAATATTTGTTTGATCGACAAACCAGTAATTCATCTGGAGGTTAACATCTGAGTGGTAGTCACAGCGCCATGGCGGGTTGATGCTGTTGTTCCATAAGCCTTGCAGGTTGGCGGGCAATGACCCTGGACGTGAGCAGGCAATCATAAGGTAGCGCGCGTAGTGCAGTTGGAGAGCCTCTAATGATAGATCTGAGCGTTCAGTTTGATAGGCAGCTAGACGTTGGTCGGTGGGAAGTTTGCTGTTTTTGCCATCGGGCAGGCTGACTTTGAAGCGATTGTAAAGACTTTGGTAATCGGCAATATGCTGTTTTTTGAGTTCTGCGTAGGGAGTGGTGCTGGCTGTTGCGATTTGTTCGCTGATCCTCTGGTGGGGGTGTTTACCCTTCCAGCCTTTTTCACGCTGATTGAGGTAATTGGTTCCAGCTCCGACAATGACCGTGAGGCTGTCACACCCTTTGAATGCAATTTTCCCCTTATGTATTTTGATTTGGCCTCCCTGGTTAATAACTTTGACTTGAGATTCATAGTCGAGAGCAATTTGATAGGTGGGGTTCTTTGCTCGTTTGGTGCTTGGGTATTTGTAACCGATTAAATTACCTGTTGCGGTAAGTGTTGTTCCTTCCCCGGTGATATTAGCATCGTGCTGATCTGTGAGTTCGATGACACCTGTGTGCGCGCCTTTTTTATCAGCCTCAAAACGAAAAACCATCACTCCTGCAGGTGCACTGGAAAACGCCTCACGGAGGTAATTTATACCATTGTAAGTGTATGTTGTCGTGTGCACAGCTTGCTGGAGATCGAGCTTCCTCGTGTAGTTTGAGTAGGGTTTTTGTTGTTTAGGTTGAATGTTCAGTTTGATGTCAGCTACCTGAAAATGAGGTGCTGTTTTGCTCGGTTGAAAGACAAAGCGATAATACTTATACGGCGTTGTGTTGCTGAATTGAAACGACTTTGCCTGTTTGCGTTTTGCCCATTGGGGCTGCTTTGTCCGTCGATCCAAGAGCGTCCAGTTTTTTTGGTCGTTGGATGCTTGCAATACCCAATCACTAGGATCTCGCTCCGGGACATCATTCCCGGAGACGATGCTATATTTTGTGAGAGGAGAGGCTGCTCCGTGAATCGTGATGTGAGCCACGATTTCTTGCCCCTTGTGCTCAAAACACCATTTACTATCGGAATAGTCATCGAATGCCATGTTGATCCCTTGATCGTCGCTTTGGTTGCGATTCGGGCTGAAACATGTGATTGAAAAGGCCTCGGGATGAAGTTGAACGAAGACGTCACCAAACGCTTGATAGGAGCCTGTGTAACTTTCATCACCAATCCACAGACTGTCTTCATTAAACATAATGTGTTCACGTTCAATTTGACCAAAGACCATGGCTCCTAGTTTGCCATTGCCTATTGGGAGCGCCTCAGTTTGCCAGTTGTTAGCCGGTTGCTTATACCAGATGGTGTTGCGTGAGTTAAATGCTTCCGTCAGTTCAGCCGCGTTTACGAATGCCAGTGAAGCTCCCCACAGGAGGGTGGTCAGTAATTGTAATTTCTTCTTCATGATTTTTCCCTAAATATTTTTGATATCGAACGTTTGCCATAAGGCGCGGCCGTCATGGCTATATTCGACCTGTTCTATTTATTGCTTAATCGGCATGCGGGTTAGAGTTTTTAACTGCACGACCTTTCCGAGCTTGGGTTGCCCTTTTGAAGTAGAGGTCACCAAAACCTTCAATGTATTCTTTCCCGACTTCAGGGCATCGGTGACATCCAGCGTAAACGGCGGCATCCAGAGTGTGTCGAAGGTTTTGCCATTGAGCGTGACTTTTGCCATCACCTCCACATTGCCGAGATCCAGCACCAGACGCTGGCCTTTGCCAAAGGCATCAGGAAGGTCGAAGGTTGTTTCCTTGAGAACCGAGTATCCTTGCGCGTCCTGTTTCTGCTCCTGCCATGGCGTCTCGATGGCGAATGCTTGGGCACCCTGTTCAATGATCACCTTGCGGTTTGTGCCATCGCTCATGGTGAGCGTGTACTCCCCTGCCTTCGTGGTTTCTGCAGTCAGTTTATTATCCTCATCATAAAACAGCTTGAGATCTGCAGGCGAAACCGGACCTGCCGCAGTCGCGACACCGACAACCGATGGCTGGGACGGGTTATCGCGAAATACGATAAAGCAGGAATCCGACCTGTCTTTGATATTGATCACGATGCGGGTACCGTTTTCCACACTCTGATAGCGGGCGAGCTTCGTGATCTCACCCGTCACTGGATTAAACAGTTCCGGAACCTTACCTTGAACGCGCAGCGTCGCCTCAAATGTGCCCGTGTTCTGGAAATTGGAGAGAAAGAATTGCATCCCGTCATCCAGCTCACGCGCCTTCCAGCGAATGGCACAGGTGGTGTCTGATACAATCGGGGCAATGCCTGCATGCTGTAGCACGGCAGCGCTGACAGGAACACCATCAACAATTTTGCCACCCTTGGCCTTCAGTTCATCGAGACGATTCAGCACCTTCGGGCGGATGTATTTGACCTGGGGCATCGCTAACAGGGAGTAACCGACCGCAATGCGGTTCGGATCATTTTCATCAAAGACCACCCACTTGCCGTCTACAACATCGAGATTTCTGAGAATCGCATCGGAGCCCATGTAATCGTAGTCGTAACCCGCGGGGACCGGGTTTGCAGGGCCAGTCATCTGCGGCGCGAAGTCACCGATATACACCGCGACATCTGCCACCGGATTCCCCAGCTGCAACATGGTATGGCAGCGCTGCAGGTATTTCACCCAAGACTGCGCCTCGTTGAACCACGGCGTGTTGCGATGGAAGGCCGTACCGAACCATGGGTTTTTACCAGGCACCCCATCTCGGGCCTGATGCGCGTAGACATGCAGAACAAAGTGATTGATGCCCTCGCAAAAGAGTTCCTCACCACGCGCCTTGAACGTATAAGGAGTGTGATCGAGCCTAAGGCTGCTGGTAAAAGCCTCTGCAAAGATTCTGCGTTTCCCGTAGATATGACCGGACGAACTCGCAGCGCGACATTCAATCGTACCCCATGGTTGATTTGACCAGAATTCACCACCAATCATGTCTGAATAACCGCCGTAAATCAGAAACTCACCGGGGAACCCCCAGTGACCATAATTCTCGCACCAAAGCGTCAAGTCATGTTCATGCGCCGCATCACGGAGTCCGCCGACATAGTATTCTGCGATCATGTCCGCCACCGTGCGGCGCAGATCCCAGAGGAACTGATCGGAGGTTTTCGCGCTATCGATCACCCGCCCCGTCATGACTGGCAATAGCATAATCGGGTTGTAACCGTTACGCGTTTCAAACTCAGCAACGAAGTCATCGGTCCAGTTCTGCGAGCCGACCTCATAGCTATCGATGGTGATCCCCTTGAAGGCCGCCCGTTCCTGCGGAGTCATGTGTTCCAGCAACTGACCAAACATCGAATCGAAATGATGCCGAATGTGCTTCGTGCTCATTTTATCCACTTCCAAACCCGTTGCGGATGGCGGAGCAGGCGTATTCTTTTTACCCGTGGTAATCATGCCAAAATAGAGAATCTCCCAGTCGCCTGGAGGGAGCGTGCAATTAAGCTCACCCGCAGCATTGAGCTGATCACTGAGGTCGATCACGTTACTTTGTTTGACCATCGTTGCAAGGTCATCGGGTTCGACTGTGTCCGGGAAGATATAGGACTCCCACGTAGGGCTCGGCGTCGGGTGCATGCGCCCCATTTGCTTTTCGATCACCTGCGCAACTTTGGGCGCAGAGGTCAGCTCAACCTTGCAGTTGGCGTCGGACACCAATTCAAACTCGCTGGCCGTGACTTCTTTAAAGCTAAACGTCTCAATCGCGTTCGGCAGGAAGTCCGTTTGGCCGCTACCGCCATTGGCATGGATATCCGCAACGAGTGTACGTTGGCCATCCTGCAGGGCGTAAAGTTTTCCGAGCGCCCTGCCATGGACGACCAGCGCTCGGGCGGTGAAAGGCGTATCATGCTTAAACTGCAAAGTCGAACCCCCACCGATAAATCTTGCAAGGAGCCAAGGCATATCATTCATCGCCCCGATAATCTGCGCGGGGTTAAAATCACCAGACTTGCTGGTCGAGCAGAGCCAAGAGGGATCCGTTGACAGCGTTTGAACCTCACCGGATTTGCTGTTGAGTTGCACAGCAGCGATCAACCCAGCGGGGCTGACTTCAGGATTTGTGACTGCGATTTCAAGGGCGTTTGTCCCGGGCTTGAGGTGCTCGATGATCGACGCAGTCTCGATGGTTTCCCAATTGTCATCATTCAACACCTCGACTCCATTCACCGTCAATACATACTGATTATCGGCGGTGAGTGTGATGGTCGCCGAGGCTAGATTGGCGGGATCCGCATCAAAGACACGTTTAAAATACCGAGTTCCTGCCGGTGCATTGACCGCTGCATTCTCGTTCGGTAGCCAGATCCATGAGGATTGCTCCAGGATTGACGGGAAAGGAGCGCCAACGATGCTGACCGCCGGCAAAACGGGCACGGCCAGTACGGCGACATCCTGACCGGCAGGGACATTACTGGGACGAATCATGTGTGAGAACGCTCCACCTTCGGCGGAAACCTCGCTCCACGTAACTCGACGCATCGACTGCTCTGGTTTGATCCACGGGCCGCCCGACTGACTCCACCCCGGGCCGTTGAACATAAAGAGTTCCACGCCCACACGGTTCGCTTCTTTGAATGCATGGTGTGTCGCCTCATACCATTCAGGTGATAACATATTGATCGGATTTGCAGGAACTACGCCCACATTGACATTTCCGATCATCGCGCGCTTGATGCCGACCTTAGCCATCGATTCAAGGTCTTTGGTGATTCCCTCTTTTGATATATCGCCATCCAGCCAGTACCAGTAGCACCAGGGCTTAGTCGCTTGCGGCGGGTTGCGGAAGCTCTCTTCAAGTTCAGAAGCATTTCCATTTAATCCTATCATTGCAAGCGACAGTGCAACGACTTTAAACATATTTTTTAGATTTTTTGACATTGTGGTTCCTTATAGGTGATTTCAAAACTCCATTTTTAAATTTGCATTTTATCTCGAGCCTCTTGCAAAACCATCACTGCTCACTGCTCACTGCTCACTGCTCACTGCTCACTGTTTACTGGTTATGCGCCCCTAGGTCCATGTTGTTCGTTCTCCGACTGGCAAACCCGCGAGAGCCCACTTAAAGGGCTAGGTCAATCTGCAACAAGACACCCGCTTGAAGCTGTGCGCTTTGCTGGAGGAGGATGTCTACACGCGACCCCCTCTGTTTATATGATTCGATCGGGAGTTTCTTTCCATCGAGCAAGATGCGGACGGCCTTCACCTTTTGTTGATCCGGTACGGCGAGCGTGATGGTCCGGAGGTCGAGATCCCCGTATTTCAGATCGATGGTCGCCGTTTGCCTGGAGCCGGCGAGGGTCTGACTAAAGAGCCCCCAGCCCTCGGCTGCGGTGAAGAACGAGCGGTGGTTTTCGGGCTGCCAGACGGGCTGGAAGCCGATGGATTGATCGGGCCCGTCATAGCTGAATCCCTGTAAGGC
>ERZ1046740.2524-NODE-2524-length-11760-cov-4.982401_pt1 | contig 11760 bp, 8 predicted proteins | sample MGYA00383093_ERZ1046740 | MGnify/ENA primary metagenome ERZ1046740 (study PRJEB29581, sample SAMEA5548363) | metagenome | biome: marine; feature: coastal; material: water | depth 25 m | study: Short-term variability in the microbial, nano- and picoplankton...
CGTTTTGGAGATACCACCACCAAGATGGCCGCTATTTTTACCAAAATTGGTGTGGCACCGGACTGTGGCATGTCCTACTTCCTGCCCAAGGTTGTGGGTCTGTCCAATGCGCTGATGATGGTGGAGACCGCGAAGGTCTTCAAGGCAGAGGAGTGCAAAGAGCTTGGACTACTCGACGAACTGGTCGAAGAGGGCAAGGCCTATGAGGAAGCACTCGCCTATGCCAAGTCGCTGGCGGGTCGCGCGAGTGTTGCCGTTGATATGGCGCGTCGCCTGATTCATATGTCAGCCCAGGGAGCGACCCTGGAGGAAATCCTGGATTACGAGGGCATTGCCGGCGTGGTTGTGGCATCTACCAATGATGCCAAAGAGGGCACCGCGTCGTTCCTGGAAAAGCGTGAGCCTGAGTACAAAGGTAACTAGTGGCGAACCGGTGACTAGGTTTGTATTGAGGCTGGATCTACGGGCGCCTGCATTTGCGCAGGTACCCAATGATTATTACCGTATCGGGTTGGAGATGGCCGAATGGGCTGATGCCAACGGTTTCGTCGAGTGTATGCTGTCAGAGCATCACGGAACCGACGATGGCTACCTGCCGTCGCCCCTGGTCTATGGGGCAGCGGTTGCCGCCCGAACCCAAAACCTGCGTATTCGTATCTCGGCCCTGGTGTTGCCCTTGCATGACCCCCTGCGCGTTGCGGAAGATGCGGCGATACTGGATCAAGTCAGTGGTGGTCGGTTCGAACTGGTGCTGGTAGCGGGCTTCCGGCCTACTGAATATGCGATGTTTGATCGCACCATGGCAGGCCGTGGCAAGACGCTGGAAAATGGCGTTGATGTGCTGAGAAAGGCCTGGAGTGGAGAGCCATTTGAGCACCAAGGCCGCACCGTGAGAGTGACACCGATGCCCTTACAGGAAGGTGGGCCGCCAATCCTGTTGGGCGGAGCCAGTGGTGCGGCAGCGCGCCGGGCAGCACGCATTGCCGATGGTTTTGTACCGGCTGTGCCCGAGCTTTATGACGAGTATCGCCAGGCCTGTGAATCGATGGGGAAAACCGCTGCTCCAGACAGGGTAATCGGTTGCGGCGCTACTTTTATTGCCGAGGACCCGGAGGCGATGTGGCAGCAAATTGCCCCGCATGCCCTGTACGAAACCAACGAGTACTCCCGCTGGTATACCGAAGGTGGTAGCAGCGGCCCCTACCAGCCGATAGCCGATGCCGAGCAACTGCGCTCAATGGGGCTGTATCGGGTATTCACACCGCAGGAGTGTGTGGAATATATCCGCGGCCTGGGTCCGCAGGGCTGGCTGTTCTTTCATCCGCTATTATCGGGTCTGGATCCCGAGGTCGGCTGGCAGAGTCTGCGCCTGTTGAAAGATAAGGTGATTCCACATCTGTAACAGTTGTTTGTCAGGTATCCCGATCCCGACTGGCCAGGTCCTCCGCCAGGGTGCGTGATGCCTGCCAGAACAACAGGCTACCAAAGCCGCCCACTACAGCCAGTACCAGCAGGGAGTAGCGTATCGCCTGTTCTCCATGTGTGGCAGCGAAAACATAGTCGTTGAGCAGACCCACCAACAGTGGCCCCAGTCCAAGGCCCACCATATTGACCACGAACAACAGAATGGCGGAGGCGGTTGCGCGCATGCGCAATCGCGCCAGGCTCTGGATCATGGAATGCATGGGACCCACGTACATCGCGCCCAGGAAATAGAAGGGCACGAAGCACAGCAGGGCGAGTTGCTGGTTGTCGAACATCACGAAACCAACGGCGAAGGGCACACATAACAACGACTCCAGCGCGGGCAAGCGCATATACCAGGCCGTGTTGCGCGCCCCCAGGGCGTCAGTAAGCTTGCCGCCGATAAACGCTCCCCCGCAGCCGGCGAAGCCGACCACCCAGCCCAGCATGATACCGATATCTATCCACTGCATGCCGTGTACCCGGGAGAGGAAGGCCGGTCCCCAGGTAATGATGCTGTAGCCGGAGAGGGATTGTACGCTCGACCCCAGCACAATAAAGCAGAAGGAGGGGCGTGAAAGGAGAAAGCGCAGGGTTTCAGTAAGTGAGACGCTGTCAGTGCTTGCATCGTGTGTCTCGGAGTGTCCGCGCGGTACTTCCTTCACCGTAAACCACACCAACAGGGCCAACAGAATGCCGGGCAGGCCGACGATGTAAAAGGCGATACGCCAGCTGTAATTTTGCACCAGGTAGCCGCCGGCGAGGAAAGCCAGCGCCGAGCCTACATAGACGCCGCAGGCGTAGACGCCAAGTGCGGTAGCGCGCTTGTCCTGCCCGAAGTAGTCCGATAGCAGGGAATGTGAGGGTGGCGTACCACCGGCTTCACCGACCCCTACCAGGACCCGAATTACCGCCAGTTGGGCGAAACTTCTAGCCAGGCCCGAGACCGCGGTCATCACGCTCCAGGTCGCCACCGCGAGGGTAATGATCACGCGCCTGGATCGATGATCCGCCCAGCGGGCGATAGGAATGCCTGCCAGAGTGTAGAAGAAGACGAAGGCGAAGCCGGACAGGAAGCCCATGGCAGTGTCCGAAACGCCAAACTCCTGCTTGATCGGCTCGATCAGCATGGCGAGGATCTGGCGATCAATAAAGTTAAAGATATAGACCGTCGATAGCAGGCCCAGGACGTAGTGGGAGTAGCCGGTGCTGATAACTGGCTTATCTACGGCCTTTTCCGAGCTGTTTGCGACATCGCTCAATATAGTGTGCTCCGATGTTGAATTGCCCTGGATATTGAGCCAATACCCCCGCTATTTGCATGCTGGGTTGACCCGCATTTGGAACAAAAAATGCTTTGAGATTCAGTGCATTGAGATAACCCAGGCAGGTGAAAATTCAGTGTAAATGGTGGATTAAACTTCCATGCAAATCAACAATCCGTCGGGCATAAATCTACAGCAGCAACAAATACCGCCGCGAAGCCCACCAAGGGGGCCGGTCGGCCCGTTGGTAGCAGCTATGCCTACTTTCCCTCCAAAGCCTCCCTGTACCAGGCAACCTGTGATCATACCCAGAGCCTGCTGCTGACAGACTATATTGCCGCCATACAAGGCAAGCACACCCTGCGCGAGCAACTGCGGGAATTTCTTTTAGTAGGGGCAGTCGCTCACAACCAAGACGCCCCTATCACCGGGCTGTGGGGAGCTATTCCCATGGAAATTCGCCGCCACCCGGAACTGGCCGACCTGCTACTTGATCGCCAAAACTCAATCTTGCAATTGCTCGCCAGAGCTTTTGACGCAGCTCAGCAGCGCGGCAAAATCACTGACCGGGCCAGCCCGGAGGATCAGGTTATCGCCATTTTGGGTGCTGCAGTTGGTATCTCCCTGTTCAGTACAGGGGTGGGCCACAGCAACGTATTGGACTCCATGCAGGTCTTTATCGATATTATAGAAGCAAGGTTATTCTTGTGACTGGCGCCCCTGGATGAGAAAGCATGGTCGCTTGCCGATACCGATACAGCTTATCGCGCTTGCAGGCCTTCTTCCGCATGGGCGGCGAAACCCGCCCCGGCCTGGGAGTAGAGGTTGAAAGCGGAGATGCCCATTTTCTCCAGCTCTTCGGCCTCTTCGTGGAATCGCACCACCACGGCGATACGACCATCGTAATCCAATCCTTTTAGCAGGTCGCACACTCGCAGGTTTTCCTGGTGGTTGGTCAGTGCGAGCATAATCAGTTCTATTTGTCTCAGGTTCACGCTGTGCCAGAAGTCCGGGTCGGAGGCATCGGCGGCTGCCACGCGGCGGTGTTCTATGCGATGCGCGGCGAGTTTTTTGTCGTTCTCATCAATGCCTACCACCTGGATGCCATGTCGTTCAGCGATGGCATCGTAGGCACCGGTGCCGATGTTACCCATTCCCAGTACCATTACCCGCGCCCCCTGGGTGTCCGGTTGCAGTTCTCTAACGCGCCGGGTTTCGAAACTACGGATTGTGTCGTGCCAGCGCTGGTAAAGCGCATGGGATTGTTTGTTGATAAGTGATGACAGCAGGAAGCTGACGGCGATGGTGAGTGACAGGGCACTGGTCCACTGACTGTCTACCCAACCGGTATTCGCGGCAACGGCGATTACAATCAGCCCAAATTCACTGTAATTTGCCAGCGCCAGGGAACTCAGTAAAGCAATGCGCGGTGGTGTGTGCAACCGGGTCATCAGTGGGAAAAACACCAGTGGTTTGAGCACTACCAAAAGGCCCAGCAGCACCGATAGGGCGATAATTTCCCCCTGTGGCCAGCCGTCCAGGCCGATACTAAGGAAAAATCCTACCAGGAAAAGATCTTTGAAGTGCAACAGGTTGCGCGACAGTTCCTTGGATTTCTGGTGCCCAGCCAGGGCAGCGCCAATCAATAGCGCGCCCAGATCGCCCTTGATCCCCATGGATTGAAACAGGGCAGCGCCGCCGACTGCAAGCACCAGCCCGAACAGGGTGAACAGCTCGCCGTGCCCGCAATGGGTGAGGAGTCGGAAAACCAGCGGACGGGCCGGGATCAGTAGTAACAGCAACAGGGCGCTGGCCTGGGGAATCTTGCTGCCGCTAAATACCAGGAATAGCACCGCTGCCAGGTCCTGTAATATCAATATGTTGATGGACAGGTTGGCGTGGCGTGAGGCCATCTCGCCGCGTTCTTGCATCAACTGGATAACGAATACGGTGCTGGAGAACGTCAGTGCGAAAGCAACAATCATGGCGGCACTAAAGCCCAGTCCCAGTGAGGGGAACAGCATGCCCGCCAGCATTAGCAGAGCCAGGAAGGCAGCTTGCATTACCAGCACCTGGATGACTGTTGTACCCCATACGTTGGGCTTTAGCAGCTGTTGCGGCTGCAATTTAAGCCCTATGGTAAACAGCAGCAGGGTGATACCGACTTCGGCCAGCTGGTGCAGTAACTCGCCGCCGCTGACGTTTATTTCGTGCAATACGAATCCCGCCCCGAGGTAGCCGATCAGTGCGGGCAAGCCAAGGGCCCGGGCGGCCATGCCGCATAGTAATGCGACCAATATGATGATGGGGTCAAACATGGGCTGCGTCTCCTGCTGGGGCGGGATTATAGCTTATCAGCTATGCCAGCTGACGCTTCAATTTCATCACCTTTAGGGCCTGGCACTCAGGTCGGCGGCTATTTTGCCAGCATCGGGTGATCGAGATAAAAGGCGTAGCGCTGTCGCACCTGGTCTTCGGAAATGCCATAGCGCTCAAGGTGGTACTCATGCTTTCCGTGCTTACCTTTGGCATTTTTCTCAATATGGGAGTCGATTGCCTGGCGGGTAGTGTCGTTCATTGGGATATCGAAATGCGTATAGATGCGCTCAACAATTTCCCGTGGATCGCTAATGAATTCCTTAAAGCCATAATCGACAACCCTCGCTGGCTCGAGCCTGGACCTGGCTGCAAGCCCGCGCTCCAGTGATGTGGCGTACCAGTCCATTATTCGAGGCCCCAGGACTTTTAGCTCATCCTCAGTGGTCTTGTCGAAATGCATGCCGTATACCATCTCGGTCATGCTGCAGATCGAGGCGGTTACGCCTACCGGCTCTCGGTGACCCCATACCAGGGATGCATCGGGGAAAATGCGTACGATTTCATCAATGGCAAACATGTGAGCGGGCGCTTTCAGCAGCCACCGGGTGCCTGGGCGTTGCCACTGCAACAGCTTCATGTGATTGCGATGCTCCTCGTACATAAAGCTGAGGTCGTGGTTTTTAAACCAGCTCTGGTAGGGTTCCTGGAGATACTCCCAGCCGGTATGAACACCATCAAAGGAGTACACCTGCAGCAGGCAGCACTCTTCCGGGGTATCGGCGGATGAGTAGTGAATCTTGTCCCATTCGGGATTACGATTGGCTTCCATGGCGTCAGCCATCGCCCTGTAGCGAGGATCTTCCGCGCCCACTGGCAGCCCTTCCAGCGGTTGAGGAAAAGTGCTTTCCCACAGCAGCAGTCCTCTTGCGGCGGGGTCACTGTCCAGCAGGTTGAATAACGCCGAGGTGCCAGAGCGGGGCAGGCCGGTGACGAACATGGGCCGTTCAATAACTTCGTCGTGAATTTCCGGATGCTTGCGAAATGCTTCCTGAATTTGCAACCGTGTTACAAGACGGCCGATGACTGTGGCGCGATGCGTGTTTCGGTAGCCGACGTCTTCGATGTAACCATCCATGGTTTCCAGCAGAACTTCCAGGCCCTCGCGAAACCGGGGATCACCGAAGTTCTCCAGACCGGCTTGCGCCCTAGCCTCGGCCAGTAACTCTTCGACCTTAAAGCTGATAGCGCTCATTTGCGTTATCCCGGTTAGAGTTCGCTGGCCTTGACCACGCGGGCCACCACATCAGGATGTTCGCTTGCGCCTATCCAGCGCCAGCACATGGTGCCATCGAGATGGCCTGCAGTTTCAATCCAGTTCGGGTGCCCTGGATCGGTGTGGGAGATGTATACCTTTACGCTGCCGTCAGGCTCGTAGTGAGCCGTGTGTTTGTTAAAGTGAATAGTATGGTTAACGTAGTCCAGCGATTCCATCCACCAGTTGTCCAGCTGGAAGTTCCATGTCTGGCATTCCGGTACGGTGGCTGACTCCAATACTAATGCCTCGTCTTCTGCCAGTTTCCAATAACTGTGGAAGTAGTGGATGTTGGGGTCACCGCCAAGCATCTGGCAGAATCCCTGGTCTGCGTGGGGCAGGGTGTTCTCGTCTTTCAGCATGTCCTGCGACCAGCGCTTGAACATGGAAGTGGTATTGCCGAGAAAGCGTGTGGCGCCGGTTAGGCCGCGGGCCAGCTTTTCTGGTGAGAAGGGTGTGGGCCGGGCGCCCTGGTCACCGATTCGATCCAGGCGCAGCTCTGCCTGTGCTTCATTGATACGATCCTGAAAGGTCTGGCGTACGTTCACCTGGTTGGTTTCATCAGTCATGGGAATCCAGTTTCCCGCATGCTCGCGTTTGCTCAGGATGATTTCAATGCTGCCGTCTTCGCCGATTTCCATATCGCGGGAGTCGAGAAATCCGGTGGTTTCCATGCTCTTGCCCTGGGAGTAGAGGTTCGCCACCGTGCTGATGCCAAGATAATCTACAGTGCCGCGAGTGCCGACAATGCGGTAGTCGTTGTCTGGGTTGAGCGGCGCGCTCTCGTAGCGGTTGTCGGGGTTGTCGGCGCCCATCTTGATGGTGGTGTGGCAGCCGCACCGCAGCACTGGAAAGTCACGGTCTGAATACTCGAGAAAGCTTTCCAGTCCGGCACGTAGCATCCGGGTCAGATAGCGGTAGCCCTCTGCCCTGTTGAAGGCGTCCTGGGGTGCATCCTCGGAATCCACGAGTTTCCCAGCTTCCTTGAGTGAGTCGCAAAACTCTTCCCAAACGCTGCCATCCAGTACTTTTTGTTCTGCGCTTACGTCGCCCATGGTGCTTCTCCGAAGGCCATAATTCAATACGGTACAAAATGTCTCTTTAATCGATTTTGGTCAAGTAGAGGCCACAGTGGAAGGGTTTACCGTGCCATACCATTGAGCGTTTAAGGGCTTATCCCAAGTGCTCCATCAGCCGATGGATCGAGTACTGTCTTTCCAGTAGGGCTCGCGCAATATCTTTTTCAGTAGCTTGCCAGAGGGGTTGCGCGGCAGTTCGTCGATGAGTTCTAGTTGCCGGGGAATCTTGTAACCGGCAATTTTGTCACGACAGAAGTCGATCATTTCCTCAGCGGTGAGACTGGAGCCGGGCTTCATTACCACGAAGGCCAGCAGCGCTTCGCCAAACTTCTCATCTGGCACACCGATAACCGCCACATCCACCACGGCCTCGTGCTTGGCGAGGGCGTTTTCTACCTCAACGGGATAGATGTTTTCCCCGCCGCTGACCACCATGTCCTTGATGCGGTCCTTGAGATAGAGATAACCTTCTTCGTCAACATAACCGGCGTCTCCGGTATGCACCCAGCCATCAGTGAGATTTTCCTCGGTCGCTTCAGGCAGGTTGTGATAACACAGCATATTGGTTTCTGACAGTACCCATATTTCACCCACCTCGCCGATGGCAAGCTCCTTGCCTTCCCGGTCCCTGATACTGATTTTGGCGCCCACCGAGGGGCGGCCGCAGGAACGAAGCAACTCGGGTTTTCCTGCCAGGGCGCGGCGGTGGTCCTCAGGTGAAAGGCTTGCCACGGTTCCGGTAGTCTCGGTCATACCGTACATTTGCACAAAATCGCAATCAAAGACCTCAATCGCCTGGCGCAGCACGGTTTCGGAAATCGGAGAGGCTCCGTAAAAAATGGTCTGCAATTTGTTGTAGTCACGCTGCGCGACACCTGGGGTCTGGAGCACAGCCATGATCATGGCGGGAACCATGAAAATGCTGGATACCGGGTTTTGCTCTATATCGTCCAGCAGGGGCATAGGGTCAAATACCCGGTGCAGCAGTGTGTGCTGGCCATTGTAAATACCGGCTATGGCTGAGCCGACACCGCCGATGTGAAATAGCGGAGCGCAGATGATGCCCGCCGAACCCTCGTGGGGGCGGTGGGGCGTTGCGATGACGTTCATCATGGTCAGTTGCAGGATATTGAAGTGAGAGGACACCACGCCCTTGGGATTGCCGGTAGTGCCGCTGGTGTAGAGCTGGATAAACGGCGATTGCGGGTCCACATCAATGCCAGGGGAGGAGGTCGGGAACTGTCCCAGCCATTCTTCCAGGTGCAGGCTGTCGCGGTGATCGCGGGTAATGATGACGATATCAGCGGGCAGGTGCTCACGCAGTTCTGCCAGAGCCGCTTCCATGCCATCCAGTACCAGTAATGCCCGTGTGCCTGCATCCTTGATAATGAATGCCAGTTCAGCGGGTGCCAGCCTGTAGTTGAGGGGTACACTGATCGCCCCAACTTTACTCGCCCCCATGAACCACAGGCAGTGTTCCACACTGTTTTCCCCCAGCACTGCTACCCGCTGGCCCTGTTTAACTCCCAGATCAAGGAAGGCGTGGGCCAGTTGATTTGCGCTGGCGTCAAGTTCGCCGTAAGTGACGCGGGTCTCTTCGTGACTGAAACTGGGGGCATCGGGAGTGTTGCGTGCGTAGTATTCCAGATAGTGGTGAACGAGCATGTGGCTTCCTGGTAGTTGGAGTAAATCTATCGGGTCCGCAGTCCCGGCTGTTTGTTTGAGTGTAGTGGGTGGTTGAATCTATTGGAGTGGGGAAGATTTCGCAATCCCTTTATCTTCCCGGGGCTCAACGTTGGAGGCTATTGTCGTTGTCCTGTGGCAGACGTCTTGAAAGTTTGCAGCGGCCTGCTGCTATCTGCAGAAGTTGATGTGGCCGGCACAGGTTTGAGCAGTCTGCGCGAGAAGGCCTGTTTACCGAACGTAGCCAATCACAGCTACAAAGTGACAAACGGAACCCACCAGTACAAAAAAATGCCAGATACCGTGGGCATGATTCAGCCAATTCGCTTTGTCCAACAAGTAAAAGACGATGCCGGCAGTGTAGGCGATACCCCCCACAGTTAGCCACCAGAAACCTGCCAGTGGGAGTGCAGCCTTCAGGCTGGCGAATTCCAGGGAGCAGGCCCAACCCATGCATACATAAATAACAAGTTGGCTGGCTTTTACGATTTTTCCGGACAGGAATAGCTCAGAGCTGATTCCGACAATAGCCAGAGTCCATACCAGAGCCAGGATCAAAACCCCATTGCTGTCACGCATGCTAATGAGCATAAAGGGTGTGTAAGTGCCGGCTATGAGCAGGTAGATCGAGATATGATCTAATAATTGGAAGACTTTCTTTAGCCGGGGTTCCCGGAAGCTGTGGTAAAGCGTGGACATGGTATACAGCAACACCATGGTCAGGCCGAAAGTTGTGAACCCGATAATGACCACTGGATCGCCTGTCTGGACCCCCAAGGTCAGCAGCGCACCAAGGGCAATAAGAGCGACGATGGCACCTACCAGGTGGCTAACGCTGTTTAGTCTTTCACCGTAATACATTGGCTTTGATCACTCGTGTCCCCAGGCGGTAGTGTTAACTTAACGCATTGGCTCAAAAAGTGGCAAGCCAGAGCGAATAAACGAGGCCAATAGGGCTCGAAGTGAATGTGTATGAAGCCACTATGGCAGTCGAACGCTGTTTTTATTCGTGCCTGTGCTGGTGTCAAGTTTGTTGTCGCTGCGCCTGGTCGAGCTACCACTTTTAGTGCTTTCGACTCAGACACTTAATAGCCCGGAACCGCTGGTTTCACTGCTATTGAACAGACTACACAGCTTTGGGCTGCTGCGAAGCTTGTCCAGGGCGGTGGACTCTATCTGGCGCACCCTTTCTTTGCTCAGGTTCATGCGCTGCGCCAGAATATCCCTGGACTCTATCGCCGTGCCAAGAAGCCCCCAACGTCTGCGGAGTATTTCCGCCTCTCGCGCATCAAGGGTTTTAAGCTCCTTGTCCAGTAACCGTGATATCGACTCCTGTTCGGCATGTGCAGACGGGCTGGCCACGTTTTCCCCAGGGATCCAGTCATAAAGGCAACATTCATCGCTGCTGTTGACAGGTGCATCGAGGCTGAGTCCGCGGTCCCGCGTTCGGGCCAGCATGCGAATATCGGGCTCGGCAACGCCGAGCGCCTCGGCCATATCAGCGTCACCTGGAGCCTGCCCTGTGAGTGCCTGAAGTTCTTCGCGCTTGGCGTGGTAGGCGTTCACCTTTTCGCGTATCTGCGTTGGCAGGGTGATAAGCCCTTTGTGTTCTGCCGCCCCGCGGCGAATAGCCTGAGTGACCCAGTTGTAGGCGTAGGTGCTGAAGCGGTAGCCCTTTTTGTGATCATATTTTTCCGCCGCGCGTTGCAAGCCAATAAAACCGTCCTGAGCAAGGTCTTCAGCTTCGCTTCGGCCGTTAGAAAAACGTTGCGCGATGGCGTATGAAAGCCTGACATTGTGCAGTACGAACGTGTCGCAAGATACGTGATAACGCGCGAGCTCAAGCTTTAACGCTCGGGCTTGGTGGTGGCTGAGTTGTGAATAATCCTTGGCGTGCCCAGGCCAGGTTTTCCGCCAGGTTTCTATCGAGTAGGCCAGCCCGTGGAGCCGTTCTCCGCATAGCCAATGCGCAATGCCTGCAACCAACGCGGCGGGTAGCTCGAGTCTCAGGAGGGCCTCTGTGGCCTGAAGGTGACTGGTGTTGTTGTCAGTGAACGCTACAAGAGCTCGATCAAGCTGGGCCTTAGCGCTAGCCCCATGCCGAATGCCGTCCAGCTCAGCAGTTAGCGCAAAGTAGCTTTTGCGGGGTTCGAAGTCCTGCAGTTTGGGAGGCTTGGACGCACAGGCGAATAGAAAGTCGTGGATAAAAGATCTCCCTTGGTGACTGCCAAGAGTGATCTTTTGAATCTCGGTGATCGCAGACCACTTGGTCGCGTCGAGTTGTTGTTCCTGTATTCGCGTCAGCAGTGGGTAGGCATCAGAAATATTTTCATAGCCGTAGAGCTGCGAGCCACCACAAGAGGGTTGTGGTGCGCGATTGTTGCTTGAGGATGTCGTCAGGGTCACGATGATTTGGGCATTGAGACAGTGGCGAAGTTTCACTGTCAACATGGTCAAAGGCCAGACAATGGAACGGCCGTTATAGAGGCCAGAATTTACTGGCCGCTGCTTGCTGCGACCTGGCATGAGTCCTAAACTGAGCTCCGGGCCCATGGAAGCGCGACTTGATGACTTACAGTCGAAGCAGAGGTCTGCTATGTCAATTACGGCGTCACCTTTACTATGATCGCGCCCAGTC